>MDSZ01176685.1_pt1 | contig 11010 bp, 10 predicted proteins | sample 811201 | NCBI WGS metagenome assembly MDSZ01 (sample SAMN05326647, study PRJNA326480) | marine metagenome | isolation source: seawater | place: Indian Ocean: North | collected 2010 | reverse complement strand
TTGATTGTATTATTGGAGTGAGTGGAGGAAAAGATAGTACAAGACAAGCTTTGTGGATAAGAGATAAGCTTAAACTTAATCCCTTGTTAGTTTGTTTGAGCTATCCGCCTGAGCAAGTCACTAATTTAGGAACAAGTAATTTATCAAACCTTATTGAGCTTGGTTTCGATGTACTAGTCTCTTACCCATCTCCTGGGCATTGGCGAAAATTATTAAAAGAGGGATTTCTAAGATTTTCTAATTGGGCAAAATCAACTGAATTAGCTTTATTTTCGACGGTTCCTCAGATTGCGATTGCTTATAAAATTCCTTTAATTTTGTGGGGTGAAAATCCTGGCCTACAACTTGGAGATTTAAAAACTCTGGGAAAATCGGGTTACGATGGAAATAATTTAAGAAATATGAATACCCTTTCAGGAGGTAAACCTAAATGGATTTTAAAAGATATTCCAAAAAAGGAACTTAATCCTTATTTATACCCATCTGAAAAACAATTCAAAATTAATGATTTACAAATTGTTTATTTAGGTTGGTTTTTAGGTGACTGGTCTCTTGTAAATAACGCTCTTTATTCAGTAACTGACGGTTTGAATATAAGATCTGATGGGGTTGAAAAAACTGGCGATTTACTGGGAGTTTCAGCACTAGATGATGATTGGGTAATTTTAAATCAAATGATTAAGTATTATAAATTTGGTTTTGGGAAAGTTTCTGATTATTGTAACGAAGAAATAAGATTGGGAAGATTAAAAAAAGACGAAGCAAAAATTTTGATTGAAAAATATGATAATGCTTGCGATAAAAAATACATAGAAAGTTTCTGTGACTATATAGAAATTTCTGTAGATGAATTTTGGGAACACGTCAGAAATTCAGTTAATTCTAAGCTGTTTGAAGTGAAAAAGAATGGAGATATAGTTCCAAAATTTGAAGTGGGTGTTGGATTGAGATAAATGATGGTAAAAATAGCAGTTATTGATTATGGAATGGGAAATCAAGGTTCTATAGTCAATGCTTTAAGGTTAATGGACTACAAAGTTTCTCTAGTAAGAATGCCTGAACAAATAAATGATAAAGATTTAATTGTTCTGCCTGGTGTAGGTGCTTTCCCTCAAGCTATGGAAAATTTAAATAAAAGTGGATTTACAGATTACCTTCTTCAGCTTAATAATTCTAAACCTCTAATTGGTATATGCCTTGGAATGCAACTTCTTGCTGAAAGTTCTTCAGAACTTAAGGAAACTTTGGGTTTAGGAATTATTCCTGGAAAGATACAAAAAATTGGAAATAGTAAATGGCACATTGGCTGGAATAAAATAAAAATTAAGAATAAATATAAAAGTTTGAAGGAATTTAATAATAAAGATTTTTATTTTAATCACTCTTTTAAGTATGTTGGTAACTCAAGATACGAAGTTGCGCGATCTGGAGAACCTTATTCATGTTCAGCAATAATTAAAAAAGGTTTAGTTTACGGGTTGCAATTCCATCCAGAAAAAAGTCAGCAAGCTGGTAAAAGCTTAATTGGTAAGATAATAAATGGTGCTCTTGGTGCTTAAGAAAAGAATAATAGGTGTGGTAAATGTGAAAGATGGTATGGCCGTCCAATCATTCGGATTCAATAAATACTTGCCTTTAGGAAAGCCTGAATGTTTAATCGAAAATCTAGATCGCTGGGGTGCTGATGAAATATTATTGAACGTAATGGACTTATCAAGCAGAGGCCTTGGGCCTAACTTAGCTCTTTTAGAAAAGGTTGCTAATCTAGGAATAGAAACGCCACTAATATATTCCGGAGGCATAAGTAGCATCAAAGATGGAAAAGATGTCATACAAACTGGTGCGGATAGAATATGTGTCACTAATCTTTTACATGAAAATCCTAATACGGTTGTCAAATTATCTGAATTAATTGGACTCCAAGGAGTTATAGGAGCATTGCCAGTAGGCATAAATGATAAAGGTCTCTTTCAGTATAATTACCTAACTAAAAAATTAACTTATTTCAAAAATTTAAATGAAGTAATAAATACATCCTCTATATCAGAGTTGATAATTATTGATTTTAAATCTGAGGGCTATAAAAATTCTTTCAACGAGAATTTACTATCCTTTCTCAAGTTAGAAAAAACTCCATTACTATTGTTTGGTGGTATTTCTGAAGCTATTCAGATAGATAAAATCATCAAAAAAAAGAATATCAATGCAGTTTGCATTGGTAACTCACTAAACTACAAGGAAAGCAAACTACAATATTTAAAGAAAAATATTAAAAGTTATAAATTTCGAAATCCAATATACAAGAAAGAAGGAAAGATTAATGTCTGATGTTAGATTCTGTAAAAATTGCCTTTATTCTTCAGATCATCCACTAGGAATTACTTTTGATGAAGAAGGAATTTGCTCAGGCTGCAGAATACATGAAGAAAAAGATAGTCTAGATTGGGATAAGCGTTGGAATAAGTTAGAAAGCATTTTAAAGCCTTACAGAAATAAGACCAAATATGACTGCATTGTTCCTATAACGGGCTCTCAAGATTCTTATTTTATTATGCATATTGTCAAAAAAAAATTGAAACTTAATCCGCTTGCTGTGAGTTTTAATAAATACTTCAATACGCCACTAGGAATCAAAAACCTTGCAAACTTCCGATCAACATTTAATGTTGATTTAATTCAACAAAATGTTAACCCAAAAATTACTAAGGAGATTATAAAGTCTACTCTAAGAAGATTTGGCAGCATTTATTGGCCTATTTTAGCTGGACAAACATCTTTTCCTGTTCAGTGTGCAGTTAGATTTAAAATTCCATTGATCATATGGGGAGCTCATCAAGGTATGGAACAAGTTGGAATGTTCTCTCATAAACACGAAGTAGAAATGACGCGTAGATACAGGAAAGATCACGATCTGTTTGGAGTTGAAGCAGATCAACTACCTACAATATTTGATTCTCTTACCAAAGATGATCTTTGGCAATTTAGATATCCTGATGACAGTTCACTTAACAAAAATTCTATAAGAGGAATCTATCTTGGAAACTATGTCAGGTGGGATCCAAAAGCTCAACATGAGGAGATGATTGAGAAATATAATTACTTAACAACTAAGTTTAAAAGAACATTTGACTGTTATGACTATGTAGATTGTTTTAACTATATGAACTTGCATGATGTCCTAAAATTATATAAGCATGGTTACTCAAAAGTTACTGATCACGCTTGTAGAGAAATTAGGTTTGGAAGAGTAACTCGAGATGAGGCATTAGATTTAGTAAAAAAATACGAGCTTGTAAAGCCTGATTATATTGATCTTTTCTGCGATTGGCTTGGTATCAGTGAGCAATCTCTCAATTTCATTATGGATCAACATAGAAATAAAAATTACTGGAAGAAAAAAGGTTCAAGAAAATGGTTATTCAGAGGGCTCAGCTCTAAAATAAAAAAAAATGGAAATAGAAGTAAGGAGAAGAACTTTAAATTTAAAATCAATAGCAAACTAGAATACAAACAAAGTAGTGAGTATTTAACAGTTGGCAAAGGTTTTCCCTAATTAAATATGAAGAAAAATACTGATAAAAGAAAAATTAAATATGGCAAAAATTCTGTTTCTATTTCCAGAATAAAAAATTTTTTGATAGAGGAAAATGATGAGCTTATCGATGGTGATAAAAAAATAAATGAAATCTATATTAAGCAGCCTAGAAGGACGCATTGTAAAAACTGTTTATTTCCTATCAACAGTTCGGACTTTATTAAGCAGGGTATAGATTACTCAATTTGTAAAAATTGCGGTCATCTAAATGGTTCATATGAAGATACAGATACCTTTGCTAAGTCTGCTTATCAAGGATCAGGAACAGTAGATTATCAAAAAAATTATTCAGAGGAAGATAAGGAAAATTTTAAAAAAAGAGTTGAAGAAATTTACCGACCTAAGGCTAAATTTTTAATAGAGTCGCTTAAAGAAGATTCTGTAAAAATTGAAAATTTAAGGTTTACTGATATTGGTGCCGGTTTAGGTTACTTTATAAGTGCTTTATTTCAAGAAAACTGTAAAAAAGTTGAAGGATTTGAAGTATCTAAAGAAAATGTCAATATAAGTAATTTTGTTCTTGGAAAAAAAGTAGTTAAATATCACGAAATAGAAAATACCCTAAAGATCATAGAGACACTTGATTCTAATGTCGTAAGTTTAATTGGAGTTCTTGAACATTTACAGGAACCTGTGCAAGTATTGTCCCATTTAGTCCAAAACCCCAATGTCAATTATATTTTTTTAAGCCTCCCTACTTTTGGTCCATCAGTTTTTTTTGAATTACTATCTCCAAAAACTTTCCACAGACAACTCTCAAGAGATCATACTCATTTATATACTGAAAAATCTATTGAGTGGATATGTAAAGAAATGAAACTTAAAATAGTCTCTGAGTGGTGGTTTGGACAAGACATTCTTGATCTTTACAGACATATTTTAGTGCATAGTAAAAAAATGAATAAATTAAGCGATTTTGCTTCTGAAAGTTTTGACTTGATGTTCAAACCAATCATTGATTCTTTACAATTGGTTTTAGACCAAAACAAATTGTCAAACGAAGTACATGTCCTCTTAAAAAAAAATTAATTCAAACTATATGGAATTAGATATAAGTCTAAGAATTCTTCAAGAAAATGACGTTACCGAAGAATATGTCAATTGGTTTCACCAAAAAGAGGTAATCCTATTCTCAGATAATCAGTATAGAAATTTTTCTCTAGAGGGTCAAAAAGAATATGTTAAGTCAAAATTGAGTGATGAAGCGTGTAATTTGTATGGGATTTTTCATAAATCTCGTCACATTGGAAATATTGTGCTGGAAAACATTAACACAATACATAGAAGAGCAGAGATAAGTTATGTAATAGGAAATACAGATTACTGGGGAAAGGGTGCTGCTTCAAAAGCAATTTCGGAAATTATTCAGCTGGCAAGAAATAAATTTCATCTAAACAAACTCAATGCTGGGGTAGCTGATAAAAATGAGGGCAGTAAGAAGGTTTTAATCAAAAATGGTTTTAAAATTGAAGGTAAGAAAAAAAAACATTTATTTTACAATAACCAATGGATGGATCAGTTGGATTTTGAACTTATACTTAATGAAAAGATTTAATTTATGAGGTTATCGTACAGATCATCTACTAATCTAATATATGCAGACTCACCGGGCGGTAGAGTGTAAGAGGATTTAAGTTTTTCAATAGTTTTCTTATTGTTCTCCGGAATTCTTTTGTTAACTAAATATTTTTTTAGTTGTCTGCCTATCTCTTCGAAGTTCTCAAACAAAACACCCTTTAATAAATGATTCATGGGATATCTCATATTAATAGAAAGAAGATAAATATGGTTAAAATGAGCTGTTTCTAAGATAGAGCTTGATGAGTCCTCTGAAATGAAGATATCGCAATAGGCTAGAAGTTGTTGTGTCGTAAAATCCTTTTCTTCAAAAATTATCTTTCCAGATTCTAAGTATTTATTTATTTCAGGAAACAAACTTATAAAACTTTCTTTTGCTTGAACATTTCTTGGTCTAAGTATTAATTTTAAATTTGGATCAATATCCAATATCTTCCAAAAATTTTTATATTTCTTTTTTATAAGCCATTCTGGAGAGTATGTTTTGGATGGAGAAGTAATAATCATTAGGATATTAGTGGAGAAAGAATATTTTTTTTCAAATTTAGCTTTTATAGACTGGTCTCTTAGAGCTTCAAGAATTTTAAAATCTCTTTGTGTTCCAATAGACAAAAGAGACTTGTTATGTGAGAAGTATGGAGACCATAAATTAATAAAATCATCAGCTTGAATGTAGTACCTGTCAAAATATGGCCAAGCTTGAAATGGCAAGTATTTAGGCTCTATAAAAGCAGAGTGTTGAATTCCGACATTTAGCAAGCCATGTTTATTTTGAGAAGCAGTTCTTATGATATGTTGAGCATCATAGTCATCTCTGCTGATGAATATTTTTGTTCTAAAGTAAGCTAAAAATAATTCTTCCAGTATAAGCATGGATATAAGTCTTTGAATTTCTTTAAGGCCCACAAAAGATATGTCTTTGAAAAGAAATAACTTTAAAAGCCTAAAGTTTTTTATAAATGCATAAGAAATAAATTTTTTAAAGAAGATAACGATAGGTATTTTTAACTTTTTTTCATGCACAATATTTGTGCCTACTTTTTTTGCGTATTTTCTAAGTTCATTAAAATCTTTGTTAGAAGTATTTCTACCATGTTTATTTTTTTCGATGAAAAGAAATTTAGAAGGGTCTATTTTGGAAGACTTTATGAATTCATTATCAAATATGTTTGATTTAAGTTCTGATTCTCTAAAAAATCCAAACACAAGAGGAATAGCAACATCATAACTTTCAGGGGTAATTGAACGAAATGACACACCCCTTTGAAACAAAATTCTCACTAAAAAAGGAGATGAAATCAGAAAAATAGTCGACTTTAAAAAATTCCATATAGAACTTAGTTTTGATTTGATAAAGACTAAATCTGATTCAATACCAAGATAGGTCTTTATGTCTAGAAAATCGTAATGAGATTCGAAAACTTTTAATTTATTAAGTTCATTAGCTTTTAAGATTTTGAAAGTTTGGATGAAGAGAATCTTCTTATAAACAATAGGAAGCATGATTTTTTTAAAAGCTAAATCTAAAGCAGTTTCTTCTATGTCATTTGTAAAAATAAATTTAAGTTTCAAAAAAATTTTAGAATAAATATCTGAATCAAAGTATTCCAGAGATTTTTTGTTTGCATCCCACCAAATATCTTTAGTTGATTTATTATTTGATATAAGTTGAGGAACCCGAACTATAGACATATCTTTTCTGATAAGACCCAGAATTCTTTCATAGATTGTTTTATCTAAAGTATGATTATCGTAAAAATCAACTGAATCCATTAAAAAAACTTTGGTATTTTTTTTTTCAAAAACTAGAAAAAAAAATGAACCTAAATCAATAGTTTCGCAAAGAATATTTTCAAATTTCTCTTTTGAATTCATATGCTGAGCAAGTTAAGAAATCAAGTCCTCGGAAAGAGAGTCAACTACTTTCTGAACATTAAGATCTTCTTCTAAAGAAGGTAGAGATTGAGAATTCAAAAATAATTCCAGTCCGTTTTTCATAAAACTATTATTATTTAATTTAAGACTTTTAGATAACTTCAGTATTTTGTATCTGTGATAGTCATCAGATTCGGATATTTTGTAAAAATCTATCTTTCTCCCCGAGTCATTGATTACTACTCTACCTGATGAACCTATGATATCTAATTCAAACATTTCAAAATTTTTGTAATTAAGTGATTTGATACTTGCATCTATATTTTTGAATCGTAAATTAAAAGAAGCTGAAGGAAATTTTTTTCCTTCAAATTTTGAAGTTAAGTTTTGTTTTTTTATAGGTCCTACTAGCCATATGAGAAGATCTATAAGATGACTTGCATTATTCCTTAAACCTTTAGTGTACACGCCTGAAATACTTACAAGATTTCCTATATTGACTAATTCATTCTTAAGTTCGATAAAACTGGGGTCATACCGTCTAAAATAATTTACAAATACCTTCACTCCAAATTCATTTTTAATTCTAATCATTTTCTCTATTAGTTCTGAACTTTCTGCAGAAGGTTTTTCCAACCATATTTTTTTTACTCCTGCTTTACAGGCAATAACAAGATTTTCAAAATGTTTTTCAGTTGGAGAGCATATGCTCAATAAATCAATTTGGTTTTCATCCAAAAGTTTTTCCAGGCAAGTGTAAGTTTTTATGTTTATCCAGTTACTTGTAACTTGTTTAAGCTTTTTCGAGTCGGGATCGCAAACAGCAACTAATTTACATTCCTTATTATCTAAGTATGACTTTATATGAGTTCTAATATAATGATCATTCGGAGAATCATAGCTTACGCCTATTTTTCCACATCCAACAATAGCGCAATTGAACATTTTGATTTACCCTTCTTTTAAAGTTTTTTGTTTGATGTGTTGATTAATTTTTGCTACATGTGGATTTAACTCAAGCCACTCAATAATAGCAACAGAATTCAAGCCACTTAAATCTCCGTTAAAATGTTTTGCCAAAGTTTGAAAAAATTTTAGATCTTCCTTTGTATCTAAAGTCCATCTCCACTTAGGTAGATTAAGTTTTTTTGGTGCTAAGATATTTTTTGATTTAAATAATTTTTTTCCCTCGCCAATATACATAAATGTAGAACCATGTACTCTGTGGATTTGATCCTTACAGAGTTGATTTGCTCTTTCAAGAGCTGAAACTTTAAAAACTCTGCAATCAAGCCCAATAGGAAAAGATCTTTCTATTTCATTAGAAACAAAATCAAAATCTTGATTCGATACTAAAAATTTTATCAATTTATCGATAATTTCCGAATCTACTAAAGGACAATCACCAGTAATTTGTACTTGTATATCTGCAAATTCAGATTGAGCTGCATGAAGAATTCTTTCCATTACATTATTTTCGCTTCCTCTAAAAACCTTACAATTAATTTTTTTACAAAAATTTTCTATTGAATCGTCTGCCTTATTTTTTGTGGTTGCGATTACGATTTCATCAATAAAATTAGATTTTCTCAATCGTTTTACTTGTAATTCTAATGAAGGATGCTTACCAATTTTTTTTAGAACTTTACCCGGCAAGCGGGACGAACTCATTCTAGCCTCTATAGTTGCAACTACTCTATTTTCTGTTAACTTGGATTCCAATTTTTATCCAAAATTTTATTTAGAGTGGAAACGACTCTTTTTACGTCTTTTTTAGTCATTCCAACGAACAAAGGCAAACTCAAACAATTTTTATAGTACTCTTCAGAAAACGGGAGATGTAATTTTTTTTTAAAATATTCTTGATAATTAGGTTGAAAATATATTGGAATGTAATGAACCTGAGTTTGAATACCATTCTCAAGTAAATCCATCATGAGTTTAGCCCTTCCTCCATCTAATTGATCCATAGGGATCCTTACAACATACAAGTGTCTTCCGTGTATACCCTCTTGTAAATTATCTATTGGTAGTATTTTTTCATGATCTAATTCTTCAAATAACTTGTCGTAAAGATTTGAAAGCTCATTTCTTTTATTTATAAACTTGTCTAGCTTTTTTAATTGAGATTTACCAAGTGCAGCTTGAAAGTCGGTTAATCTGTAATTATAGGATAAGTGTTGCATTTCATAATACCAAGGATTGAGTAATTTTGATTGCTTGAAATTTGTATGAGACAAATCACGTGTTACGAATTCATCTGCATTTCTAGTATTCCCATGACTTCTTAGCAATCTGAGTTTTTTGTATAGGTTCTTATCATTTGTCGTTATTGCACCACCCTCTCCAGTTGTTATGTTCTTTATTGGATGAAACGAGAAAGTTGTTAGATCCGAATCAGCACAGCTACCAACTTTTACTGACTTATTATTTTTTATATATGAACCTCCCAGAGCATGACACCCATCTTCAACAATTTTAAGATTGAATTCTTCAGCAATTTTGCCGAATTCATCCATACGACAAGGCTGGCCTGCAAAGTGGACTGGAATAATAGCTTTTACATTTTTTTCTCTTTTCAAAACTTTTCTTACCTCTTGAGGATCTAGATTTATGGTTGTGGGTTCGATATCAGCAAAAATTACGTCTGCTCCACAGAATCTTGGTGCGTTTGCATCAGCTACAAAAGAGATAGGAGATGTTACTACTTTGTCACCGGATCCAATTCCTAAAGCTAGCATAGATAAATGCAAAGCAGCCGTGCCATTTGCACATACGACAGCGTATTTAACCCCCAAATATTTTGCTAATTCTTTTTCAAATTCGTCAGCAATAGGTCCAGTAGTAAGATAAGGACTCTTAAGAGCATTCATAACTGATTTAATGTCGCTTTTATCTAAACGTTGAGAGTTATATGGTAAAAAATTTTTTTTCATAAGAAATTTTTTCAAAAAAATATAATTTACTCTTTATGGCAAATAAACATAAAAATTAACTATTAATTTCTCTAAGATTTTTTAAAAACCTTCTTAAGAAAATTAAAGCGATTGAAATAACGAACCCAATTATTGTTCCAAACATAACAATTAACCTTTTTTGAGGACCATGCCTTTCCAGGGGGATTACTGCTGGATCTAAAACTTTGAAAGCAAAATCTTTTGTTGTCTTTGCCAAAGTTATTTTTTTTATTTCTTCTAAAATTAATCCATCAAGCATTAGTCTTAAATTACTTATCGAGACTGCCTTTGCTTGCTGTTCCAGAAAAAAAATATTTGATTCACTATTTTTTATTTCCTCCTCGCGAAGAAAATCATTTAAAGATGTTATGAGGTCATTTGCCCATTGAGTTGCTAATTCTGGATCTTCCCATTCTAGGGAAAAATTAATGACCCCTGAATCAGGATCAAATTTATAAGAAGTCAGAGTTTTGAAAAGATTTACAGCAGACCAAATCTCAGGCGAATTAATTTTCCACTTATCATTATTTTTATCCCAATCATCTTTATACAAATTTTTTAAAATATTATTTTTAACTATAAAGTCTTCTAGAAAAATTCTTGAATCTAAAACAGCTAAAGCTGTCTGTTGCTTGTTGGATGTTTGTGGAAGAGTTATTCCTACTAAAGAGGCAAGGTTTCCAAGATTATTGGAGCTTTGAAAATTCGTTTGAGATTCCTCAGATGAAATCATCATTAAGTTCACTTTCCAGACAGGAGGTAAAGAGAAAGAGTAAAAAACACAGCCAAGCGAAAAAATGATAGTAAAAAAAATAATAAAAAATTTAGATTCATAAATTATTTTCCATAAATCTAGCAAACTTATTTCGTCAGATAATAGTTGTGACTCAGTTTTATTTTCCATTTCTTAAAATATTTGAAATTTTTGGTACCCAGGGCCGGACTTGAACCGGCACGAAGTCACCTTCGAGGGATTTTAAGTCCCTTGTGTCTACCAATTCCACC
>MDSZ01091924.1_pt1 | contig 11010 bp, 5 predicted proteins | sample 811201 | NCBI WGS metagenome assembly MDSZ01 (sample SAMN05326647, study PRJNA326480) | marine metagenome | isolation source: seawater | place: Indian Ocean: North | collected 2010 | reverse complement strand
TTGGCAGGTGATACAGCTCAAAACATTTGTAGTGGAATTAGCTTCCGCTTTGAAGACATTAAATCAATGTTCTACGAATTAAATGAAAGCCTAAGAAAAGAAAACGAAGCGCGAAATAATGTCCTTCAAGATCCTGAAATATCACGTGTCGCCGCTGGAGCGAAATGGACAAGAAGAACGAAAATTATCAATGTTCCAAGTGAAAAAGATGGTACCTTCTGTCATTTAAACCTGAACTTTCGTTCTCATGATGGAGTATTATTACTTGCTGCGAGTGTAGTTGAGTTACTATATGAATATTTTCCCGTTTCGATTGATAAACTTAATCCAGACAATGGGATAAAGGATGGTCCAAAACCTATTTTATTCAAATCTGGTAATGGGCATGACTTACTTATGATGTTACTGGGGTCTAGAGATACAAGTACAAAAGTGCCATTTGGTGCTTCCCAAGCGATTCTCGTGCGGTCTAAAGATGCAATAAAAGCTCTTCCAAAAGAACTCAAGGTACACCCGTTGATTTTAACCATCAATGAGTCAAAGGGATTAGAATTTGATGGAATTCTTCTACATAATTTCTTTAAAAATTCAAAAGCAACCGAAAAAACCTGGCGCTGCATTGCAAACTATATGGATGGACATAAACATAAAAAATTGCAAGCTGTGGATGGAGAAATGTCACAGGAGGAATTTCAAACATATTGTGACGAAATGAAAAGAAAATTACGGAGTAGAGCAAAAGATTTTGAGGATACGTCAGACCGCATTTTGGAAAGCGAATTAAAATTATTATATACTGCAATAACACGTGCAAAATCAAATGTATGGATATTTGATGAAGATGATAATAAAAGCATACCAATGTTTGAATATTTTGAACGTAGGAAATTAGTTGAAATTGTGCAATCTATTGAAGATTTTCAAAATGCCAATGCTAATATTACCCAGTCTGCTACTATCAATGGAGCTCATGAATGGATTAAGCAAGCTCAAGTGTTTGAGAAAAGCGCTAGTGTTAAGAGAGAATACGAAGAAAGAAAACGGTTTTACAAGCTCGCCAAAGGATGTTACGATAAAGCAGTTGAAGAAAATGCCTTTGCAATGAAAAAGATTGCTGATTCCATTCATTCAACAAAGAAAGAAGAAGAAAAGGATCAAGATGCAGTAAATGGTGCTATGGTGAAGTTAAAGTTTGCTACTACTCCATCAATTGATAATGATCAAGATGAAAACAAAAGGGCCTTACTAAAGCAAAACAAATATTGTGAGGAACAAATTATTAAATGTGATTTTGAATTATTATTAGCTAATTCACAGTATATCAAATCTGTACAGCCGAAGAAATACGTCGAAAGTTTATTGGAAGCTGCGAAAGCAGCAGCTGTTGCATTTAAAATGACTAGACGTAAAACTCCATATGGAAAATATTTATTGTCCATTTATTACAATTTAGCCAAACATGTTGAAATCAAAAATGGCAGTATAAAAGCTAAGAAATATTATGAAGTTACTGGAAATTTATCATACGCATTTGGAGAGCTTACAAATGCCAAAAGTTTCTTCGAAAAAGTGGGTGATAAAGAATCTGTGGCTAAAATCGAAAAGTATTTGAAAGGTAACACAAATGATAGTATCGATTATGCTAGTGCTAGCGATAATGAAAAGATATCAGATACGGCACAGATTGAAAGTAGTCTTGACCTAGTGAAAATGATGGACGAGGAACGAAATAAAACATTGCAAAGTCTAGGTAAGAAACCAATTAAAAAAAGAAAAACGAAAAAAGTTAAAAGAAAGAAAAATCAACCGACGAAGAAAAATGCAAAGCGACCAGTATTGAATGTGGAAGATGATTATTAAAATAAAATGATATATTAAAGGATACTTTGAGCTTGCACATGGTTGAACGAAAACGCAATATAGTTGAGCAGGTTGTGCCTAATGTACACATATACTTCGTACCTCTTTTACCCCTACGATTCATGAATCAAGTTCTCTACCTTGCAAAAGCTGCTGTTAAATTTCTTTCTATCGTAAGGTTCTAAAATTTTTCCAATCTCAGACCGAGTGTAATGAATTACGTATTGGCCCTTCCATTCTTTCAACATTCGCAAGGCGTGCATGGTGCTAATAATATCTTCGCGCTTAAAACCTGTTGACTTTACAATATCCTCTAGTTTGACAATATATCCTATCGGCTGCTGACGGAGAAAAGATAAAATGCAATATGTCCAAAAGCTTCGGTAGCTGATTTTGCCTAGATCCGACAAAGGCTTTTCTGGTGAGCCAAGTATACCGGCTTTCTTGGACATCTCATAAGACAAAGACATCAAAAAACGTCCGTATCCTTTTCTCTGATGCGGTGGAAATGTTAAAATACATGCTAAATTATAGTTTTCGTTCGATTCGTTTTCCTTCGAGTAGTAAGCCACCGGATGATAGCCCGAATCGTCTTTTTCTGTCAACAAATAAAATTTAAATGGCAACACGTCATAGTAGAGAGTTTTGTGCTCAATGAATAACTTTGCAAACAAGCACAAATTCTGGCAAAACGATGGGTGCTCTTCTCCTACAATTTCGAAAGCTGCAATATTTCTAATATTGTCTTCGTATATTTTTCTTCCTGGAGGCTGCTTCGGGCATGTTTTAGAGTGCCTATCAAATGTTTTGCGGCTCAACATGTATTTGAACGTGTGTTCACATATGTACAAAGTGTCAACATTGTCCCCGTACTTGTCAGGGTATGGGGAATAATACCAGGACTCAATCGCGTAACCACCAAACTGAACTCGATGAATGTTCCTGACTTTAGTTTTAGGGTCATGATGGCCATGTGAGTGGACGGAAGACCGAGATAGTATATTGTTGCTCTGATGCAAATCTTGCCCGTCTATCTTATTGACGTCTCCTGTACTATTGAACCTTGCCCGTTTGTGTCCGCTTCCAGAACGGCTACGGCCTCTAGATGGAGATGCCGAGATACTGGTTTGATCTGCATGTTCATATTTTGAAACAATGCGATCGAAGCCGACCCATTCGTCAAGGCGCTTATCGAGTCCGTTGAAGTGGACGTAAAACTCCTTGCCTTCACTTGCCTGCGTGTTGCTTCTAATAGCCAATATCTCAGCCAAGTAAGTGTTTTCAGCAGTGCCCCCCGGCTGATTAGACCATTCTCCACCAACCACACGGTACCGACTACCCACAACAATATCCGACTCATCCAATAAAGCTATCGAATTTGTCATCTTAACCGGAGTCTCCATCCCGCTACTACTTGCTTCTCCTTCCAAGCCCAGTTTGAACGGTGACGGTGACGGTGGCTTATCCTTCGTACTGCTCGTCGCCTTGGCACTAGACGGGCTTTTTCGCTTGCGTTGCTTCGGCGGCATACGTGCTAGGCAAGTTCTAAGTTCAAACGATCGTGTATAATTAATCGCGATCGCCTTGTACAAAAAGGTGTTTTGTTCCACGCCGATGCTGACAGTAGAAGGTGGTGTGAGAGGATTTATTACAGCGCTCCATCAACTCTTCATGATGATAGACTATTATTACCACCACGCCATATTATTATGTACTCATATAATATCACACTAAGAAGCCTAATAATACGTATTATTTATGGCATTCAAGTAAAGGCTATGTTCCCTATCAAGATTCTTCATTCATTAGCCGCTTTAGCTTCTAAGGCTATTATGAGACTCCTCGTACTAATTACACTAAGCTGGCAATAAGAAAAAGAATCATTCAGTAGCAATAGTGCTAGAGCTAGTTAGCACACTGAAGTACGGACCATTTTAAACAAGGACATTAATAATTACAGAATATAATTAGATCTGCTGTAATTAGAAACAACCTTCTCCCAACAGCTTTAGCTTATGTGCACTACGAGACATCCACAATTAACCCTACTCTCATCATCACCGTCAAAAGTAGTATCTTTTTTTAATCTTCTTTTTTTTCATTTATTATTATTGATTGAACAAACGTTTGTGGAAATCCTCAAAAAAGCCATTTGATAGCTTATGCTTGGGTTTACTTATGGTAGCTGGTCTATAAATTCAACAAGCAATTTTAAAAAGTTTAGTTAATCGACTGCCACTCCCTAAAAAAAGAATGCATATGAAAACCACGCTGTGAGCACAATGATCCCGGCAATACCAAGTATTGTATACCGATGCAAACAACAAACAGTAGTCTCAGTGTTTGGAACAACATCAAAAAGAGCCTGGTATCTAGACCGTAAGATACTATGGGTAGAGCCAGACTCCCCACTTCCACAAGTATCCCATAGGTATTGGTCAATTTTGAATTTATCGTGTAGTATTTCATACTTCTGCCTTCGAAAACGATTGGGGCGGACACAAAAGTTCTTGAGCTTCTTAAATAGCTGATTGTCTGTATTGTATAAAAATTCTGGAACTTCTCCGTATATTTCAGGGTAGACAAGGCGATTTGGGACTAAAGGGAAACAGTCGTATAAAACTGCTTCCAGTACAGAAACACCAAAAAACTCATGGTGTGATGTGCTCACAACAATATCTGCATCACGTAGTATATGAAAATAACTATCCTTCGATTCAACATACCCCCAATTCTCAATTCTCAATCTTTCGCTGTATTCCAACTCAAACATACGTTTATACTCATCAAAAATCGCTGGAATTTCCCCAAAAGACTCCCCTACTACAGAAATATGCAGCAAAACGCCCGCTTCATCCACCAACCTGCATATTGTTTCGAAAAACCCGCGAGGATTTTTGTCATGCTCCCATCGATGGTTCCACAAGATATGAAGAGGCTTCTCCTGCTCCGTACCGCTAGGTGCGGAGTAGCTCAATTTTTCCGCACCAAACTTGCCTTCTTGTATCGGGTAATATAAGACTTCCGATTTCGCGTATATTTTATTCTCAATTGATCCCTTGGCCATTTTCTGGTTTTTAGGCAAGTTCTTGAAGTGTGCGTGGATGCCATCTAAAAAACTTTGGCGGTTGAAGTTTGAATTGAAGCACACGCGATCAGCAACTAGGGAAGACAAAATCTGAATGTATCCATACTGAAAGTCCCGAAATTCCCTTTTAAAGTAATCGTCTTGCCTTGTTGGATAGGCAAGTTGATTCTCGTGAAAATAAATTATCTTTCGCACCTTACTATTTGCATAATCGTGACGTAAAGAAAGAAAAGTGGACAGGTCGAACATGGAGGAACAGAAAAAGATATACTGTCTATTGCTGCACAGGGTAGGAGCAAGGTCTGCAAAATATAGGGCTGAGCAACGCATCCTCCAATGCCACTTCGTCGCCGGGAGAGTCAGTAAAAACACTCGTCTACTTTCAGGCTGAAATATCTCCGATTGAAGTAGCTCAATCAACTGTTTATGCGAGCCACCAAAAAATGGTTCTACAATCACTATCGAGTTTTCAGGGGCAACGGCAACTTTTTTACTACCTGTAGTTTCGCTAAACTTCCAGCTAGTATTACGGCACGCCTTCGCTGATTTGTCTCTTTTTCGCTTCCTTAATCCCATTGCTAATGCATCAAATAATATGCTATTGTTGGATACTAATGTAATCAGTTAGATAGCTGAATACGAGAAAATTCAAAACTAAATCTACGTCCTTGTGTGGGCAATAAAAACATATCTTTGTCAATGTTGCTCTGTTAAAGACGAGGGTGGAGTGCGCCAAGAGAAGGTTCCGGGTGACTATATATAAGTAGACTTACCAGGTGTCTTCGTCGGTGCCTCGGCACGATTGCTGGCCGATTTCAAAATAAGCACTTGCGTTTCCACAAGGTACACGCAATTGAGGTCAATGTATGTGCGACATCACCGTGCGGCGGTAGCCTTCGTAAGCCAAAGCCAAGGTAGATTGTCACTACTAGCAAATTAATACTAATAAAAAATCGGCCTAATCACAATATTAATAGCGGCAGAAGAACCTTGAGACTAGCCCAAGTATTGCTAGTAGAAATGGATACAGAACTCAGAACAGTAATAAAGAAATCATAAAATGAATCTTTTTCTTCTATCTGATGACGCAACTCACATTGCCTAGACTACTATCATATAAGCAAATAGCCCTAGCAGTAGTATGCAAGAAGAGACGAAAAGAGGAGTTGTTGTTGTTGTTGGTAGTGTTTACTACACCACCGAGGCAGGTAGCCAATGTTGTGTGCGACGCTCGACTACGTCATTTACGTAAAACGTTGCTCCTGCTGAACTAAAAGCAACGCGGCAAACAAAAATTTTTTTTTTGTTGGCAAGAAATACTGATGGATTTTCAAAAGAACTTAATTTGCTTGACAGCGCTTGCGGCTGCTGGACTGGCACTGGTTCTTGCAACCACGGCTGGCGCCAGCGGACCCGGTGACTACTACAAAGGAATAAATCCTGACGACGGTCAACTGAAGAAACAACTCCAACCTTTACTTTTGAACCACAAAGTTTTATCCTATGAAGATGATTGGGGGGCATTAGATAAAGTGGATCGGTTTTTGTCTACGCATTGCCAGGCACCCAAAATTCCAGATATATACTCAAACTATTGCTGGAGCAACGATAAGGGTGCTGGTGGGGAGTGTGGCAACTACAAGAAAGAAGGCGATTGTTGGAACCGAGAACAGTAAGTATGCTCTATAATCGATGCATTCGAAGGCAAAACCAAACTAACATCTAATGGTATTTTTCCCGGTTGATTCCCGCATAGCGGATGGCCGAAGAGCTGGTGGGGCGGTTTCAGCAAAGGACAAGGTGCACAAACAGATTTGCATGAGCTTTGGTCTGCAGACGGCTACGTTAATGCATTACGTGGAAATTTACCGATGGGAGAAGTGTCAAATCCTAGTTACACATCATCTAATGGTGCCAAGATTGGTCCATGCTCAAGCCCTGGTGTTAGTGGGAATTGCTTTGAAATATCTGATGATTACAAAGGAGATATTGCACGATCATACTTCTACATCGCAACCACATATATGGATAAGTTCGATTGTTGCGATGTGGCTGGTGTTAATGGATCGCATATAAAACCGTGGATGGAAAAGGTATTGCGAAAGTGGCATCAAAATGACCCAGTATCTGACATGGAAAGACAATTCAATGACGCGGTATATGAAGTCCAAGCGAACCGCTCACCATTCATTGATTTCCCAGAATGGGTCGACAAAATCCCATATTTTTAATGAATTTATTTCTTTCCAATTCATAAATACCACATTTTACTATGGACTTGTACGGGACATTCTACTGCGTGCTCTGTCAATTCATGTGTGTGGGAGGGGGTTGTGTGCAAATTAAGAGTTTGTACAGAAGAGCAAACATTATACATATAGTATCATTTGCCTAAGCGACATCTAGTTCGCAGTTTAATATAATTTTAAAAAACTAAAAAAAAAATTTTATACACACGAGAGCTCGTAAGGTACCTTTTTTCTGTGTGTGCTTTTTTAGATTTTGAAACTACGGTCACACACAGTACGATGGCTGACCGGCACAATCATATCACGACAGAATTTCAAAAACTTTTTGTGTTTCGTTCACGTAAACTTCCTCGACGTGGGTATTGGAGTATAATCCAAAGTCCAGCCTTCTGGCTGCTCCTCAACCAAGCGACCGCTATTGTATTTGCCGTGACGACGTCTTTTGACATACCCTACCCTATCGATTATCTTGCGTTTTGCTGCCTTTAACTCCTCGCCTTCGTCTAAAGATACGAATCTTTCGCTTCTTTTAATTGCCTTGTTCGCAAAATCTTTGTCGACATAATGCTCAAAGTATAACGGGAAAACAGCTAAGTATGCTCGATTCATCGCATGGTCATATATATCAAATAAATAATCAAGATCTTTATCTTCCGGTGACATCTTACGCAGAGCATTGTCATTCTCGTCGTCATTCATACTTACACTTTCGTCCAGATCGTTCCAACGCTTCCAGTATTCTTTGCTTTCAATAGTATTAATCAAACTTTTCAATTCTTTGGCATCGTTGATCAAGTCTGGATCAGTGACAACTTCAACACTATCTTCGGCAATTGACGTTTCGCTTCCTGTGACATCATTAGGATCGCTTTGGGCTTCCTCGTCCGACACGTCCTCGCCATCAGCATCATCCACTTCAGACATATCATCCGCTTCAGACACATCATCCTGAGTTCCAGCTAAGGTGTTTGCGACAAACTGCTTTATATCTTCCAGCTCCACACTCTTAACGTCTGGAAACGTTCCACCGTTCTCAACTATAAGGCGCTTGCTCCATATTTTACAGACTTGGTTCAAAACCTCGTCACGGCCTTTTGCAAAGTTCTTCCAGTTGTCTCGATCTTCTCTGATCCTGTCAAGAGCATGCTCTTTAATTTTAAGTATTGCCTTCACGCGAATTGGATTTACACGAAAATGTTGTGATAACCTTTCTGCTGTCCAGTATTCTGGATTTGCACAGTTTAAGTCATGAATTTTATCCTGAACTAGAGGTATGATTTCGCCTGGGAACTGATTATTGGAAAACACGTCGATCTCATCGATAGCATCTACACGTTGCTCCAAGCCCATAGCTTTTGCATCTCTTAAGAACTCTTTTGTCTTCTCTGCCTCCGTTATCTCATCTACTCGGGAAAAATGGTGGCTCGTATTGACAAACTCTTCTGCCGAATCGAGCTCGGATTCTTTCCACGTTTGATACCGTCTATAGGCATCAACCTCGACGTATTGGCTTAAAAGACGGTTTGTATTATCCTCCATGTAGTACCAAAAATCTAACTTTTTGTTGTCTTCTTCCACTCCAGTCGTATAGTTCAGCCTCAAATCGTTATAGATATTTCCAACAGCGTTAAACTCATCACAAAAAAATCCATCCTTGCCGTAAATATTCTTCATTTCCTCTTCGTAGTCACCAAGACCATTCGACTTGTGATCATCAAGAATGCTTTGCACCCTTTGAAACGCGTCTAACTTCCTTTCAAGTTCCGCGCCACCATACATTTCAGAAATTTTGTTTTTCATTTTAGCACGTCTATCGCTTTTGCTTGCATGTTGTTGTGCACGCATATAGTTTAAAGCGATTTCTCTGGCTCTGGTTTCACCATCACTTTTTTTGTCTTTTCCCTCGTCAACAATACCTGCTGCTGGATCTTGCACGTATTTCGTATCTTCATCATTAAAATCCTTAGGTAAATCTTGCACATCAACCCCCTCTTTTATCAAGGTATCACGTATAAGCTGCATCTTTTTATTCAAGAACAAGTTCATTTTTAAGTCGTCATCTTCAATGCTCTTCAAATCACTTTCCACTTTTCCCTTCATCGTGGCAAACCCTGGCTCATTATCAGTATTTTCCGCTATGAGATCTTGAAGATGTTTCCTGTAGTCTCGCACCTCACCATTGCTAACTGCAACCTTGAAGTGATTTCTCAATAGTTCGTTTTCACAATTATCCCCAGTTCGCCCGAGACTATTCATCATATTAGCGCTTTCGTTTATCATCTTCAATGCTTCCAGCTCCTTCTCCACACCAACTTCGAGCATTATACTGGCAAAGTATTTCGATGCTTCCTCGTTCAGATCAGCAAACGTTTGCGCGTTGAAAGACGGGTGACTCCAATACTTTCGCAGAACACTTCCTGCCATGTCTATCTCCCTATACTTATTAATAATGTCTTTCCTTTTTTCATCAATAGAGTTGAAGTTTTTTGATCGCGGTTTAGTGTCACTGTAACCATCCACAAATTGCTGGTATTTTATTCCGTCATCTCCGTGAGCAATGTACAACTCAAGCATCTCGTTCATGGCTTGTACTTTCGAATAGACGTATGGGTCCGTAAATTCGTAACGTTTCCACCCGGATCCATCTCTGCTTCCAGGTTTTCCTTGTTTCGTAACATCTTCAGATGTTAACTTGTAAAAGTATCGACCAAAATGCTGTTCTGTTGGCACTATTACAATGTCCCCAACTTCGTACTTATGTTTTTTTGACCACATCGCCCAGCAATGCTTAGAATATACTCTTTCTGCCATCACTGTGGTGATAAGATCGGTGACCTTGAAGCCATATTCTAAATCTTCTTGGACATCTTTCAAGATGTCGGTAAATCTGATTTGCGAGGCGCGCAAATGCAACATTCGAAGCGCATACTTTAAACGTTCTTCGGCGTCCGTTGTCTTCCAAATCTTTTGTGCCGCTTCTCTTTCAACAAACTTCAGAAATTCTATATTGTCTTCCAGTTGGTAAAGTAAGATATCTTCATGAGTTATTTGTTGCGCTTTTCTCTGCAGACCATCTAGAGATATTGTATTTCTGGCCGGGCTGCTTTCAAACTCATCGTGAACGTCGCCCAAGCCGTACTTGTCGCCTTTTCCTCGTTTTCTCCTAACTTTTGGCCCTGCTTCCCACTCATCAAGCGACTTTGATTTGTTCTCCATTGATTTGTTCTCTCTTGAGGTCTTCTTTTTATTACGCATAGATGGCATTACCCAATTCCCATCGGCATCAAATGCAGAGTGATCCACTTTGCTAATATCGACTTGTGGGTTCTTGTTCATTCGTGAACTTACGTCCTTGTTACTATTACTGTTCTTGCTGTGGTAGTCCCCTTTCGGCTTTTGGTTATTTTCATTCCTTGGACCACCCCCCCTCCGATTCTTCTTCCTACCACGGTGTTGTCCGGGATTGTTTGGTACACGTTGATTTGGCCCACGCTTACCTTGCCCACCGCGATTTCCAGCGTGCGAGCCTCGACCCCCTTTCCCGGGACTTCCTGTAGACACAAAACACCTTTGAAAGGTGCTGACAATGCTACCAGCAACAAGCTGGCTGCCGATAAGTGGCTGAGGGGAGCACGGAATGAAATTGCCATACGCACGACGGATAGGCACACGGGCCTTATTCCGTATAATCCTAAGCATGCTCGAATGCAAACTTCGTTTCTCAAAGCTGAGGACGTCAACGCTATAGCCCGTGCGGGTACCGGGCTGCCCATGGATGAGAAAGAACTTCGACGATTTTTTTTATCACAATTA
>MDSZ01153023.1_pt1 | contig 11011 bp, 7 predicted proteins | sample 811201 | NCBI WGS metagenome assembly MDSZ01 (sample SAMN05326647, study PRJNA326480) | marine metagenome | isolation source: seawater | place: Indian Ocean: North | collected 2010 | reverse complement strand
TGTTGGATTTGATAAAGATAATAAAAAAGAAAATAATATAAATAAAGAAAACACAAGTCCTAAAATTCTATCAAAAGAATTATCATATGCTTTTAGAGATTTTAAAGAATATTATAAATTAAAAACGCAAAATTTTTCAGCACATGGATCATTAGCTAAAGGGGGGTTGTCGAATGCATGGTCAGCTTTAACCAGTTCATTTTCGGATGATGAATTTGCTGATTTTCCATTTACAAGAAAAACCTTATTACCTCATTATATATCAGTTGGGAAACGAATTGGAGTGAGTGGATCAAAGGAAAGTAATTTATCGTCATGGATTGGTAATGAGTATGTTACACAATCCAGTTTACCAATTCATCCACTAACTCAGATATTGTTAGATAATTATAATTCTAATAGATTAGTTAATCAAAATCATAAATTTATACTTGGTAAACATAATCAAGCTATACTTAGTGAACCCCTAAATAAAAGAGTCCCTTTCAATCAAAAAAATATGGTTGGTTTTTGGGATTCAAGTAATTCGGTTTATAATTCTGGACATGAAATTGGAAATTTAAAAAAGAATAAAAACTTTAAATATATTACAGGCTTTTTTGTGGAGGAGATAATTGACGTTAAAGAGAAATGTGTAATTAAGGCGAATGAAACAACAACAAAGAAAAATCAAAAATTCTACTCAAAACTCATTGTTCTGGCTGCCGGTACAATAGGATCTACAAAACTTGCTCTTAAGGCAAATAAGTGTTTTGATAAATATTTAAAAATTCAAAATACTCCGATGTTTCCATTTGTACTTTTGTTTCCATTACAACTTAATAGACAAAAATCATTTAATTATTTTAGTTTTTGGCACCTATCTTATTATTTACAAATAAAAAATCTAAAACCCCATCATAAAATATTTGGTCATATAGCGCCTACAGACGGTATTTCATCTATTGAATTGATAAATAGAATAAAACTTCCCAGACCAATAAATAGTATTTTAGGAAATTTTTTTTGGCCTAAAATGTTACTTGGTACGTGTGTATTTCCAGGAATATACTCAGATAACAAAATTAAATTATCTAAAAATGACCAGCTTAATATTTTAGGAAATGTTTCCTGTGATTTAGCAATTCTTATAAAACAGTCAAAGTTTCTTTTGACAAAAATTTTTAGAAGATTGGGTGCTTTTTTATTAGTAAAAAATTTAAATATTGTCCCTGGGGAAGACGTTCACTATGCGTGTACTCTTCCAATGAAAACAAATCCCAAATTTATGCAAACTGACCAAAATGGTCTTTTGAATGGTAAAGGAAATATCTACATCGTTGATGGATCAGTGTTGTCATCCTTACCAGCAAAAAGTCATACTTTTACGATAATGGCTAATTCTGAGAGAATCAGTAAGAAGATAGTGCAACGTCTATAAAACTTTAACCATTAGAGCATGTCCATTTAGATTATGAAATACAATTCTATCTTTTTTTACATACTCATCGTCAACCAACCTACTTATTCCATTTGTTAGTAATCCTCCATAGTCATCAAATATAACAACACCTCCTATAACCATTCTACCCCATACCCAGTTAAAAACATCTTTTCCAGATTTATATACATCAACATCAATATGACAAAATTTAAATTTTAAATTTTCTATTTCTTTTCCTGTATCATCAGGAAATACTCCGTTTAAAATTATAGTATTGTCAAGTTCCATTTTTCTGGTTAAATTTTTTATTATGTCAACAGATGTATCAGCATGTTCACCGCCAGTGTAAGTAACATCTTTAGGACTTGTTTTTACTAAACCTTTAAATGTATCTGCAATAAAAACCTTATTCTTAAGGCCCTCTATTTTACACTTTTTTGCAATTAAACAAGCACTTCCTCCTCTCCATGCACCAACTTCAAGTATATGACCATTCTTATCTTTTACTTGTTCAACAATTTTCCATAATTCGTATAATTTATAAATATCAAGAAATGTATTGTATTTTACTGACTTATAGGTCTGATTAAAGATATTGTCGTTAATCCATGGGCTATAAAAATTCTCAGGAATTTGCATAGAATATTTTTTCTTGTCAGGTTTCACAGAAAAAAACAGTTTTAAACTTTCAAACAAAATTCTTTCTACAAATTTTAAAATACTTTTTGCAAAAAGAAGTTTTTTTATATTTACATTTTTTGTATTTGAAGCCATCTCATATCAAAATTAATTTTATTCTATAGTAATTATAACTATAAATAGATAATATTTTAGAAATTCTTGAAATAACTTTGTTTATCTAATTTTTCATGCCCATCAAACCAAGATATAGTTTAATAATTCCGTGTTACAATGAAGAAGGTAATATAGAAAAACTTGTTCAAAAATGTAAGAAAATATTCAAAAAGAATATTTTTGAAGTTATTTTAGTAGAAAATGGCTCCACAGATAATTCTTTAGATATTTTAAAAAAAAATCTTAAAGGTATTGAAAACTTTAAACTTTTAAGAGTTAAAAAAAATAAAGGAATTGGTTATGGGATAGTTCAAGGGCTAAAAAGTTCCAATGGAGAAATCATTGGATGGACTCATGGTGATCTACAGACTGATCCAAGCGATGTAAAAAAAGCATTTGATCTAGCAAAAAACATTCAAGGTGATTTTCTAATCAAAGGAAAAAGATTACCTAAAAACCGAAGTGCTCTTGAAATTTTCTTTACTCTAGGATTAACTTTTTTTGAAAGTATTTTATTTTTAAAACTTTTCTGGGAAATAAATGCTCAACCAAATGTTTTTACAAAACAATTTTTTACTAAATGGAAGAATCCTCCTTTAGATTATAATATTGATCTCTACTGTTACTATAAGGCTTTACAAAATAGAGTTCATATAAAAAGATTTGATGTGGAATTTAAAAAAAGATTTTCTGGTAAGTCAAAATGGAATAAAAATATTTTTGTTAGATTTATCTTTATATTAAAAACAATTATTTATAGTCTTAAACTAAAATTTATGAAAAATGCTAATAATTAAACATAGACTAAATACAATTAAGAAACTTGAAAACCTTAGGCACGACTATGGTGCTGAAATTGATATTCGATCCTATAATCGTGAAATAATAATTAGTCACGATCCTTTCAAAAAAGGAGAAAAGCTGAAAAAATGGCTTAAAAAATTTAAACACAAATTCATTATATTTAATATTAAGGAAGAGGGGTTAGAGTTTCAGCTCCAAAAACTTTTAAAAAAATTTAAAATCAAAGAATTTTTTCTTCTAGATCAATCATTCCCATTTTATATAAAAAATATAAAAACTTTTGGAAAAAACTCTTCTATAAGAGTTTCGGAATTTGAAGGAATTGAACGAGCAATTAAACTCAGAAAATTTACGAATTGGTTATGGGTTGATCATTTTTCAAAATTTCCTTTGTCTAAAGAAAATATTAAAATATTAAATTCTTTAAAATTTAAATTTTGTATTGTGTCACCTGAATTGGTTAGTGAGATTGATTTATTAAAAAAAGTTTCGATTATTAAGAATATTTTTAGAAGTGCTAAAGTAAAAATTGATGCTGTTTGTACAAAAAAACCTAGTTATTGGATTTAGAATTAAAATAATTTTTTTTAAAAATAATATTCCAAAACTTAAATTCATTTAGCTCATCAATCGTCCCCAAATGGAAGTAGTGATCAAGCTTTATTGCCTTTATACTGATATTGTTTTCCAATAATAGTTGGATAAAGTGATCTACAACAATTTCTTGACCTTGAATCAAATTAATTTTCTTAATTTTACTAAAAATTTCACCATTCTTAAACCAAAAAAACCCTGCCAATCCAAGATCATCTTTTCTAATCCTTTTTTTAATATTTATTGAACTAATGGTGCCACGTTTAAAACTTACATAGGTATGAGAATCCTTTTGGCTTTTTTGAATTAACGATGGATCAAAAACAAAAATTATTACATCTACACCTGTCTCTTCTGTAAGCATTTTAAATGTTTTAAGATTAAAAAAACCAAAGGCATCACAAGATAATAAAAAAAAATTTTTTCTCTTTTCTAAATGTTTAATTGATTTTTTTAATGTTTCAATTTGAGAATTAGTTTGTTTGTTTAGTATTACTTTTTCATAATTTTTAAAATACTTGCTGTTCTCTTTGAATATTCTTAAGGTTGAAATTACTACATTTCTTTTATTATTTGGAAAAAAATCAGATACAAATTTAAACATTGGTTTATAATTTATTTTTATAAATGCTTTATTACCTAAATTTAATTTTTTAATCCTCTTACTTTTCCCAGCCATGCAAACTATAAGAGTATTTTTAAAATCATTGATAAATTTAAATTTTCTAATTTTTAGTATTTTTTTATACCAGCTTAGATAATCTTCTAGATAATCTGGAATTCCCCAATGAATAAAATATTCTAAACGATGTATTACAATTTTTTTTTTTTCATTTAAAAGCTCATTAAAAATTAAAGATGGAAAATATTCATTTGATACAGTAATTTTTTTTTTCATTAAGCTCTCAATTGAACCAATCATGTCATATCCATTTTTTATATAAAATACTCCAACAGATAAATCTTCCTCAATCCAATTTGTTGTAAAGGATTCTTTTTCTTTTATTTTAATAAGTTGATTTTTTTTAGTACGACAAAATGCTGAATAGTTATTTATAAGCTTATGTGGGTGAAACCCTTTATTAGTAAATACTATACCATCATTAAACAAATATTTTTTGATTTGACTAAAATTCCATGACCAATCAATATCACAATATGAGATAAAGAAGCTTTCATTAAGCGGCAAATGATTCTTACAACACCAAATAGTGTAGGCAGGACCTAATTTATGTGGAGAAATATATAAAATATTTATTTTTTTTTTTTTTAAATTGTTTATATGCTCACTTTTTAAATATTCTTTACAGGTAATTACCCAAATTTTTACTTCTTTTGGAAATTTATTTGTTACATACTCATACATATTATGTTGATTAATTTTAATAAACGGTTTAAAAGTCTCATATTTTGCTTCTTTAAACCTCGAACCTTTCCCAGCCATTGGAATTAATAAATTTAAATTCATTTTATTTGCCACATATCTTATTAATTCTTCGTACTTTTTCTAAAATTCCTTTCACAGACGAACTTTTGACAATTGACCATCCTGACAAAATATTTGCTCCTGCATCTATACACATGTTTATATTATCTTCGGTCAGACCTCCATCAACTTCTACGATGATATTTCTATTCATACTCTCAAAATATGACTTTATGGAATTTATTTTTGAAATTATTTTATTATCAAATATCTGTCCTCCATAACCAACCACTACTCCCATAATTACAACCCATTCGATTTTATTTTCTATTAATAATTTAATTAAACTTTCGTCAATACTTCTATAAGTCTCAATAATTATTCCAGGTTGAGCATTATATTTTTTTATCATGTTAATACCTGAAACTAGTTGACTATTATCTTCAAATGATCTTTCATGCAACGCAATTTTATCACATCCTGCTTGAATATATTCTTCGATATAAGATTTTCTATTTGTCTTCAACCTGTGCGGTGATTCAACCATTAGATGACAATGAATATTTAATTTTTTGAATTTCTTTCTAAGGTATTCAACTTTTTTAATAGCATTAATTTTCCTAGTAATGAACTTTCCGTCACCCACATCAATATGGAAATTAAAAATACCTTCTTGATATATAGATTTTACAACATTTTTATAAAAATCATTGAAAGGTACCTCAATCATTGAAGCAGAAAAGTCTAATCCTAATTTATTTTTTTTTGATTTATTGATAACTTTTTTTTTTAATCTTTTAAATATCTCATCAACAATTTCTTTGGCCTGTCCTTTCGTATACTTGTAAGGTCTATATTTAAAATAAGAAATATCATTATGAGAAAGCTTTGGTGAATTAATATTTTTCTGTATTGAACTACAGTGATTTTCTAAAGCAGAAATAATTTTATTCCTTTCAATTTTCTCTAGTTTTTTTAACTTAGGATATATAAGGTGTAAGGCTTTTTTTATTTCTTTTTTAGATTTTAATAAAGTTTCATAAAGATCCGCGGGTAAAGATTTTACTAGGGTATCTAAAAAGTCTCCAGCAACATTAACCTTATGACAACCACTTGTTGATCGCTTTAAATAATCTGAATGTGTTTTAGTTGTTCCGTGTAATACTGCAGATATAAAGTTATATCTTTGTATTTTTTTTTTCCATTTTTCAGCTAATTCTACTTTTGGTATACTTATATCATTTCCATGATGGGTGGTACCAAGGTTACCTATAAACAACATAGGTCTTTTTAACAATGAATATATTCTTTTCTCATCAACTTTCTTTCTATACACATCTGCAAATATTTTAAATTGTTCGGGAGAAGGTAATAGAGCTTTAGTCTTATTTTCTAAATAATTTAGTTCACCTGCACAAATCTCTTTGTCAAAAATATAATGTTTCTTTTCTGGAACCTTATCTATTAAAGATAATGCATAATCAATAACAGGATCAAATGCTTTTTTATATGATTCATCATCCTCTTTTTTAATTTTAAATTTCTTTGATCCATCAATAACATAATGAGTTACTAATCCACTATTGATCGAACTTAAAACAAATCTTCCAGCTCTTCCAGATGGTTTGTCATTTTCGTAATTTATATGATCAAGTCCAATTCCATAAAGTATTGATGTTATCCCTGTATCTAAAAAAAAATCTCTTGCTGATCGTGTGGCAGCAGAAACAAAATCTAGGACTCCATTTTTGGGCATCAGATAACCCTGAATATTACTTCCGTTATAATTTTCGCTCTGACCTATGGCATTTAATGAAGCTTGTAATACTATTGGTGTTTTATTTTTAAACGAGCTTGATAAAAAAGCATAACAATCTAGCGAAGTACCTTTGATATCATATATATTTGAAGCTAAAATAGCTGAGTTATCGCCTCGAATATTTGTCCATAAATAAATTTCGGCAAGTATACTTGGTTGCAATTCCAATATTTCTGAATAATTCACTAATTTATTATCTTTTACTTTGATATCCTCCCAATACTTAGAAGTATTAAGTTTAAGATTAGGAAAAGTTTCATCAATTAATTTACTTACTTTTTTCCTTAAAAGTCTATTATGACTTAAAAGCATCTTTTGAATTTGATTTTTTATTTTCTTAAAATTTTCAGATTGCATATTTCTTTTGCAATATAACTTTTCATCAAGATATACAAAATCACTACAATTTTTTTCAACAAATTTTTTTACATATTCTCTCTCATTTTCACAAATTTTGTCATAAGATTTAGAACCTTTTTTATCAAGTGTCTGACTTTGAAATGAAGTATCCCAATAAAAACAGAATTGTTTAAATTTTTTCTTTAAAATTGATTTTGGAAGTCTGCATGCAATCAAATAATTACCAATATTTATACAATCTATACCTACTTTAATTAAAATAGTTTGGAAGAAATATAGTTCCTTAAATGTTGCAAATCTTCTTATCCAAATACCAAAATTATTTATCAAATCATTTATACACGACACAGAGGAAACATTTTCTTCCTCATGATCAGTCAGGATTACATTATACTTATTATCTTTTAAAAAAGATGGAATCAAATAATGGGTTGGAGTAAATACATTAATTTTGCTAGTTTTCTGAAATTTGTGATTATCGTAAACTAATTTTATAGGCATAGTCTGATAATTAATTTCAGCTCCTAATTCTCTATCTATTTTAATTTTACTTGACCCCCCATCCCAAACCAGTCTGAAATTAATTGAATTATTTTTAACTTCCATTAATAACTGAACTTGTTTTTCGGTTTTTTTGAATTCAATATTTACACCCAAGGTTACTGGAAGTTTTCTTTTATAGATATTATGAATAGCATTTGTATGAATAACCTCAAATTGTATACCTTTCTTTTTATTTATTTTGTTTAGGTTATTAATAATTTGTTTTGCATAAGCAGTTAGATCCTCACGGATATGATCAATGCTTATAGTCAGATATTCACATATTTTTTTATCCCAATCCATTAGTTCATTGATACATTTAATTAATACATTTCTAGAAACATTACTTTGTAATGAGCAAGAAAAAATACATTTCATAATATCATGAAGTTTTAATCCAATTTTTGTTTGTCCTTTAACTTTATATTTTTTTATCCAAGACAGTAAATAGTCATGGTTTTTAATTATTGGATTTAAGTGATCAGTATTATCAACTACTATATCAGAACCAAAGGAAAAATTACTCAGGTGTTTTCTGAATGATGGTAAGTCAATTCTATTAAAATAATCCTCAACATCATTTGATTTTCTATAGTCTTTTACTCTATTTTTTTTTCTATTGATCAAAACTTCACATTCGCCTAAAAGCATAATATTAAAATCTATATATCTAGATAATCTTGTTTCGGATGTATAATGACCTTCTAAAATAATTATAGCTTTTGGATCAAATTTAAATTTACTTTTTCCAATTGTTCTTCCTTTATCTTCCCTAGAGTATAAATTTTTTAAAGAAATAGTTTTTCTTTTCTTTAAATATTCAGCATTTCTTATCTCTTTTAAAAAATCCTCTACCATATGCAGTCTCATATGAAGGGCATTTTCATATTCCATTATTGATTTCGTATTATTTATTTCTTCAAGGTCAAATAATCTTTGTTTTCTTGAAATAAGAGCCCAATCTAATCTGTATATGAAACAACTTTTACCATTTTTTTCAATTTCATTTTTTAGGTTATCAGCTAAAATCGTCTTGCCTGATGCTGTGGGTCCATCTATCCCAATTATTAAATTACTCGACTGTCGTTCTTTTAATTGTATTTGTATAAAATTCTTATAGATCTTTTTTGCAAAGGAATTTTCAATCATACTAATTAATTGTTAAACCATTAATCCGAAATTTTCTCATAACTAAAAACAAATAGGATTGTAATACTTGGTACAATCAAAAGCAATGAAAAGACATTTGTTAAATTTGTTCCAAAAATTGCAATCATAAAATAAAGAAAACTTATTGTTATTAACTCAAAAAATTTTTCATTAGAGTTTTTTTTTTGAATTATAAAAAATAATACAATTAAAAAGATTAATAAAAATAATAATAAAAAAATAATTTCTGTTGTAGAAGTTTCATTTTTTATGAATTTCTCATCAATTGGGAAATATGTAGAAAATGAGTACAAGTTTTGATTTTGGATCAAGTCAAAATTTACCGTCAATAGGCTCAACACAGCAAATAAAGGCAAAAAATATGAATATAATTTTCTAAAATTAAAAATGATGTAAACAAAACTTAACGCTATGCCCGATTCTCTATTAATTACCGCAAAAAATAATGGTATTAAAAACAAAAAAAAGTTTGATTTTAAAGAAAAATAGATACCCATGGAGATATAAAACATCTCTGGAAGAGTAAAAATTGATTGGTAACCAGTACAAAATATTAAAAAAGTAAAGAAACTAAAAAAAAATCCACATAATAATAATTTTTTTTGACTATATTTTTTGCTTATTTGAGATATTGTCAAAAATATAAAAAAAAACGAAAAGAAACAATATGTTGTGTTAAGCAATGTATAAAATGTTAATGGTTTTTCAGGGAAAAATAAAAAAATTTTTTTAAAAACTTTTGCTTGCAAGTCTCTATATAGCCAACGTAATTTATGTCTACCATGACCTCCTTCAAAACCATCTAATTCCCTTTGTGAACTTAAAGACTCAGAGTTGTCAAAAATATGTACATCATAAAATAGTTGATTGAAATCTATTTTTTCGAATTTTGTTGAAGATTTATAATCTTGATTAATTCTGATATTGTCATAATTCAAAATTGTTGTTATGTGATTAAAGAAAAAAAAAATAGATAAGAAGAAAAAAAAGATAAATAATAAGTTTATGTAATTTTTAGATTTTATAAACTTATAAAAGTCTAGCTCTTTAGATCCGTTTTTCTTCATTTTTATTTTTATTGATTAAAATATTACATTATTTAAATCAAAAAAACTTAATGAATTAATAAAAATTCTATCTCTTTCTTATCACAACTTTTTTTCCTAATGCAAAAATTGATGGAAAAATTGATACCAATGCTTTGTCAAATATATCTACAAGTTTTAGCAGAAATAATGGTAACTCAATCATTCTTATTTTAGAAACCACCCCTCCTGATAAGGGAAATATTAGAAACTCTTCAAATTTTTGTTTTTCAATCTGTAAATCTTTAAAAAAATTATTAAACTTTTTTTTATTATCAAAAAGTAGCTCAGGTATGGCACAATTTGCCGACCATGGATCTTTTTTGTCATTACAGACAGTTTCATAATCAAAAACATTCACATCATAGCTATAACCTTCATGTTTCATCAAATTAAGTATCAGTCTCATCATTAAGCTTGTATAGGTTTCCGAAACAAGAATAACCCCTCCTTTTTTGAGAACCCTAGAACATTCTCTTAAAAAAATAGCAGGGTTGTAAAAATGATGGATAGCATGTGATGCAATAATGACGTCAATAGAAGAATCGTTGAAATTTATGTTTGTTGCATCAACAACTTTATCAATCCATGGCTTACTTTCCATATCTGAGAGTATGATTGGATGATTTATATAAAGTCTCGAAAAACCGGAGCCGCTTCCAACTTCTAAAACTTTCATACCTGGTTTAATATAATCATTCATCCAGGTAAATCTCTTTTTCAGAAGATAATCTAAATTGGCAAACCTTTTTTTTAAAAAGACGCCTCTCGAGCTTTCTAGATCTCCTTCACCTTTCATCTTGTTTTCCATATGATCTGGAAAAAAAGGCTTAGAAAAAAAAATTTTTTTCATAAATTAATCTAAAAATCTATTGGTTGCGGGGGTAGGATTTGAACCTACGACCTTCAGGTTATGAGCCTGACGAGCTACCAGACTGCTCCACCCCGCGTCAATTACACTGTGTTTTTAGGGCCTGGCAGCGACCTACTCT
>MDSZ01108295.1_pt1 | contig 11013 bp, 12 predicted proteins | sample 811201 | NCBI WGS metagenome assembly MDSZ01 (sample SAMN05326647, study PRJNA326480) | marine metagenome | isolation source: seawater | place: Indian Ocean: North | collected 2010 | reverse complement strand
GTTCGGAGGGGGGGTCGCCGTTATGCAGGGTTGACACTGGAGACGGCAGTATTGAGACGGTGACGGATGAAAAGGTGGTAGTTTCCTTCTCGCTTGACAGTGCCGGTCAGAAATTGGTGTTGCACGGCGGACAGATGGAAACTCCTGATGAGATTTACACAATTGATTTGAGGGAGAGGGCTGTACGTCAGGTGAGCCGCCTCAACCAGCCCTACGTCCGCAGTCGTCAATTTAATCTGCCTGAAGAGGTCTGGTTCAAATCGGGCCGAACGGACATCCACGGCTGGATCCTGAAGCCGCCGGGGTTCAGTACTCGCCGGAAATACCCCTTCATCCTTCAGATTCACGGCGGGCCGCGATGTCAGTACGGGCGGCTCTTTTTTCACGAGATGCATGTGCTGGCGGCGGCCGGCTACGTGGTGATGTACACCAATCCGCGGGGAAGTCAGGGGTACGGTTATAAGTTTGCCGATGCCATTACCGGCAAGTGGGCTGAGCCGGCCTTCAAAGACCTCATGGCGGCAGTGGACTATGCCTTCTCTCTGGGATACATTGACGAGAAGCGGATGGGCGTCACCGGCGGCAGTTACGGCGGCTACATGACCAACTGGATTGTAACCCACACGAACCGCTTTTCCGCCGCGGTTACCCAACGGAGTGTTTCCGATCTTTCCAGCATGTTTGGCACCTCCGATTTAGGTTTTGACATGGCGTGGGAATTCAAGACGACACCGTGGGACTGCCACGACCTCTACCGGAAGTGGTCCCCCATCTCCTACATAAAGCAGTGCCGAACGCCGCTACTCATCATCCACAGCGAGCATGACTGGCGCTGCAATGTGGAACAGGACGATCAGATGTACATGGCGCTGAAGTTCCTGAAACGGGAGGTGGAGTACGTCCGCTTTCCGGAGGAGCCTCACGGCCTATCCCGTCATGGCCGGCCGGACCGCAGGGAGGCGCGGCTGAAGTTCATGGTGGGGTGGTTTGACCGCTACCTGAAGTGACAATCTTGGATAGACATCTTGTCTGTCCCACGCATCCTAAGTTATGGTGATGCTTCCACTCCCCGCCGGCGGCATTAAGTTACCGCTGGGATAGAGAGAGGCGGCAAAGACAATGATAGAAATATCTGATTTCACAAAAGTTGATATCCGGGTTGGGACTATTGTTGATGTTAGCGAGTTTCCTGAGGCGAGGCGCCCCGCCTATAAGTTCACCATCGATTTTGGTCCCCTCGGAACGAAACGGTCCAGCGCCCAGATCACCGATCTCTACGGCAAGTGCGACCTTCTGGGGCGGCAGGTTGTGGCAGTGGTGAACTTTGCTCCAAAGCGGATTGCCGGCTTCAAGTCCGAAGTTCTGGTTCTCGGCGCATGTCCCGAAGAAGCGGGTGTAGTCCTGTTGCAGATGGAATCAAGGGTGCCCGATGGAACGCGTGTCTCATAACGTCGCAAGAATGCTTTTCATCAACTGCCGTGACTGAGCCGTCGCTACCCGCCGTAAGGCTGAAGTTCATTGATGAGGACGATCTTGAGTTCTGGGAGGCGCTTGTGTCACAGCCCGAAGCTCGTCAGCATCAGCCGCTGAATGAGCGTCATCTGCAGCAGTTGCGGCAGGAGTTGGGGTGCTACAGCGAAACGGATCTCAGCAGTCCCGTGCACCGCGAATACAAGTGGGTTGTGATGGATGAAAGTACGGACAGTCCGGTGGGTGTTGTCTCATTCGTAAAGCTCGATCTTGAGCAGCGGATCGGCCGTATCGGTTATACCATCTCGAAACAGTTCTGGGGTCGCGGCTACGGCACTTCGGCAGTGGCGGAACTGACGCGGCTGATCTTTACCCTATCGGATACCGAACGGATCGAAGCGGAGTGTTCAGTTCACAATCCGGCGTCGTGGCGCGTACTGGAAAAGAACGGCTATCATCTGGAAGGGACGAAGCGGGGCTATCTGGAGATCGGAGGCGAGAGAGTCGATCATCACAGTTTTGGCATCCTCAAGGATGATTGGGAAACTCTGATTGATAATTAAGTGTTGTTGATTGAATATTGAAAGATGGATGCTGACAATTAAGGAGGCTGAGTAAAATGTCATATCAATTTGACGGCAAGGGCGCCATCGTAACGGGGGCATCCAGCGGCATCGGCAGGGGAATCGCACTGCGGTTTGCCGAGCTGGGAGTGAAGGTTGTTCTGTCGGCGCGACGGGAAGAGGAACTGGAGAAAGTTGCACAGGAGATTCGTGCCAAGGGAGGACAGGCGGTGGTAGCGGCCGCTGACGTGACCAGTCCGGAGAGTGTGACTGCTGTTGTGCAGACGGCGGTGGATGAACTGGGTGGCGTCGATATCATGGTTAATTGTGCCGGTGTAGCCGGTCCCATGACGTTTGAAGAGACGCCTCCCGAGAGGATCCGTCAACATATTGAAGTCAACTACCTCGGCGCCGTGGAGTTTGTCAGGAATGTTCTGCCGCACATGAAGAGTCGGGAGAGCGGCTATATTCTGAACATCTCTTCCATGTCCGGACTCAAAGGATTGCCGACCTACGTTTCCTATGGCGCCAGCAAGTTTGCCCTCACCGGTTTTTCGGACGCACTGCGGCACGAAGTAAAAAAGTACGGCATTCAGGTGTCCGTGGCGGCGCCGCCGGGAGTACATACGCCCATGGTGGACGATCACCTGGAAAGTCACGCCGACTGGTTTCACAAGTTCAACATAATGGAGGTCGACAAGGTGGTGGACAGGCTCGTGGCGGGGATGAGGAGAGGCCGCTTCCTGATATTGATGTCGGCGGACACGAAGTTCATGTACGCCATGGTGCGGCACTTCCCGCGGGTTTTTACACGCCTCATGGTGTGGCTCTACGGGATGGAAAAGTGACTCTCAGTGAGCGGCTCGCGGACGGTCCGCCGCTGCTGATAGACGGTGCCATGGGGACGGAGTTGATCCGGCGCGGCATAGAGTCGTCCCTTCCTCTCTGGTCGGCGGCTGCGCTGGAGGAGAATCCGGCCGCCGTGCGCGAAATCCATCAACAATATGTTACGGCCGGCGCTGAGCTTATCATTACCGATACCTTCCGCACGACGCCGTGTACATTCATGAAGGTCACCGATGATGAGGATGAAGCTGAAGAACGGGCGAGGGAGGCGACTGGCCGGGCAGTAAGACTGGCGCGGGAAGCGGCAGGGAGCGACATCTTTGTGGCAGGCTCCATCGCACCGCTGGAAGACTGTTATTCACCTGAGCTCTATCCCGGTGATGAAACGGCTGAGAGGGAATTCGCCCAGATGGCAGACTGGTTTTCTGATGCGGGCGTCGATTTGATTCTTCTGGAGACAATGGGTCGTCTCGACGAATCCCGCGCCGCGCTAAGAGCGTGCCGTCGTGTGACACAGCCGTGCTGGATTAGCTATATCCTCGCCGATGAAAAGCGCCTCTTGGGCGGTGAAAGTTTGATGGATGGGGCAGCCCTTGCCAAACGATCGGGGGCGTCGGCTGTACTCGTGAATTGTTCCAATCTGGAATCGTCCGTTCATGCCGTTACCCATCTCCTCGCTTCCACCTCTTTGCCGGTGGGGCTGTATCCCAACCTCGGTAAGTCCATGCCGACGCCGGAAGGTCACATGGAAGAGGTCTATTCTGTAGCACAGTTCGCTGATCAGATGCGCCGCGCCCTCCATCTCGGTGTTAAGATTGTAGGCAGTTGCTGCGGCTCGACGCCGGAACATACTGAAAAGCTCAAAACGGTAATTGATGCCTTGTGAGAGAAGCTTCCTGATTATATATTACTTGTAGAATACAATCATGGAATTTGACGAACTCATCACAGAACTGACCCTCACCCTCAACGCCCTTCACAGAAAACAGATCTGTCAGGAAGGGCAGACTCTCTCCCAGTGTTTCATCCTCCTTTCCATCCCCGACGGCGGCATCGATATGTCGACGCTGGCGCAGAAGCTGGGTCTCGACAACAGTACCGTGACGCGGTTGATAGATAATCTCGAGAAGAGAGGAGTTCTAAAGAGAAAGCGGAGCCAGAGTGATCGTAGAGTGAACCGAGTGTTTCTGACTGATGCGGGAGAAGAAGTGCTGAGTCAACTCGAGTCGCGGAGCGCCGCGCTGAGTGAAAGAATCGAAAACCAGCTTTCAGATGAGGAACAGGAAGTGATCAGAGAGTCTCTGGAAGGAGTGCTCTGGAGCCTTTCGAAGGAGCTGTTGAGGCTGAGTTAGAACAATCATTGTAAGATACAAAGAGTTGGTTGATAATACGTCTCGACCATGTGAAGAGGAGTTAGACACAGGAAAAGATGAGAGCTGAAACAGACAAGCGGTGGTGGGGCTGGGTCACATCACAGGCTGTTCGAAACTATTTGGATGATGTGTGGAGGATACCGAAGTTGCTTTAAGCCGCCTTCTCTCGTGGCGCGGTGAAATGGATCCGTACAGAATCTAGATTTCTGAGGTAATGCTGTAGCAGACTCAGGTGGAGACGGTCTTTCCGTATTACCGTTGCTGGATTGAGAGGCAGCCGACTATGCTTTCCGGAGGGCGAATCATAAACTGTTTGAACTGATGAAAGAGAGAGGGATGCCGTAAATTGCACCAGTTGAAGGATAAACTTCAGCAGCTCTCGCAAGAGAAATCGCCCCGCCGCCCGTCTCTGCGTGATACGCTTACTCGACTCTACCTCCGCCCGGGAACAAATCATAAACTTCATCCTGACGATTCCTTCTCCCGCGCCAGGCGCGCAATGCATGAATTTGTGAATGGAGAGTATGTCAACACACATTTTGGCGATGTCTTTATTGCTAAGGTTCGCTATCCGAAAGACTCTGCTCATGGCAATGTGCCGCTACTCTCACTGAGTGAGATTTCGGACAGGTGGCTTTCCCGTTGGGGAAAATTCCCGCAGCCGTCCCGTTTCGACTGGCGCAAGACCATCTTTGTCGATACGGAAACATCCGGTCTGGCTGGTGGTGGCGGCACCATTCCCTTCCTGATCGGCATCGGCTATTTCTACCATAATCAATTTCGTATCGAGCAGTTCTTTGCCGACTCGCATGCCGTGGAAGAAGGGATGCTGGAGCTAGTGATAGAATTTGTCCGGCCGTTTGATACTGTCGTAACTTTTAACGGTAAGACTTTTGACATCCCACTGCTGGAGACGCGCTATATACTTAAACGGAAGCAAAGTCCCTTTACGGTACTGAATCACCTGGACCTACTCCACCCGAGCCGCCAGATGTGGGGGCTTACACTGGAAGACTGCAAGCTTCAGACGTTAGAGAGAAAGATACTCGGTTTCCGTCGTGATGACGATCTACCGGGTGAAGAGGTACCCTATGCCTATTTCAACTACATCAGACGGGGGAATCCTGATCCACTCTACAAAGTTTTTCGGCACAACGCTGATGATATTGCATCCTTGGCGGCCATTCTGTTTCGGCTGTGGGAGGCGATTAAGGCGTCAGAGGATGAGCAGACGCCACAGATTCATTTTTCGCGCGGAAAGATTCTGAACAGGCTGGGAGAGAAGAGGAGAGCCGTTGAATCCTTCAAGAGAGCAAGAGAAGGAGTATTATCTTCCAGCGGGAAACTTCAGGTGTCGTCGCATCTTTCCATGCTTCACAAATCGGAGGGGCGGTGGCGTGATGCGGAGGCGTTGTGGCTCGAGATGATTGAAGAACCGGCCCCTTTCCATCTGCTTCCGTATGTGGAACTCGCCAAATACTATGAGCACAAAACTAAGGATATGCGACGCGCCAAGAAGATCGTTGAGAGCTGTCTCGGTCGCATCCCGGAGCATAGGATGCGGGAGATCGATGAACTGAATAATCGCCTCAGCCGTCTTGTGCGAAAGATCGAAAAACGGGAGCTTTTAAAACTATGAACGCCTTGTATCTACTTATAGCTCTAACGCTCATTCTTGCCGGTATCGCCGCCATAATAATAAAGCGCGTAGAAATTCATTCGGAGAAGACTCCCGAGAGTGCCAGTGGCGAGTTGGGAATCGGACACACCATTGCCTCCATCTTCCTCTATCCTCTGGGGTTCCTCGCCTTTACCGTTGCCATGCTCATCCTGATTCCGACAGTCGTTCTATTCTCGCCAAGGAGAACCCATTGGATGGTCCGCCTGATGGCGAGATTCATTCTGCTCTCAATAGGCGTTGTAGTTAAAGTGCACGGCAAGGAGAAGCTGCGGCGCGATAAAGCTTTTGTCGTCATGTTCAATCACGAATCTATATTCGATGCCTTGCTCCTTGGAGCTGTTGCCTATCGCTATGTCACTGCCCTCGGCGCCGCCTATCAGTTCGAGCTTCCACTCTGGGGCCCGCTGTTGAAACGCTGGGGAATAATTCCGATTCCGCGCAAAAAACTGCAGGAGGCCATGCGTAGCATCGACATGGCGAAAGAGACACTACAAAAAGGTATTCCTGTCTACGTTTCTCCGGAGGGGACCCGCACCACGACCGGCAGAATCCGTGAGTTCAAGAAGGGTCCTTTTCATCTGGCTCGCGAAGCTGGAGCAGATATTTTACCGATGGTCTTTCACGGTGCCTTTGAGATCAAACGCAAGACTGATTGGCGGCTCAGGCCCGGAGTCATACGTATCGATGTGGGGGACTTTATTCTCCATGAAGACTACCAGCATATGTCCATGGAAGAACTTCAGGCACACGTGAGAGAACAGTTGAGGCGGATGAAAGGGGAGATTCCGTGAAACTGGATGAAATGATCTGTGTGGTGACGGGAGCGTCCGGCGCTACGGGTTCAGTCATTGTGGAGGTGCTGGGTGAAAAATGCCGGGCGGTAGTAGGTGTTACGAGGGGAGTCGAAGTGGATTGGCATAGCCTGGGCGGTAACCGCTTCGAAGTCACAGCGAACATCCTGAACCAGACAAGTGTCGGTTTTCTTGTTTCGGAAGTTCTCAGGCATCTTGACTCTTTTCACGTTTGGATCAATGTGGTGGGAGGGTTCAACATGGGAGGATCGGTTGAGGAGACAGAATCTGAAGATTGGCCCAAAATGTTTGATCTGAACTTCATATCGATGCTCAACTGTTGCAGGAAGACGTTGCCCGTCTTCAATGCGCAACAGTTTGGCTGCATCATAAACTTTGGCTCGGCGGTTGCTCTTAACGGTATGGCTCAGGCGGCGCCTTACGCTGTCAGCAAAGCGGCGGTGGTTAATCTGACGAAGACCATTGCCCTTGAGGGGAAGGAAAGCGGCATAACGGCTAACGTTATTGTGCCGATGATTATTGATACACCCGCAAACCGGAAAGCAATGCCCGAGGCCGACTTTTCCAAGTGGACGCCGCCGGTCGCCGTAGCGGATGCAATTGTTGAAATCGTTAAGTCAGGGCGCAGCGGTGGGGTCATCCGTGTATAGTACACAGTTGCGTTGGATTTCAGTTTGCCCCGACACTAAACTTTGCTCGTGAAAAAAGTTCTCGTTTCACTCGCTGAGGGGTTTCAAGAAATAGTCATGGGCGTGCTCACCGTACCCTGATCCTTAAATAATCTGGACGCATGTTTCAAAACAGATGAACGAATCGGTAAAGAGCAGGCTCATCCTCTTTGATATTGACGGCACCCTTTTGGATCCCGGTACCCTCGCCAGAGAATTGATGGACGAAGTGGTGACTGACGTCGTCGGTCAATCTCCGGAACTTCAGGTAACTGACGTGGCCGGCTTCACGGACCCTGTCATTATACGAACCGCCCTTACGAAACTTGGACGGACTGACGGGGAGATCAGTGCAATAGTAGATGACATTCTCCATCAATATCTGCAGCGGCTGCGAAAGAAGTATCCGGAGTACGAAAAGCCTCGTCTCTACGATGATGCCATGCCGTTGGTGACAGCGTGTAAGTCCCGCGGGTGGTGTGTCGGTCTGCTTTCAGGGAATATTCGCGAGGCGGCAGAAGTAAAGCTGAAGCGGTTCGGCATCTGGAAGGAGTTCGCTTTTGGCGTCTTCGGGGACGATGCGGTTTCTCGTGATGATTTGCTGTGGGTGGCGCGTGAGCATGCCTGGGACACTCTGGCGCAGGCTTATACCTATGACAGGATGGTTCTGGTGGGGGATACGCCCAACGATGCCAGAATCGCAGATGAAAACGGCGTGAGTTCGCTTATTGTCTGCCGCAGACCAGAGTGGAAGAGGAAGATTGAGGAGCATAATCCCACCTGGCTGGTGAATTCATTTGATAATGTTGGGAAAATCATAGAGTGGTTTGAGGAGGAGTAATGTACGACATTTATGTAATTCTTCATTTTGTTCTGATGCTTGTCTGGGTTGCTTTTGCTATTACTCTCGATTTCAGATTCCTCAGAGGTTTCAATATGTGTTCGAACGAAGAGAGAGTATCTCTGATGAGAAACGTCCGCGCCTTATCGGACAGGACGGAAATGCCCGCTTCCACATTCCTACCGCTGCTGGGTATACTGATGCTCATCGAAAACAGTTTCTGGCTTCGAGTACCTGTGATGCACGGCAAGATTTTGTTGGCTCTCATTGCTATCGGACTCTATCATGCCGCAAGAGGAACATCCAAAAGAATGATGATAGCTCTCGAGGTCGGTGATGCTGTTGACCGTCTCGCCAAACGATATATGATCTTTAGGCTCGCCGTGCTTGTTCTGCTTGTATCGATGTCCGCCATGATTATTTCATCCAAAGGGGAAATAAGTGCCTTCTTCCTGATTCGTTCATGGTTCAATTAGTTCTGCTGTCCGCGTTGCTCACGGTGTCATCGATGGCTGACTCGGTTGTGCAAAATGAGCATGAATATTCCAGTATCCGCATTTCCTCCCATCCGGCTATCAAAGAACTGATCAATTTCCCAGTTACGACGCCCCAGGGAGCGAAAACAGGAGTTCTAGACAAGTACGAAAAGAGCGGATACCCAGATGTTCTGATCATCTCGTTCATGGCGGCGTGGTGCAAGAATTGCCACTACGAAGCGCCTTATGTAGAAAGTATCTACCGCGAGTGGCATGACCGGGGTCTTGAGATGACTATGGTGGCTGAATATTCACCGAAAGACAAATGGCGAGATGGTTTCGTCAAGAAGCATCATTTGACCATTCCGTACGTCTACGGAGAGATTCCCGCAAAAGTGAAAGCATTGCGTGAGACGACGACCCACTACAGACTGCGGAAACTGCTTGATGACAAAAGAGGATGGGGAACACCCTTCCATATACTGATAGTGTGTGGTAATAAGGATTCCGTCTATTTTGTGACCGGTGAATTTATGGTTGAAGAGTTGGAGAAGTTTCTCTCAGAAAACCTCAGATCACTCCATTCCGGCGACAGATAATTCCCATCATCGCCTGTGCTCGATTATTCACTTTCAGTGAAGATCAGTAGGAACTGCCTGTCGAGGAATTCGTGATCGGCCTGCAGGGCGAAACCGGCCGCTTCCAGTTCATCGATGACAGTCTCCCTTAGAGTCCAGTGACCGAGCAGCTTTATGAGCCAGTTTCTATTGTCAAAATCTATGATGGCGACTCTCCCCTCGTTACGTAGTGCCTTCCTGATGTTGTGAAAATAGATGCTCCGATTTTGCATATGATGGTAGGTGTTGCAGGTGAATATAAGGTCGATTTCACCAGTTGGGAGCAAGGGATCATTGTATTCAGCCAGCACAGCCCGTACAGCGTCATATCCTCGGTCATCAATTGCCATGTCGCTTACAAAACCTATCATCTCGCTGTCCACATCTACAGCGTAGACCGTTCCTTCGTTCTTCACCGCCCTCAAGATCGAGTGCTTCGATCACTTCCGCCGAAATCATCGACATGAAGAGAGCAATCGTCAAGACTACTTGTCTCACGAATCCCTCAGAAGTTCATATTGAACCGCAAGGTTGTCTGCCACGTATCCCTACCATCCAGCGGCCGGGCGATATTGAAGCGCCAATCCATATCTTCGCCTCCGATTCCCACACCGATAGCGGTAACTGCATCTGCGCTTATAGTATTGAAATCTGTGAATCCATGATCTATGTGCATCCAGGCGTGACCGACATCAGTGAAAAGGGCGATAAACCAGTCGTCGTCCAGAAAGTCTGGCAGGAAGACAAGTTCTACATTCATCTGAATCATCCTGTCACCGGTCTGGCTTTTGTAGGGATTAGCCGTCACAGATCCCAGTCCGCCGATGCCGAAGTAGCGATATTCAGGCAGCTCCCCTGCCGCGGTTCCTCCCAGAAAGCGTGAGCGGATGACAATGCCTCCGGCAAGCTCCAGATTGGCACTCAACATGGCCGTTGTGCGGCTGAATGCGTCGCTGGTGTCGGTGTCAACTACCTTTTCACCCGTCAGCAGCAGACCGGCCCCGGAGGAGAGAGCATCGAAGCCTCGACTTCTTACAGCGATAGTTCCGGCAAAGCTGCTGATGTAGTCCGAGGGGATGCTCATATTAGGCCGGAAAGGACGATCTTCATGGAAGACTTTCCACAGTCGCTTGCTTACTGAGATAGAGTCAACCTCCGCGGCACGGTATTCTCCCTTAAGGCGCAGCCAGCCGAGATCAAGCCCCGCGCCGGCCTCGTACCCTTCTTCGTTCCAGCGGTCGTAGAAGTCCTGACGGGCAAATAAAGCAGCCAGTGAGTTTTCACTTGAAGGTAAACGAAAACTGTCGTCGGTACGGCTTTCTCTGAATGCGCTGGCGAACAGGATGAAATTCCGCTCTTTGAGAAAAGCCTTGTCGAGCGTCAGTCTGCCGGCCGGCTGGCGTTGCCCAAAGCGGTACCCCAGAGAGATGCTCAACCGGAATGACGACCGTCCGCGACCGTCCCAGCGCCAGTTAATGGGCGTAAACAGGAATCCCTCATTGCGGTTGTAGATGAACCAGCTGACATCAGGATGAATCAGAGTGGTGTGCTGCCTGAATTGTTCTCTATGTTTCTCAAAATGATAGTCGGATTTTTCGTCTCCCTTCAGAGGTTCCTCGGAAATATTGATCCCCTCCCTGATGTTAGCCTCCACCACCTTCCCTGT
>MDSZ01084454.1_pt1 | contig 11013 bp, 13 predicted proteins | sample 811201 | NCBI WGS metagenome assembly MDSZ01 (sample SAMN05326647, study PRJNA326480) | marine metagenome | isolation source: seawater | place: Indian Ocean: North | collected 2010 | reverse complement strand
GCCAGCGTCAACCCTTGAACTTTCAAAACACTGACTTCAAGACCCTGGTGCAAACCGCACAGGTTCAAGGACTCAGCACCAACCAGGATTTGCCGCAGGCCACGCGCAGCATTCTTGAGCGTGCTGACAAAGCCCAACGCCAGCTCACCACCGATGAGCTGGCCACGATCTGCCAGGTCTCCGGCATTGATGGCTCGCTGCCCGGCAGCCTGATCCAACGATCGGATCAGTTGGTCAACCAGGCGCGGGGACATCTGCTTGAAACCCAGCCGCATCTGGTGCAACAGGGCGGGGCTCTTCACCCGAAGGACAGAGCAGAAGCCTGCTGGCGGGACTGCTGGAACTTTCTTCGCGTGATCACTTACGCGGTGGCCTGCAACCAGTGCTGCTTTACAAACCCAAGCGGCATGGCCGCTCTGCGGGAGCTTTACAGGCGAATGAACGTGCCCCTTGAGGGGATGAACATCGCCCTCGGCCAGCTCAAAAACCTTGCCCTGGAGGGGGTCTCGCGTTCGAACAACCGGCGGTTGATCAACGACTGTTTCCAACACCTGGAGAACGAACTCAACAAATCTGCAGTTAAGAGCTGATAAGAGGCCACCCTTCAACCAAGGAAATCAAGAGAGGATCTCCTCCAAGTATTTCTACTCAGCGCGCAGGCCATGGCCATCCCCCTTCTTGGGTACCCACTCAGCACGCAGAACGGTCGGGTCAGCAATCTCGCAGGCGATAACAGCACTGTTCAGAGCCAGTTGTATGCCTCATCGGGACCAGCAGGGTGCGAACAGCGGAGAGATATGGATGGGTTGATCGAACAGGCTTACCACCAGGTTTTTTTCCATGCGATGCGCTGTGATCGAGATCCGTTCCTGGAATCACAGCTCCGCAGCGGCAACATCACGGTTCGGGATTTCATTCGTGGCCTGCTGCTGTCGGAACGCTTCCAGCAGGGCTACTACCAGTGCAGCTCGAACTACCGCATGGTGGATCAGGTCGTAGGCCGCGTGCTCGGCCGGCCGGTCCATGGCGACGCCGAACGCCGTGCCTGGTCGATCGTCATCGGCGAGAGGGGGTTTACAGCCTTTGTCGACGCCGTGCTGGACAGCGGGGAATACATGGAGAGCTTCGGCTACGACTTGGTCCCACAACAACGGTCGCGCGTTCTGCCGGGTCGATCCCTTGGAGAAACCCCGATCTATCAGCAATTTCCTCGCTACGGCAGCAATTGGCGAGACATGCAATGGGATCAGAAACTTCAGGCCAGATCTGAGAGCAGCACCCTCACGACCACTTGGACCACCCCACCAGAATGGGCTACAAAGGTTTGGCTTGGCCTTGCAGCGATTGGAGCTTTCGAGATCACCAGGATTCTGATCACGATTGCCGCCGAAATGTACGGAACTCGCTAGTTCAAATCAACCAACCGAGCAAAACGATCACATACAACAGTCAGGCTCTCAATAAAATCCGAGAGCCTGACTTCACTGAATGAAGCCTTGGCGAGCAATCAAACCAGGATTGCCAAAAACACCCCGGAATTCACCAAAAGAGAAATAGCTCAGAAAAGCGCAAGCAAGACGACAAAAAGCGCTCATAATCACCCCCCCTTAGCAAAGACACCTCGAAAATCAGAAATCTGAGCTCAAGGGTGCATCGAGAGCGATCTCGAGGGGAATCAAAGGGCGAGTCGAATAGTCTGGAGGGAAAGCGCCCCTAGCAGCACCAAAAAATTAGAAGAGGAGTCCGCAGCAAACATTTTGTTGCGAGCCGGTGAACTTAGTCGAAGCCAATCGCGACAGGCCTTAAAGTCGACGATAGATATTTCTCCCCAGAATCAGCAATGGCTGCCATCAAGCCGACCCGTGATTTCACAAGCCAGAACCGAGTTTCATACGCCTTCAGAAATTCAGGAAAGCTCAGACAAGGCAAGGCAATCAATGTGTACCGTCAGGAAATCGAGAAGAACGCACTTCTTACACGTTTAGGTGAGCCGTCGAGCAGTATTCATGAGTTCAAAGAGAATACCTGTAATGCCATGGGCCTTGGCATGGGCCCCAGGGTTCATAGCGAGTGTCCCTTCAGCACAGTTGCCGAGCAATTCGCTGCTACAGGCAGCGACGCACTCAGCACAGCAATCTCTGCCGCGTACAAACACGTTCTTGGCAACTTGGGCCCGATGGGCAGCCAGCGTTGCACCGAACTCGAGTCGAAGCTTTCAAACGGTGACATCAGCGTTCGTGACTTTGTTGCCGGCTTGGCCAAGTCTGATCTCTACAAACAGAATTACTTTTTCAAGGTTTCCCCCATCCGCGGCGTTGAACTGAGCTACAAGCATCTGTTGGGGCGTCCTCCCATCAACCAAGCAGAGGTGAGTGCCGCGATCAGCCTCATTGCAGAACAGGGGTTCGATGCATTTGTTGAGAAGCTCACACACTCCGGCGAGTATCTCGAAGTTTTCGGAACAGAGACTGTCCCCTATCAGCGGGCCTGGACATCTGAAGCCGGCAAATACTGCTCAACCTTCGTCAACCTGGCTCGAATCTCTCCAGCCAATGCAGCGTCAGATATCATCATCGAAGGCCGTAGCCAACTGGTTATGGAATTCAGCAATGCTCGAAGCATTAGCGGAGCCGGCAAGGGCTACGACGTCAGCGGCTTTGTTTACTCCAAAGCAACAAGCGATCCAACGTCCGAAGCATTCCGCAGGATGTATCAATCCAAAAACTGCAAATCTTGGTCTTGATACAAACTCAATATCAATAACTAGCTCTCTCAATTTTTCAAAGCTAGTTTTTCCAATTAGATAAGTGAAAGCACTGGATCCCGAGGATCCAGTGCTTTTTAGCATTCACTATCATTGCCATTCAGCCAAAGACATGGCCCAGCACCCCGCTTGAGTCATTGCATCGAGTAATCAGGCTGAAGCAGAACATCAACTCGATGTTCTCACGTCAACCCTCAGCGTTAGAAGGCGATGAGGGCCGCGTTTTGAAGCCTGGGATTAGTATCGGGACAACTTGATCACAAGAGTCTGGATTGCCTGTGTCACGTCCTGAGTCTTTGAATCTTTGGGAGTGGTTAGCACCTGAGGATGCAACAACAAACAACAACCATCAAAAACCCCTTGACGCACGAGGGGCGAACTGGAATGGCAAAGATTTGGGGACAGCTGATTTAAGGGAAGCTCAACTCTGCCGATGCGATATCCGCGGCGCCAACCTAAGTCAATGCCAACTCGAAGGCGCAGATCTGCGACTCGCGCTCTACGACCACAAGACAATTGTGCCTGAAGGATTTGAACTCAGAACGAGCGGGGCAGTCGGACCCGGAGCAAAACTCAATGGTGCGTTCCTAAACAATAGTGATCTGCGAACGATCGATCTTCGGGGAGCCGTGCTTCTTGGGTCCTACTTGAGTGGTGCCGATCTCAGTGGGGCCATCCTCGACGGTGTCTCCTTGGCGGGATCGGATCTTCGCTCAGCAAACTTGCGAGGTGCCATGTGTCGTGGCACCCGCTTCGGCACCTGCGAAATGCAGATGGCTGATATGAGAGGCGCCGATCTGGAGCAGGCCTCATTAGAAACGGTGGAATCAATCAAAGGCGCCGACTTTTCCTTGTGTTCTGGGCTGGAACAAGCACAAATTCAAGCTCTGCTAGCGAGAAGTGCGGAAGAATTGGATTGCTGGAACCCCTTAACCAGGGCAACGACCAGAACGAGCCTGGAATCATTACTCACATGAAGAGGAGCCGATAGAGCTGAATCAAGCCAATTGGCCCGGCCGCATCAGGCAGGACCGCCTCAGGCTCAAAACTGTCATGTCACGCAACATTAGGACACACTTGATTGAGGTTTATAAAGAACAGGCCCGGTCACGGGGCTTCTGAAGGAGCATTGACAGGCGAAAAACGCGAGTACCTTCATGCCCTTCGGTCCTGCTTCGCTTTTAGGGGTCGAGCGCTTCTCGGACGAGAGTGAAGCTCCCCTTGAACTGCTCCCCGGTGACGAAGACGCCAAGAAGGAGCAAATCATCCGTGCTGTCTACAAGCAGGTGCTTGGCAACGCCTACGTGATGGAGAGCGAGCGTCAGCTCATTCCTGAGTCCCAGTTCAAGCTTGGTGAGATCAGTGTGCGGGAATTGGTGCGCCGCATCGCTAAAAGCGACCTCTACCGCAGCCGCTTCTTCGATAGCTGCTCGCGCTACCGCTACATCGAGCTTGCCTTTCGCCACCTCATGGGACGCGCTCCTGAGGACTTTCAAGAGATGCGTGAGCATGCCGAACGGCTTGATAGCAAAGGATTCGAAGCCGATATCGATAGCTACCTCGATTCCGCTGACTATCAGAATGCCTATGGCGAATGGACTGTTCCTTTCCAACGCGGCTGGAAAACCGAGTGCTGCACCACACTTCAGGAATTCACCTGGACCTTCCGGCTCCTGCGCGGAAACAGCAGCAGCAGCTTGAAAGGAGACCTCTCGGGTAAAAGCAGCAAACTTGGTGGTGCTGCATACCAGAACCTCCCCCTTCCCGTGATTCCGCCATCCTCCGGCGAAAGCACTGGTTGGAGCTTCCAGCGGTCCAAAAATCTGGAAGATGCACCGACCCGACTTGGTGTTGGAGCGGGTGCTGAAGGCATGACCTACCGCGTGGAAGTGACTGGATACAGCGCCAATAATGTGCGCCGCATCTCACGCTATACGCGTTGCAACAGGGTCTTCTATGTGCCGTTCGACAAGCTCTCAGAGCAATTCAAACGGATTCACAAGGAAGGCGGAAAAATCTCAAGCATCACGCCGGTGACCTGATCCATTCAGGACCAACATTCGACATCTCTCCCTTCCCACAATTCCCTCACCTGAACCATGGCCAGCAATCAAGTCGCAACCGGATTCGGCGCTGAAACCAAGTGGAGCAGCCCAGTCAGCTTCAAGCACAGTGGAAAGCGTTCCCAGAAACCTGCGCTGACAAACGGCGAATTCCTCAAGCAATCCTGTGATCAGATGGCCATCGGGGTGGGTCCCCGTAGCCACGAAGACTGCCCCCATCGCGTCACTTTTGAGTGCTACAGCCCATCCGATGCATCAGCACTCAATGAAGTGATCTCCGCCGCCTACCGCCAGGTCTTCGGCAACGCCCATGTGATGGACTTCGAGCGTTCGACCGAGCTGGAAGCCCAACTTTGCAACGGAGACCTGGATGTTCGGAACTTCATCCGTGGTCTTGCCAAGTCAAGCTTCTACAAGAGTCGCTTCTTTGCGGCCGTCGCACCACAACGGGGAATCGAGTTAAGTGTCAAACACCTTTTGGGGCGAGCACCCCACTCTCAGTCTGAAGTTGCTACCAAAATTGCACTTCAAGCAGAGCAGGGACACGATGCGCTGATTGACAGCATCATCGATTCTGCCGAGTACCTGGAAGTTTTTGGCAGTGATGTCGTTCCTTACGCACGGGCCTGGAATTCCCCAGCAGACCTCTCAGCCGCGGCATTCCCAATGCTGGCTGCAATTCAAAAGAGCTTCGCAGGCAGCGACAGTGCTCGAGGTGGAAGCAGTGCTCTCACCAGCAGCATGGGTAGCGGCATTGCACCCCGCATCAGCCTGACCTCTGAAGCCGTGGGTATACGCCCAAGCGCCAGCTTCACCACTGGACGGATTGCCAGCAAAGATCCTGGTGTCACGAGCGGAAAAGATACAGCTCCGATGCGTGGTGACTCCTACGTCTTCTTTGGGCTTGGTCAGAGAGAACAGGAAACCTATCAGCGCTGCCCGGGAGACACCGCTGATCAACTGAATGCTCTCATCCGTGCCTCCTACAAACAGGTGATGGGCAACCCCCATCTCATGGAGTTCGAGAGGGTTATTTCGGCTGAAAGCAAATTCATCGATGGATATCTGAGCACACGAGAATTCGTTCGTGCAATCGGCCTCTCTGCCGAGTACAAGCGTCGGTTCTTTGAAACCAATGCTCCATACCGGTTCATTGAGCTGAATTTCAAGCACTTCCTCGGCCGTGCTCCTAAATCTCAAGCAGAGATCAGTGAACACACCCGTATCCTCGCTGAAGGTGGATACGAGGCTGAAATCTGCAGCTATGTGGATTGCGAGGAGTACCAAAGCACTTTCGGGGAAGATACCGTCCCATTCGCGCGCATCCTTTCCGAGAACGGTCGGCCCCAGGTTGCCTTCAACCGCCATCTAAAACTGGCCGAAGGCTATGCCGCCAGCGACACCGTACAAACCAGTTCGGCACTGGTCACCTCAGTGGCAACTGGAACAGTACCTGGGGGCTGGAGCTCCACCACGACACGGATTAACCGCACGGGCACACAATCCGGTGCTCCGGATCCAACCAAAAAACGCTTCCGGATTGTTGTGGCAGCTCAGTCTGCACGGACACGCCAACGGACAGCTGGTAGTACCTACTTGGTGTCTGGCAAGGATATGTCTAGCCAAATGAAGTACATCCATGCTCGTGGTGGAAAGATCGTATCCATCACTGAGGTGATGTAATACAAACCAAATATTTTCAATAATTGGAGCTTTGCTTTGGCAAGGCTCCAATTCAAGTTCTAACCTCACCCAGATCAATGATCGAAACCACCACCCTTGCCGCTGCAGCGAATAGCGACCTCGGTCACGCTGACATTGTCATTAAGAGCATCTACAAGCAGGTGTTCGGCAATCGTCATCTGATGGAACTGGATGTGAATACGTCACTAGAGGCGTTGTTCATTAATGGGGACCTCACTGTTCAGGGTTTCGTCACAGCACTAGCCCAGTCCGATACATACAAAAAACTCTTTCTAGAAAGCAATAGTCCCTATCGCTTTGTGGAACTCAATTTCAAACACCTGCTTGGGCGCTCACCTCATGACCAAAGTGAGGTCATGGAGCATGTTCGTCGTTTACACGACGAAGGCTATGAGGCAGAGATAGACAGTTACACATATAGCGAAGAATATCTCACTTCTTTTGGAGTCGACCAAGTTCCCTACAATCGCTCCAAGCAAACACTTGCCGGCGGTAGAACAATCAATTTCACCCGATCCAATGTCATGGATTCAGGCTTCGCTGGGTTTGATGGAGCGGAGCAGCGCTCAAAACTACTAAGCAGCCTTACCACCGGAGATGTCCCAAACATCGTCAATCGCAAGAGTGTGGGCAATGCCAATACTTTGACCATTCAATGGAGCTCTGGCAAACAGATCGGTGCAAACCGACGCGCTGTCCAAAGATCAGTCGTAAGCCAAAGCTCAATGTCATCCACAATCCAGAGCATTCTGGCGCAAAAAGGCAAGATCCTCTCTATTGAGAAGGCTTAAGCCTTTCTGCAACACCCATCTCCTGTACAAGCAGATCTGCCATGATTGGACTTGGCATAAGCCAACCAAACATGGCAGCACAAATATTTGTAGCTTCCTGATCAGCTTCAAGACTCTCAAGCCATGCCAATCCTTCGAAATACAACAAGCAAACAGGCCAATCAGACTGAAGAGTTTCATAACTCAGTGTCTTCACGTCCAATGGCCATGTCAATGATGGTTGACTCGATGGTGAGCATGATGAAGAACAATCTTGATCAAACTCAGGCAAATACAACTGATTCAGCAAACGATAGCTATGAATATTGAGCAATTTGTTGCTCAAAGCATTGGCGAATGGCGGTCCATGCGTTCAGGCCACTCACTGGCTTTCCAACAATTCGAAGATGTTTTAAGCGAAGTATCAATCGAGCCCATCAATACAAAAAGCGAGTCAATCACAGCCCTGATAGGCAAATCAAAATTTTCGCCAGACTCAACATTTCAATCCCCATTCAAAATGGAATGGAGTGCAGAAAGTGATTGGGAGCCTGATGATCCAAGTGAAGTTGCCAGTGGGTCATGCATTATCGTCCCAATCCCAAAAGACAATCATTCTGGCCATCTGCTCAGGAGCGTGGGTTACGCAGAGTCAGTACCAGCGCAATCAGAATACCAATTTCTCGACGATGGAACATTCATACTTACAACCCAATACGATCAGTCGATTGCAGAGGAACGGATTTGGTTTTTATCTGAGAACTTAAGATGCAGATCATCGGTTCTTAAAACCTCTGCAGGCACAGGAATCCTGCAGACATCATTTGCATCTGAAGTCAGAAAAATCAAAATCTAGCCAACCAGTAATCCAAGACAATGGCTCCAGAAGATATCATCAGATTCTCAAAAACACTGGCCGGCATATACGATAATTTTGCTCAGTCTCAAGAGAACCCGAAAGACTTTGCGCGGATCAATATTGTATTCAGGCCATTGCCTTGGGAAGTTTTCAATGGACCAGGATTTTATTCCGAACAATACTACGACCTCTCTCCATGGGATCCATATCGCCAAGGGATCCATCGCCTAATAATCAAGGACAAGACATATGTCATGGAGAACTATGGATTCCCCAATAAAGAAAGACTCGCAGGAGCAGGGCGGATTCCAAAACTACTTGAATCAATCAATAGAGAAAATCTTGAATCGCGTTGTGGCTGTGCCATGCATTTCGTTGAAAGCAAGCCAGGGCATTACATTGGCAATGTAGAGCCGGGAAAAAAATGTCTTGTACCAAGAGATGGGAAGTTAACGTATTTAGTTAGCGAAGTTGAGGTGAATCAAGAGAGTTGGATTAGTCGTGATCGAGGCTTTGACCCAGAAACAGATGAACCCAAATGGGGATCTGAGCATGGTCCACTTCATTTTGCAAGGATACAAACACTTTCAGAATTAATAACCGAAGAATGGGTAACTAGAGATCTATAGCATATGCAAGACAGCAATAAGCAAATCAAAAGCTGGATACGATCACAACACTTGATATGCGTAGGAACCGACTTTATTTTTGAAACTGTGGATCAAACACAACTCGAAAAATTCGAACAGTGTATTGAAAAACTTGGTGGGCGGGTGAGAACCGTAAAAGCAGTCGGGAACTGGCCCATGGGTCCCAACAGATCCTTTAAAATCTTAAGGGCTATCTCCAGCGTCCCCAGGCCAGGGGGTGAAGAACTCGTCACATACTGGGCAAAAAAAGGTAGCAATCAAACACGTTACTCAGAGATCAACAGCTGATTTAATCTTCAAACCAACCCAACCATGTTGGCTTTGAAAAATCACTGTGCTTGCTCCATTTACGAAGAATGGAAAGAGAGTCTACTGAAAAACCTTTCGAGTTAGCGATTGATATAATTTCATCTTGATTTAGTGCTGATTTAATTTCATCTCTCAAAGCTTGGTCAGAACGAGCGAGAGCAATGAAATCTTCCAGGATTTTATCCTGCTCAGCATCAGACATGTCAGAGGAAAGTCAGGTTAACGAAAAGGGAATTGCTCAAGACCGTCCGTCTCCAGCACCTTCCATCAGCATAGCCCTCCAGACAGACAGTTGGCGAAATGCCCACGACCAGTGACTAGGGTCAGCCTCTCGAATGGACTCCTGAAGAGCACTTGGCTGACTCAACAAATCTTGCTCATACAAATTGGTCCAATCAGAATCAGTGAAGTCAAATCCCTGCTGCAGACCATAGGCAATGATTTGTTCATGCGTGGTGAGTGGCTTGAGCCCGGTCGCCAGCTCATGGGAGCGGACCACAGAATCGACAAAACGGCGTAACTCCTGAGAAGACATCAGCAATTCTCGATCCAAACAGCAAAATTTGCTTTTTTGCAGATCAGTTGCAGCACCAAAGGGCCACCTGTACAGCGAAGCAAGCGCCAGGGCATCTCTTGATTCGTGACACCTGAATCAACGAGAATCTTTGGTGTTCGAGTCGCTTGCTCCAAAGGAATAAGAGCAGCTCCTGTCAGGGTAGAGTCAACTGATAAAAGGAACTTACGAAGTGAATCAATATCTTCAACCTGGTTCAACTGATCCTGAAGTGAAGGCTGAGCAACAATTGCATCCACAAAACGATGCAAGGCTTGTTCCTCCGCAGCCGAGACAGGCATAAAACGAAAAAATACTAAAGCTATAGTAGCAGACAATAGTCATCATCCTAAAAATTCAGAACTGTGGCGGAAAAGAGTAAGATGCCACTACTAGTTTAAAAAAACAGCTCACGTCGATCATGTCTGAAAGATTCGATATTTTGTTCGAGGGTCTATCAGAAGAGAAAGCCTTGGAATTGCTAAAAACCAACCCTGAAGATCTGGCCAATCCCGTCGAGAAATACACAGCAGCCACCAGGTTGGCGGCCAGTCGTAGTGAGCGCTCGCTGGAAGGGTTGATCGAAGCCGTTCAACTAGACCCTGGAAATCTGTTCAACCGGATCACAAGGCGAAAAGTACTGGAAGCGCTCGGCAGGAGAAGAGATGCAAGAGCGTTGCCTGCGCTTTTTAAAGCTCTCGCGTTTGACGACGAAACATCAGTGATCAATGCTGTGGATTCAATTGCACAGATTGGAGCAACTCTCGACAGCGATCAAAGCCAGGCACTTCGTTTTGCACTCCGTGGCAGCGACAACCAAAAGCGTTCTGTGATTCAAACCCACACTCGTCTTGGCATGGCAAGCGGTGAGGAGGAAATTGCAGCCCTAGAACAGAATGAAAACCCGCTCGTGGCCGGAGCAGCTCGTGCTTATGCAGCCAAGGTTCACGGCCGATTCGATCGACTCACACCGTTGATCGAGCAGCTAACGGATTCCATTGCAGGGCGACGCCGGGCTGCGGTCATCGATCTCGGCGATGCCGGCGACGTCAGCAGGCTGTCCCATCTAGTGACGTGCCCAGTCTCGATGCCTTTGCGGGCAAAAAGTGCCTTTCAACTCGTCGATCCCGAGAAGACAGGCACGGTTCCTGTCGCTCATCGCGATCTGATTGTTCAACTCCTGCAAGATGACCCCGCAAAGCTTTCACTCCAACCAGGCTGGATCTGCAACAGTAACTTGACAGAAATAGAAAAAAATTTACAGCACAGGGACGAAGGGAAACAATACGGAGGAGCATTAAGTCTTATCAATATGCCAAAAAAGCTGCAACTTGAGACAAT
>MDSZ01013130.1_pt1 | contig 11013 bp, 13 predicted proteins | sample 811201 | NCBI WGS metagenome assembly MDSZ01 (sample SAMN05326647, study PRJNA326480) | marine metagenome | isolation source: seawater | place: Indian Ocean: North | collected 2010 | reverse complement strand
ATTTAACAGCATATCTTACCAAGAGGGAGACTATTTTTTACGCGCCCGCCGATTTCACGGCAACAAAAGTTCCATCAATGATCATGTACACAAAAGAGTACACAATGAGGAAGAAAACAAGGTCGTAAACACGGAATATTCCCAGCACGAATCAAATAAAGAGTTTAAAGCAACTTCTAATAGAAAGGCAATTAAGTCTGCTTCGCGTGTTTTATACAATAAAAAGTGGAGATGTGTGTGTAAGTCTTGTCGTAGGCGAGGTACCGCCAAAGGCATGCCGTATAAACACTGGGATCACCCTATGGATAAGCTCGAACAACACGTCGGGAGTTATCTAACTTATCCATATTTTGAGTTGCCCTTTAGAGATAACCTACGAGCACAAAAATATCTTTTATGGCCCTCGTAGTTGGAGAGAAAAGTGATTAGAAAAAACCTGTATTCAAAAACTGATAAAAAGTGTTTTATATTAGGTACTGGTCCGTCTATAGAGGATACTCCATTACATCTTATAGAAGAACATGTTACGATAGGAGTTAATCTAATATTAAATGCGGGCTTTACACCAAATTATATTTGCGTGAGTGATAGAGATATGATAAACGACAATTACGACATGATTATTTCTGAGAAAATGAGCAATGGTAGCTATTTGATTGTCAAACCAAAGCATGAAAACGCATTGAAAAAGCTACAAAAACTAGAAAACGTCAGATTAATCGAGGGATTCAAGGAATCAGGAATAAGAAAGCCGTTCATTGATCCAGAGTTAACTCGTTTTGCAATGACTCCAAATGGTGTTATCAATGATTTAGCAATCTCTTTAGCAATATATTTAGGCTTTAAAGAGATTCACCTGCTCGGCGCCGATGGTCGGCATGGCAAGAATTCCCATTTTTACGATCACGCCACTGCAAAAACAAAAGTAGAATCGATAGTGCACGGCGAGCCTGATGGTTCTGACATAAGCTATAACCTGCTAATGCCTCTTCTATCAGAAATGGGCGTTGAATTATACAACTGTAGTGTTCATGGTAATAACAATCCTGAAATGAAAACTAAAAAACTGGCAGATTGCTGTTAAGCTAGCGAGATGAAAGATAATGAAGATATATAAAATGAAAGATATGACTGGCGGCTGGTTTGTCGGAGACTTTGAACCGTCTGTAATTAAGACTAAAGAATTCGAGGTGTGCTATAAATGCCATGCAAAGGGCGAGCAGTGGCCAACACACTATCACAAAGTCGCAACCGAGATAAGTTTTATGATATCAGGGAAAATGACAATCCAAGGCCAACTTTTACAAGAGGGAGATATTTTTGTACTTGAACCAAACGAAGTTGCAGATCCCGTATTTTTAGAAGATTGCTGTTTGATCGTTGTAAAGACTCCATCCGTAATAGGAGATAAATATGAAGTGGAATAAAGGTAAGAATTACAGACCCCGACCTTCTGACATGTATTTTCACGGAAGACTTCTAAAGGATTTAGTCGTCGCAAAAGACGCCAAAGTTATATTAGAGCTAGGAGTTAGATCAGTAAAAGATGATCGCCGTGCAACGTCGACTTATATTTTTTATAGAGCATTGGAGAAACTTGATGTTAACCATGCCAATGCCCCACTCCGTGCATTATACTCTTGCGACATGGAAGTACCTTCCGGCGATAAAAAATTGTTGACAAGATTGAAGTATTCCGAGAACCCCGTATGGAGGTTTTTTCATGGCGATGATAGAGAGCAACTACTTCCGATAGAAGAACACTTAAATAGAGAAAACCAAAAGGTTGATATTCTTCTCATCGATACGGATAAAAATTATGAATTGACAAAATTTGAATTAGAGAATTATAGTAAATTATTAAGCGAATCCGGTATAATCTTAATGCATGATATTGGAATTAATTGGAAATGGAACGATACAACAAGCTCCAAATATGCGAGGAAGGGTTATTGCCCTGTTTCTATTGAAGAATTTAAGGGACATGATAAAGCTACAAAGGAATTTATGAAATCCGAAGGTTTTAAAACAAAAATCCAGCTAGGCAGCTACAATATAGGAATATTATACAGAGATATATCACACTTAAGTGGCGTCGAACCAAACGATCTTCCTTACGACAATAAGAGAAACGCGATGTCTAAATGGCAATGGGATAAAAGGCGCAACGACTGGAACAAAGAGTGGGGAGAATATACAGATGAGGAGAACAAATGAGAATATTTAGAAAAGAGGTTGATAAAAGCAAGTACATTTTGGTTGATTACTATCTTGAATCCAAAACGACCTTAAGAGATGCGGCATGGAACTTGGCCATCGGACAGAGTGTTGGAAACCCAAACGTAAGGAACCAGTGGGAGACAGATGAATTATTTGAAAATCACGCTTGTATAGTTCTTGGTTCCGAAGAACAACTGAGTTCGTCATCCTCTGGAAATGTAACAATTGCATTCCCGGTTGTTAATATTGATTTGGCCACTGATGGCGTATCCCACCTATTGTGTCAAATTATGGGAGGACAGCTGGACATAGATCTTGTGTCAAAGTGTCATGTCTTAGATATTAAGTTTCCCGAGAGCGCCCTCAAACACTTTCGTGGCCCAAAGTTTGGCATTGAAGGAATTAGAGAATTTACAGGCGTGCACGGTAAACCTCTGTTCGGTGGAATTGTTAAGCCAAAGATTGGAATCTCACCAGATGTATTACTGGAAATGGTAAAGGAGATGGTTGAAGGCGGCGTCAATTTTATTAAAGAAGACGAGATTATGTCTAATCCAAATTTTTGCACTATCGAAGAAAGAGTTCCAAAAATCATGGAATATGTAAAAGGTAAAAATGTCATTTACTCTGTGTGTATTAATTCAGATGCACCGTATTTGTTAGACAGAGTTCGCCAAGTACATTCTTTGGGTGGTAACTCTGTGCATGTTAATTTCTGGAGTGGCCTAGGATCTTATAAAGCAATAAGAGATTTAGACCTTCCACTGTTCATACACTTCCAGAAAAGTGGAGACAAGATTTTAACAAACAAAGACCACAATTATCATATTGACTGGAGAGTGGTGTGTGATCTTGCCGGATTAATGGGGGTCGATTTCATCCACGCTGGCATGTGGGGTGGTTACATGAGCGATAATGAACAAGAATTGCGAGGTGTTTTGGACACTTTACACAATAGGAACGTGATTCCTGCACTTAGTTGTGGCATGCACCCCGGTCTCGTTAATGCTATTTCTAAGCGTTTTGGGGTTGATTACATGGCGAATGTCGGTGGAGCTATTCACGGCCACCCCGGGGGCTCTCTGCACGGTGCACGGGCTATGAGACAAGCTATTGATGGAATTGATGGTGAGGAATATAAAGCCGCCATTCATAAATGGGGCAAGGTTGATTAAGTCTGATGGCTATAGTACCCAGAATATTGGTATGTGGAATGTCCAGAACCGGCAGCACATTGTTGGTTAAGGCGATCCGACAATATTTTAAAAAATACTATGAAATAGAGCTGCCGGTTTATTCAAGAAAGGATATTAAACGCCTGTTCAAACACCCAGACAAGCAAGATGGCGTAAACCCAGAAAAGGGGGGATGGAACAAGGCGAAAAAATCTCCTTTCGTTGCAAAGATGCATATTCCGTTTTGCTACACTCACTCTAACGCCGATGATTGGTCAACACTGAACCGTAAAAAAATAGATCGCGATGATGTTCAAAAAAAGATAAGACAAGAATTGTATGAAGCTATCGACCTTGTGATAAACTGTAAAAGAGATATAAGAGATGCTGCAGCATCGGAAATTATAAGTCTGCGCAGTCTGCACCGTGAGACTGTAGAAGAAGAGTTTGGAAAGTTTTCGCAGGAAAAAAACAGAGAAGTTAGAAGCATTATGGATATCCTGCGTGAAGAGGATGAATCGTGGAACGCCGATGATTTTCCGCATCAATGGAACACTTGGGTATATGAGGAATATAAAAAGGACAACATAAAAATGTTCACAGTAATATTCGATGCCGTAGCGGACACCTTTAATACGAAAAAACTCACCGATGACGAGATCAATTCTCTACTATCGGATCTGGCACAACCTGTAGATCTCGGCATAATCCAAGAGCAAGGCAGAGCAATGACCCAGCGTATTCTAGACCCAGAGATTTGGGCCAAATGGGATAGGGATGGTGGAGAAAAAACGTGGAGCGGATGGAATGTTGGTGTCTCTTCAACTGGTGGCAAGGTTGGATACTATAAAAAGTTTTTTCATCGAAAGTATATAACGGTTATGAATCGCAAATATAAAGATTGGCTTGAAAACAATAATTACGAGATTTAAAATGAAGAAATTGATAGTAACAACGACAGATGATAAGTTTGCCCCGGGGTGCGCTGTATTATTATATTCTCTCAAAAAGAATATGAAAGAGTTCGCCGACTGCGATGTAAAGGTATTCTATACAAAACTATCCCAGCCAAACCGGGATATGATAAAAAGTGTATGCCCAAAAGCTGTGATACAAGAACCAGAAGATTTTGATTACTGTAAGGGTATTAAAACTTTGTATGGTGAGGATAATCAAGACACCTATTTATGTTTAGAATCATTTAAGCAGTCTGAGTATGATCGGGTAGCGTATATTGATACGGATATGTTATGTATATCAGATATATCATATATATTTTCAGAAGAATTGTCTTATGATATGATGGCATGTGCTGGAACAAAAAACTTAAATCAGAAAGAAAGGTATCATTCATCTGGTTTCCCTAAGTTCAATGCTGGCTTTATGGTCATTGGAAAGAAAAATCTAGAAGATCACAGAACGTATAATAAACTTATAAACATTGTTAAAAAAGCTGCTGATGCTAAATCTGGAAACGAGTACCGCATTCTACACAAAACCGCGCAGACATTTAATGATCAAGATGCCATAAAGATCTACTGGCAGAGAAATCCAGTCTACATACTTCCAGATTGGTACAATTTTAAGGGATTTGGCAACGGCCCAAGCGAAAGCGAATTTAAAAGAACAGACAAGCATTTTAGAAACAATCTCAAGGATATTAAGTTAATTCATTATTCAGGAAAGCGAAAGCCATGGGCCAATGTTACAGATCGCTCTGGTGGTTCAATCGACGGCCGCATTGCTGGGATTTATGATGTTTGTTCTATGGCAGATCCAAAAGAAATGAATAAGTCTCTGGCTATTCATATGTGGCATGATTATTATGAAGAATGCTTTGGAGAAAAGTGTGAAAACGATTGGTACCAACATGACAAGGACTTGAGGTGGTAAATGAATATTCTTATCCCAATGGCTGGCGCTGGTTCTCGGTTTGCCGAAAAAGGTTATAAACTTCCCAAGCCGCTTATTGATGTTGCCGGCGAGCCCATGATTAAAAGATGTCTGGATAGCTTAGGCATGAAAGGGCAGTATATCTTCATTATCAGAACTTATGAGAACAGGGAACACTATAAACAGCTTAGACATGTTTTAGAGCAGGCGACAAAAGAGCCAATTATTATTGAAATAGATCAGCTAACTGAAGGCGCCGCATGCACTTGCTTGCTAGCAAAAGAATATATAAACAATGACGAGCCATTGATATCGGTTAACTGTGATCAGATCATGGAGTGGGACGCGAGCCATTTTATGAACCATATTACAGAGGGTGATATTGATGGCTGCGTGGTCACTTATGATTCGGATTCTATTAAAAATAGCTACATTGAGTTGGATGAAAACGGACTTGGTGTCAGGCTAGCCGAAAAAGAACCGATTAGCAAATATTCTTTAACCGGTGTGCACTATTGGGCAAAAGGTAGATTTTTTGTAGAATCTGCCGAATCGATGATTGAACAGGATATAAGAATCAATAATGAATTTTATGTGGCACCAACTTACAATGAAATGATAAAACAAGGGCAAAAGGTAACAAATTACCATATCAGCAAAAACCATTTCTACCCAGTAGGAACTCCCGATGACTTACAAAAGTATTTAGATACAAAGAAATTAGTAACAATATGCGGCCACACATTTTACAATAAGCTAGATTCCGATTCACTTGTTATTGACTTAGGTGCCAATCGTGGAATTTTTTCTGAAGGCATTATAGAAAAATATGACTGCACAGTGATTGCTTATGAACCCTCAAGGCTTCTGTGCAGCAAGCAACTAAAAGGATTAGATGAACAATACAGCAACTTCTCCTATGAACAGAAAGCAGTGTGGTCTGAAGACAGCACTATGACTTTAAATGACTTTTGTGATAAGAATGGTAACACTAGTGGCGTAGCTAATACGTTAATGCCGCATAAGAGCGGCACCCGCCGCGACGGACGCTATATTCGTGAAAAATACGAAGTTCAGTGTGAAGGGATCAATAAATTGTTAAAAAATCATGAAAAAGTTGATATACTTAAGGTTGATATCGAGGGCAGCGAATTCGAGGTTTTAGCTAAAGCTTCTGATGAGAACCTAAAAAAATGCAATCAAATATGTGTTGAGTTTCATCTTTTTTGCCAAGCTGAATATAAACTAGACATAACAGACGAAGATCTCAAGACAATAGTTAAAAGAATGGAAAGTCTAGGATTTAAGTCTTTAAAGACCAACAAAAAGCACCCCGATTATTTATTTTACAGGGATTAAAAATGTCAGAGAAAGTATTAGTTACCGGTGGAGCCGGCTTCATTGGTCACGCATTGATAGAACACTTATTATCCAATACGGAGTATGAGATTGTGTCCTTGGACCGCCTAGACACATCGGGGAATCTGAGTCGTCTAGGATCATTGATGAGCGAAAAACCAGAATATCGCTCACGGCTCAAGGTCGTGTGGCACGATCTCAAGGCACCCTTGAATGATTATGTTCTTAAAAAAATCGGCCACGTTGACTACATTTTACATCTCGCCGCCGGCTCACATGTAGACCGTAGTGTGTTATATCCGATGGAGTTTGTCATGGACAACGTAGTTGGCACATGCAACATTCTTGATTATGCTCGTCTACAATGTGATAACCTGAAACTGTTTCTATACTTTAGTACAGATGAAGTCTTCGGCGCAGCACCCGAAGGTGTAGTTTTTAAAGAAAACGACCGATATAACTCGGGGAACCCCTACGCTGCAACTAAAGCCGGCGCTGAAGAACTGTGCGTAGCGTATGAAAACACATATCGGCTACCGATTATCATTACACACACTATGAATGTATACGGCCCCAAGCAACATCCAGAAAAATATATTCCCTTGATTGTCAATAAAGTGCTTAAGGGAGAAACTTTAGAGGTACATTCAAATCCAGAGATGACAAAAGCTAGCAAGCGGCACTATTTACATTCGGAAGATGTGGCTAGTGCAATATTATTTTTAATGAACAATCATAAAGTCGGTGAAAAGTACAATATTGTTGCAAATCAGGAATCCGATAATTTAGAATTAGCCCTTAAAATTGCCGAAATCATGGATATGCCGCTAGACTATAAGCTTGTAGATCCACAAGTTACGCGCCCTCGCCATGATTTTCGATACGCATTGTGTGGACAAAAGCTGAAAGACATGGGGTGGGATCAACAAATTAATTTAGAAGATGGTTTAAAGAGTGTTATTGATTGGTTTGTAGAAAACGAGAGTTGGAGATAATTTGAAAACCGCAATCCTCTTTGCCGGTCATCTACGGACTTTTGAAAAGTGTTATGAAAATCATTGGCACCACATCATTAAGAACAATGATGTTGATATATTTTTTTACACCTCTAGGCAAGATTCGCACAAGATCGTGACACACAGTTCGGGAAGACGATCAAAACGAAAAGAAAAGTCTAATGCTATTAGGCAATTACATATTTATAAAAATGATGACAAAAGGATTGAAAAGTTACACGAACTGTACAACCCACACCTTAAAGCTGTGTATTACGAGGAAGAAGAGTACGATTACTTCAACAAATACAAACCACCTAGAAACATCGACAATTACCGCAAGGAAGAATGGGATTACTTCAGAACAACACAATTTAAAAAAGTTTACTATGGATTTAGTAAAATAGAAGAATATGCTGAACAAAACAATATCAAGTACGACTATTTTGTCCGCATGCGTTCTGATATGGTATTCTCCCAGCGCAGAGGCCGAACAAAAGGATACAATATAGATATAGAGAAAATTATGACCTCCCGCAACGATAAACACAATATATGGACTTTTGGAGGATGGTCAGTTGTCCCACGTAGAATGACCAATGGAAAAGCCCTTTTTGATGGCTTCGCGCTTGGTACTTTTGAAAATATGAGAAAATACTGTGCCTTATATGAAAGAACGCCAGATAAAGCCAAAGCACCATTTACTCCCGAAAACCAGCTAGCACTGCATCTTAACGAACAAGGGCTTAAGATTAGGTACTTAAATCGAGAATGGAAGAGGCATTTCAAACACTCTATTGGAAGAGGATATAGACTCATTAGGGAATAAAATGATACTGATTGCACACAGAGGAAACACAAAAGGCCCAGAGCCACAAAATGAAAATAGGCCAGACTATTTGCTTGAAGCGATAGGCATGGGTTATGATGTCGAGGTAGATGTTTGGTACATAGATGACCAGTTATATCTGGGCCACGACGGGCCAGAGTATGAGACAAATATCAAATTTTTGCAAAATAGCAAGTTTTGGTGTCACTGCAAGAATATTGAAGCAGTACAGAAATTGCTGCAGAACAACATTCACTGCTTTTTTCACAAGTCAGACGACGTTACCTTGACTTCTAAAAATTATATCTGGACCTTTCCAAAAAAGAGGCTGTTGCCCGGCTCGGTATGTGTAATGCCAGAGTACGGATATGAGGGTGATCTCTCGGATTGTGTTGGGATTTGTAGTGATTATGTACTAGATTACAGGGATTTATAAATGTATACAGAAGAAAGACCATGGGGAATGTTTGAGAATTTATTGGAAGAAAAATATTGTAAAGTGAAAAGAATAACAGTATACCCGGGCCAAAGGTTGAGTTACCAATACCATTTTAAACGTTCAGAGGTGTGGACTATCGTGCAGGGAAGCGCATTGATTACATTAGATGGGGTTGTAATGAGATATAAGACAGGCGAAACGGTTATAATCCCAGCAGAAATGAAGCACAGAATAGAAAATGACACCGAGTCGCCTGTGATATTTGTAGAAGTACAGCACGGTGAATACTTTGGTGAGGACGATATAGTAAGGATTAGTGATGACTATGACAGAGAATAACAGATACGAAAATCTTGTACCTGACGACGACGATTCCGCTGCCGTCAGAAAAGAACTCAGAAAAATTCAGCAATTAAAAATTCCAAAACGCAATGTATGTTTTATACATATACCAAAGAACGCCGGCACTGCCGTTCAGAGAGTACTCTTTCGACGTACCAATGGCATTGCCGGCCACATAACTGCAACGCAAATAAACTCGTTTAAAAAATATCAGCTTATCGACAACTTTGCTTTTTGTAGAGATCCATTTAGTCGTTTTGTTAGTGTCTATTTGTGGAGATTAAGAAAAGATGAACTTGTTAAAGAACTCGGAATGAAAGGGGTATTAGATATTCTGACAGACGATAATGTTAAACAGCCTCTCGCCCCGTTTGGATTCGAAGAGACCCCGGGAAAACTAGATAGAATGTTTCTACCACAAAATCGATGGATAAACGAAAACACTATCTATATCGGCCGCGTCGAGAGGTTACATAAAGAGTTCCTAAAGTTGAAAAGTATGTATGGCCTCGGTTTTGAATGGACAAAGACAGAGCAAAATGTTCGCCACAATCCAGCAAAGACTTATGGCCCACAACCTGCGCCAACACGAAAGGCTCTTATTCAAGTCTTGCAAGAAGACAAACAGCTTGGGAATAAGTTTTTCGATTACTATGCTGAAGATTATCAAAAATTCGGTTATAATATACCAAAGGAATTAAAAAATGTTTACTAAAAACTTAAGTCAAACAAAGTATGGAGCAGCCTACGCCGCCCAACGCGTACCAGAACAACAAAAATGGATAACCCCTCAAGAGCCCGACAAGTTTTACAGAGGCGGGCTTCGTTCATTAGCAATATATGAAAATCTCATCAAAGAAAGACAGCAGAAATATCCCCAGTGGAAGGAGCTTATCACTGAAGAGGCTGATGAGATCGCCCGCGCCGTCCAAGAAAACGGGTTTTATAAGATTGAGAATTTCTGGGATACAGATTTTCTAGATCAGATTAAAGAACAAACACTTAATATGATGGCAAACCCTACCCCTGATAAAGTAAAGTATCCACAAGATGGTCGTCATACACAAATTGTATTCCCGCTCAAAAATATTCCGTTGACAAATGAGATGGCCACAAACAAAACAATTCAATCAATCGCAACAGCGTTCTTCAACTGCATGCCAGAGTTAGCTCAATATCCGCAACATGGAGGGTGTCTTCCCGCATTGGGAACGACTAACTTGCGCTTAAGTGAGGCTAGCAAATCAATAAACGCTGGCACAAATATGTTTCATAAAGATTTTAACAGCCCCATTAGACTGATCAAATTTTTTACTTACTTTGATGATGTTCCTATTGAGAAGGGTCCATTTACATATGTCGCAGGCAGCAATAGGCAACTTCCATCTCAACCACATTGGTCATCTCAACACCGCTGGCCAGACGAAACTATTGAATCGATATATGGAAAAGACAGGGTGACCCACTTGACTGCAAATTACGGTGACTTGTTGATAGCAACAACTAACGGATTTCACAAGGGCCTAAAGCTTCAAACTGGCTCTCGACTGATGTTCACTCTAAATTATGTAATCCACCCAGAACTTGGTGGCCAAGCGTTCAATGGCCCCCCACAAGGTTACCACCAAGTTCTAAAAGAGACTTTCGAACAGATCGATCCCTCGGACCAGCATTTATATGATTTTATGGATATAGTATGATAGTATATATTGATATTGACGAAACAATAGCCAACACTCCTGAAGACAGAAATTACAGCCT
>MDSZ01269500.1_pt1 | contig 11015 bp, 12 predicted proteins | sample 811201 | NCBI WGS metagenome assembly MDSZ01 (sample SAMN05326647, study PRJNA326480) | marine metagenome | isolation source: seawater | place: Indian Ocean: North | collected 2010 | reverse complement strand
GCTGTTGGAACAGTTTGGCCAAATATTTTAGTATTTGGTTTAGATGACTTCTTTGCTAACCTTGGTGGTGGTGGTGGATATGCTTGGATGATTGGTGCTGCTTTAGGTGCTATAATTCATTTAGCAATATCTAATAGAAGTAAATAAAAAAACTCTCTCTCAGAGGTTAAATAGATCCTGTCACGTGAATAACGTGGCAGGATTTTTTTAGTTTATTGATTTATCTTTTAAACCTTCGAGGAATGAAAGGCATTTTTTAATTTCACTTAATTCAATAAATTCATCAATTTTGTGAGCTTGTTCAATAGAACCTGGGCCACATACAACTGTACTTATTCCTATTTCTTGGAAAAGGCCAGCTTCTGTTCCAAAAGATACAACTTCTCTAGAATTATCACCTGTTATACTTGATACAAATTCACAAGCTTGTGATTCATTTACCCGATTAAATCCTATTACTTCTCCAATTATTTCTTTACGAATGTTTGATTCAGGAAAAGTTTTTTTCATTTCAGGTAATAAATCCTTCTTTACAAAACTTTCTATTTGCTCTGTAACAAAAATTCCATCTTCTTTTACTACAGGTCTAGTTTCCCATTCAACTTTACACTTATCAGCAATTACATTATGAGCAATACCTCCCGAAATTCCTCCTATTGAAAGAGTTGAATACGGAGGATCAAAAATACAATCTTTGGGCGCTCTTTTTATTAATTCTTTTCTTAATTCCAAAAGTTTACTTACATATCGAGAGGCATATTCTATTGCATTAACACCTTTGTTTGGCTGTGAGCTATGTCCGGCCAGTCCTTCAAAATGAATTGTATACTCATTCATTCCTTTATGCGCATCAATAATTTTCATTTTCGTTGGCTCACCAATTATACAAATTCCATCTTGAATTCTTCTTTTTTTTAATTCTTTAATTAAAAGTGGTGCACCAATGCAAGCTGTCTCTTCATCAAATGTAAAAGAAAAATGAATATCTCTATCTAAATTTACACTTGATAGTTCAGGAACATAAGCGAGTACACACGCTATGAAACCTTTCATATCGCATGAACCTCTGCCAAAAAGTTTATCATCTTTTATTGTTGCAATAAATGGATCTGTAGACCATCCTTTCGAAACTGGAACAACATCAGTGTGTCCAGATAAAATTATAGGTTTCTTCCCATTAGTTATTTTTCCTTTAATAGTGCCGAATAGATTTACCCTTTCTTTGTTTTCATCAAAAACTCTAAAAGTCGAAACTCCATTTTTTTTTAAAATTTCATCACAATAATCAATCAAAGGACCATTATCTCTTCCAGATATTGTTCTAAAACTAATTAGATCAGTTAAAATCTTGATTGATTTTTGATACAAATTGCTGTCTAAACTCATAAATTTAATTATATATTATTATTATGAAAGAACAAATAACCTACGATATTTTTGACAAAGTAGATATAAGACTAGGAACGGTTTTAAGCGTTAAAAAAAACGAAAAAGCGAAAAAACCCTCTTTAGTTATTGAAGTTGACTTTGGGAAAGATATAGGAATTAAACAATCTTCAGCTCAAATTACACATTATTATACAGCTGAAAATTTGATTGGAAAGCAAGTAATTGGAGTATGTAATTTTCCAGAAAAAAATATTGCAGGAGTCAAATCTCAAGTTTTAATTTTAGGATCGATTGATAAAGAGGGTAAGGTTACATTGCTCCATCCCTCTCAACCAGCAGAGAACGGTTTACCTATTGCTTAAAACATGCACCCAGAAATAGTATCAATTGCATTATTTTGGTTTGTTACAGCATATACCCCTGGACCAAATAATGTCGTAGCCTCTTACTCTGGATTTAATTTTGGAATTATTAAAACTATTCCTCATATTCTTGGTGTTACACTTGGTTTTACTTCTTTAGTGCTTTTTTTAACAATAGGATTAATTAATGTTTTTAAATTATTTCCAATAATTCAAGTTATAATGAAATATCTTGGAACTCTATTTTTAATTTATCTAGCTTATAAAATTGCAACCTCAACCTCATCAGAAGAAACAAAAAAAGAAAATCCAGTAAAATTTATCGAAACTTTTCTTTTTCAATATTTAAACCCCAAAGGTGTTACAGTAGCAATAATCGTTGTTTCAACTTATGTCGAGTTAGGTGAGAATTATATCAATTATGCGACTCAGGTTGTATTTCTAGCTTTGTTATTCTCATCTACAAGTATTACATTATGGACATTTATAGGTAAATTTTTACGAAAATTTGCGACAAATGATAAATTTATTAAATACTTCAATTATGCTATGTCAAGCCTTCTTCTTTTGAGCATAATTACATTCTATATATAAAATATGAAACCAGGAAAAAAAAATTCTTACAATTGTTTAAAATCCATAAATATAGAGGGTAAAAACTTTAAGTACTTCTCCTTAAAAGAGGCTGAAAAGAATGGACTAAGTGGAATATCTAAACTCCCAAAGTCTTTACTGGTTTTATTGGAAAACCTTTTAAGATTTGAAGATGATATTTCCGTTACCAAAAGTCAAATTGAAGCAATAAAAGACTGGCTTAAAACAAAAAAATCGAAAACAGAAATTGCCTATAGACCTGCAAGAGTGCTGTTACAAGATTATACCGGTATACCTGCTGTAGCGGACCTTGCAGCAATGAGAGAAGCAGTAAAAGAAAGAAATATGGATCCAAAAAAAATAAATCCATTATCCCCCGTGGACTTAGTTATTGATCATTCCGTACAAGTTGATGATTTCGCTAATTCATCATCCTTAAAAAAAAATGTTGATATAGAATTTAATAGAAATGGAGAGAGGTACTCATTTTTGAAATGGGGTCAACAAGCATTTGATAATTTTAGAATTGTTCCACCTGGAACTGGTATTTGTCATCAAGTGAATTTGGAATATTTATCAAAAGTTGTTTGGAATTCTAAATACGATCAGGATGAATATATTTTTCCAGATACTCTTGTCGGAACAGATAGCCATACAACAATGGTAAATGGTTTGTCAGTTTTAGGGTGGGGAGTTGGTGGAATCGAGGCTGAAGCAGGAATGCTAGGTCAACCTATTTCAATGTTAATACCTGAAGTAATTGGGTTTGAATTAACAAATAAACTACCAGAGGGAACTACCGCAACAGATTTAGTTTTAACTGTTGTTAAAATTCTAAGAGACAAGGGGGTGGTAGGAAAATTTGTAGAATTTTATGGATCAGGTTTAAAAAATCTAAGTTTAGCTGATAGAGCAACTATTGCTAATATGGCTCCAGAATATGGAGCAACTTGTGGTTTTTTTCCTGTTGATAACGAAACACTAAAGTATTTAAAATTTTCTGGCAGAGATAATAAAACTGTAAATATTGTTGAGATATACTCTAAAAACCAAGGTCTTTGGGCAAGTGAGGAAATTGAGTTTACCGATGTTGTAAAATTAGACATGTCAACTGTAGTACCTACAATTTCAGGGCCAAAGAGACCACAAGATAAAGTATTGCTTAATATGGCCAAAGAGTCATTTGAAAAAAATTTAAAAGAGACAACAAGTCGTTCAATACCAAATTTTGGAAAAGTATCTAAAACAGATTTTGAAATTAAAGATGGTTCAATAGTAATTGCTGCTATTACATCTTGTACAAATACATCAAATCCAAATGTTTTAATTGGAGCAGGGCTTCTTGCAAAAAAAGCAATTCAAAAGGGATTACAAACAAAACCATGGGTAAAAACCTCTTTAGCACCAGGATCTCAGGTAGTAACAGATTATTTAAAAAAATCTGGACTAAATAAATATTTAGATGAACTAGGATTTAATCTAGTAGGATATGGATGCACAACATGTATCGGTAATTCAGGCCCTCTACCAGAAAATATTTCAAAAACTATAAAAGAAAATGATATTTGCGCAGTTTCAGTGCTATCAGGGAATAGGAACTTTGAAGGTAGAATTTCTCCTTTGGTAAAGGCAAATTATTTAGCTTCGCCACCATTGGTAGTAGCTTATTCTATTGCAGGATCAATGATGACAGATTTATACAAAGACCCTTTAGGTAAAGATAAAAGTGGAAAAGATGTATATTTAAAAGATATCTGGCCAAGCAATAAAGAAATAGAAGAAGTCTTATTACAATCTTTAAATCCTGAAATGTTTATAGAAAGATATTCAAATGTTTCAAAAGGACCTGAACAGTGGCAACAAATAAAAACAAAAGAAAGTAGTATTTATGATTGGGATGAAAATTCTACTTATGTAAAAAAACCACCATTTTTTGAAAATCTTTCAAATGAGCCTGAAGGATTTAAAGCAATAAAAGATGCAAGACCTCTTTTAATTTTAGGTGATAGCGTCACAACTGATCACATCTCTCCAGCTGGCACTATACAAAAAGAAAGTCCATCAGGTGAGTACTTCATGGAACATCAAATTCTTCCCAAAGATTATAATTCTTACGGATCAAGGCGTGGAAATCACGAAGTTATGATGAGAGGAACATTTGCTAATATTAGGATAAGAAATCAAGTTGCCCCTAACACAGAGGGTGGTTTTACTAAATTATATCCAGAAAACAAAGTTATGCCAATATACGATGCAGTAATTGAATATAAAAAAAGAGGGACAGATCTTATTGTGATTGGTGGCAAAGAATATGGTACGGGCTCGTCTAGAGATTGGGCAGCAAAGGGAACGAAACTATTGGGAATAAAAGCAGTTGTTGCAGAAAGCTTTGAGAGAATACATAGATCTAATTTAATTGGTATGGGAGTTTTGCCATTACAGTTTATTAACGGAATAAATCGAAAAAATCTTAACTTAAATGGGTCAGAATTATTTACTGTATCAAAGTTAGAAAATGGAATTAACCCATCCGAGGAAGTTGAATTAGAAATTAAATATAATAATAGTGAAATTAAAAAAATAAGAGTATTGTCAAGAATAGACACAAAGAATGAGTTGGAGTATTATAAAAATGGTGGAATTCTTCAATTTGTACTTAGAAATATGATTTAAAATGAGTGAAGACATGCAAACAATACCCGTTATCGAGAAAAAAAACGATATGAAAAATATTTTGATGAGTAATAAAAAATCTATTTTTTCTATAGTAATAATAATATTATTAACTCTCTTTGGATATTTTTTTTATTTAGATTTTAAAAAAAGTCAAAATATAGAAATTTCAGAAAAATATAATCTCGCTATAATTAACTACGATAATGATAATCCAAATTTGTCAATTTCAGAAATGAAGAATGTAATCAAATCAGATGATGCTACATACTCACCACTAGCGTTGTATTTTTTGTTAGATAATGAACTATTGCAAAATAAGGATGAAATTAATGGCTATTTTGATTTTTTAATTAAGAATAAAAAAATTGAGAAAGAAATTAAAAATTTACTAATTTTTAAAAAAGGTCTTTATAATTCAGAATTCGCAAGTGAAGATGAGCTACTTAAAATATTTAATCCATTAATAAATTCTGAAAATTTATGGAGATCTCATTCCCTTTATATTATTGCTGAGTATTTTTTTTCAAAAAATGAAATGCAAAAATCAAAAGAATTCTTTGAAAAAATTTTACAACTTGAAAATTCCAATTCCCAAATAAAATTAGAAGCTCAAAAAAGATTAAAAAGAGACTTTAGTGTATAAAAAAATATTATTTTTAGCTGCTATAATTATTTTAAATCAATGCTCTTTAGACACCAAAACAGGTCTTTGGACAGAAAAACAAGTCATAGAAAAAAAAGAAGAAAATTTAGAAGAAGTATTTAAAACACAAGAAATAATAGAAAAAGAATTTAACTCGAATTTAAAAATTAAAATAACTAGCCCCTATAAACAAAAACCATTTATAAATAATTTAACGAATAATACTGGCTACATAAATTTTGATAGTGAATTAAAAAATATTTCAAAGTTTAAATTTAAGAAAATTAAGAACTTTAATTTTATAAATCCAGACTTGTTAATAGGCAATGATAATTCACTAGTATTTTTTGATGAAAAGGGTTCAATTCTAAAATTTGATGAAAACTCGAAATTATTATGGAAAAAAAATTACTATGATAAAAAACAGATAAAACAAAAACCATCTTTATATTTTTCAACAAACAATAAAACCTTAATTGTTGCCGACAGTATAGCTAATTTATATGCTATAAATTTTACTGATGGAAATTTAATCTGGAAAAACTTTAGTACAGCATCATTTAATTCTGAGATCAAAATTGTAGAAGATAAAGTTTTTTTAGTAGATTTTGAAAATGTTTTAAGATGTATTTCTATTAAAAATGGCAAAGAGATTTGGAGTTTTGGGACAGAAAAATCTTATATAAAATCTCAAAGAAAACTATCTGTTATTGTTCAAAATGAATTAGTCATATTCATTGATACATTTGGCGATATTAATGCAATTGATATTAATACGGGACGGTTGATTTGGCAGGCACAAACAATGAATGAGGATATTTTTGAAAGTGCTTTTCTATTAAAAAATTCAGGATTAGTTTATGATGATGGCTTAATATTCGTATCAAATAATCAAAATAAATTCTTTGCAGTTGATGCACGTAATGGTTTCATAAAATGGGAACAATCAGTAAATTCTTATATAGAGCCTACAGTTATTGAAAACTTAGTATTAACTGTTTCAGAGGAAGGATATTTTTTTGTTATAAACAAATCAAACGGAAGTATTCTTAGATCAACAAATATTTTAGACACAACAAACTCAAAAAAAGTTTTTCCAACTGGTTTTATTGTAGCAAAAAAATATATATTTGTAAGTTTAAGTAATGGTAGATTATTAAAAGTAAGTATTAAAGATGGAAAAACCAAAGATATAATCAAAGTTGATGGTGGCAAAATATCTAAACCATACATTCTTAATCAACAGATGTATATCTTGAGAGATAATGCAATAATTAAAATAGATTAATGTTTCTAAAATTGTTGGAAAAAATTGGGAGAAAAAAAATAGTTTTAGATAGAGGACCATCTCATCCAAAATTCAGTGAAGCGAAACCTTGGATGAACAGATATTACGTATTATTTAGAAATAGACCAAAATGGTTTCCATTTAATATTTTAATACATGAAATGCTAGATGATGATCATGGAGATGGAGTTCATAATCATTTGTGCCCTTTCTTAACTATTATTATTAGGGGAGGATATTACGAAACATTAAAAGATGGAAAATACTGGAGACCTCCAGGTTATATTGGTTTTAGGTCTGCAAATACATTTCACAGGGTTGATTTAAAGCCAGGTACGAGACCAATGACTATTTTTTTTCCAGGACCTTTTGGACTAAGAAAAGGACCAAGATCAGAGTATGGAATAGATTTTAAAACAAAAATTAAATGATTCAAAAATTTTTTAATCTTGAAATAACAACTAGTGGACAAAAATTATATAACTTTACAGATAAAACTGAAGAATGGGTCAAACAAAATCAATTTTCAAATGGAATTCTTAATCTTAGCATCCAACATACTAGCGCATCTTTAATTGTCCAAGAAAATGCTGATCCCGATGTTCAGACAGACTTAATAAATTATTTTGATAAATTGGTACCAATGGATGGAAAAAGTTACATACATACTGCTGAAGGAAAAGACGATATGCCTGCACATATAAAATCTAGCCTAACGAACAATCAAATTTCTTTGAGTGTTAAGGATAGTCAAATACTGCTTGGAACATGGCAAGGTATATATTTATTTGAACATAGGTTAAATCCAACAAAAAGAATAATAATTCATCACTTTATCGGAGAGAAATAAAAATTTATCTATATGGATCGTACGCCCACTGCAAAATCGCTTGTCTCTGTCTTCTTCTACAGTCTAAGTTTCCTTTTTCACAGTTTTTTTCTATAGCAGTTACGTGTCTGCGAAAATTTTTCCACCGTTTAATTTGGATCAAATCTATATGCTGAACACGTCTACCCATAGTATACCTACAATACCACTGAAACCATCCTAAAGGATCCTCTTTAAATATCCAACCTTTTTCAATCCAATGCTCCCTAGATAGTCCAGCTTTAATTTTGAACCTATTCAGATTTACATCAAATGATTTTGATATTTCTACATTTTTAAACCAAGAACTTGGAAATTCTTTTATATTAAGACCAAAATAAGATCCTCCAAAAACACCCATCTCTAACATTTTTTTTGGAGAAAGTTCTGGTTTGAATAATTTATATAAACTTTTAATTTCTTTTTCACTTAAAATTGATTTTTTCATTTAATTTTTAGTCATTTAATAATTTTTGATATAATTCCTTGTCAACATCTCCTTCACATCCTAATAAAAGAACCTGAGAATTGTTATTTAAATTTAATTTCTCTTTTAGCTTAATGTCATTGCAAGATGCAATTAAACTTATAATACCTGGTGTCGCACACTCGCCTCCTATAAGCTTTTTGTCACTTAAAGATGAATTTGCTAAAAGTTTAACAGTATCTGAAATCTTATCATCAGGAACTGTAATACAAAAATTTGAATTGTTATTAATTATTTTCCAAGGAATTAGAGATACTTCTCCGCATGACATTCCACCCATTAAACTCTCTTTTTTAATGTCAATTTTTACTATTTTATTTTCATTAACTGCTCTAAGTACACAATCTGCTGACGCCGGTTCAACAATAATAATATTTGGAATATTATTTAGATATCTTGCACAACCAGCAATCATGGCAGCTGCCATTCCTCCAACTCCTGCCTGTAAAAAAATATGTGTAATTTCGTTATTGTTTAATTGATCTGATATTTCTTTCATCATCACTGAGTATCCAGCCATAGTTAGTTTTGGCACTATTTCATATCCCTCCCACGCTACATCCTGAACTATTTCCCATCTGTTATTTTTTGACTGTTTAATACATTCTTTTAAAGAATTGTCATAATTTCCTTTTACCCTAAATACTTCAGCTCCAAATCCTCTCATAGCTTCTGCTCTACTTTCTGAAACAAACTCACTGATAAATATTTTACATTTTAACCCAAGTCTTTTTGCACCCCAAGCAACAGAACGTCCATGATTACCCGCTGTCGCAGTTGAGACAATTATATTTTTTTTATTTTGTGATATCTTCTGTACTGCATAAGCTCCACCTAAAGCTTTAAAAGATTTTAAATTAAATCTTTTAGACTCATCTTTATAAAAAATATTTTTTAATTTTAATTCAGAGGACAAATGATTTAAACTTTCTAATGGAGAAGGGGTATAACCTTCCCATTTTGAAATTACATTGTATGCATCATCAATTTCATCCTTTGATAAAACTTCAAATATTTTATTTTTATCAAATTTATAGTTTTTATTTTCTAAGAAACTTGAATATTTCCATGATTTATCATTGGAAATTTTATTCATTAATTAACAGTCCAGAGTATTATTTCTTTCCCAGGTAGTTATCGGGGATCTTTTGTCAAATCTATCTTCTTGATCAAAAGAATCTATTTCTTGTTTTTTTAGTTTAATGTAACTTGCAATTACCTTTTCTCCAATAGCGTCTCTTAAAGTTTTGTTTTTCTCTAAATTTTCTAGAGACTCTTCAAGTTCGTTTGGAAGCTTTTCTAAATTTGGATAATTTTTATGATCTGTATACATATTACAAAACAATGGTTCTCCTGGATCGATTTTATTATTTATACCATCCAGACCTGCTGCTATTACTCCTGCCTGTAATAAATATGGATTTGATGATCCATCCATCAATCTGAGTTCAAATCTACCAGGATCAGGAACTCTGATCATATGAGTTCTATTATTTCCAGTATAAGAAATACTGCTAGGAGACCAGCTTGCGCCTGATTTTGTTGGAGGTGCGTTTATTCTTCTATAACTATTAATTGTAGGATTAAAGAATGCCGCTAAGGAAGTTGCATTTTTTATAACCCCACCCAAAAAATTGTATGCTAACTTGCTTAAACCCAATCTATCGCCTTTTTCTAAAAATTTATTTGATTTACCATCCCACAACGATATATGAGCATGACAACCGTTTCCTGTTAAGTTTTCAAATGGTTTAGGCATAAAAGTTGCTCTTAATCCATGTTTTTCTGCTAGAGATTTAACCATAAATTTAAAGAAAGTATGTCTATCAGCAGTAATTAAACTATCCGAATAGTCCCAATTCATTTCAAATTGGCCATTAGCATCCTCATGATCATTTTGATAAGGATTCCATCCTAGTTCGATCATACAATCGCAAATTTCTTTTATTAAATCATATCTTCTCATAAGCGCAGACTGATCATAACAGGGTTTAGATTGTATATCTCTTGGATCTGATATTGATTTACCATCATCAGATAATAAAAAATATTCACATTCTACACCTGATTTCATTTTTAAATTTCTTTTAGATAATTTTTCAATCTGTTTTTTAAGCATAATTCTTGGAGATGCATCCACGGGCTTTCCATCCATCCATAAATCTGAAGCTAACCAGGCAACCTCTCTATTCCAAGGTAATACAATTAAACTATCAGGATCTGGAATTGCAAACATATCAGAATCTGCTGGGGTCATATCTAACCATGTAGCAAATCCGGCAAATCCAGCACCATTTTTTTGCATTTCATTAATAGCTCTAGTTGGAACAAGTTTAGACCTTAAAACGCCAAATAAATCTACGAAGCTTATTAGAAAATATTTTATTTTTTTTTGTTTTGCTAATTTTAAGAGATTTTTTGTCATTATTAAAAAAAACTTTTTATCACGTCTTTGTAATATATTAAGTTTACTACCACAATTATAATTATTGCGATTATAACACCATACTTGGCTTTCGGCCAAGCTAGCCTAGCCATTTTACTAGGTGTTTTATTTTCAGGTTCTTTTTGATTGTTTTCTTCCATTTTTTTTGAGGGGGCGCTGATAGTTGCGCCCCCCACTAGACTTATTTTTTATTTACCAGTCAGGACTGTTACTTTTCCAGTCATCTTTACCGGGTCTTCTTCTTGCGATACTATCCATTTTG
>MDSZ01125669.1_pt1 | contig 11015 bp, 10 predicted proteins | sample 811201 | NCBI WGS metagenome assembly MDSZ01 (sample SAMN05326647, study PRJNA326480) | marine metagenome | isolation source: seawater | place: Indian Ocean: North | collected 2010 | reverse complement strand
TTAATGATTAAATATCTTGATTTTTAGACTTGAAACATCTATTTAGTTGTGAAAAACTAAGATTTTGAACTATAGATCGAAGGAGTAATAATGAAATTAAACAAGATTTTAAAAAATGCCTTTTTAGCAATTGCTGCATGTTTGATGCTTAGCGCATGTGCTACGCAAAAGGTATCAACTGGACAAATGCAAGGTGATGTTTACACTGGAACAGACACTGTAGAATATTTGGCGTCAGGAGTTCCGGATAGAGTATTTTTCGCAACAAATGAATCAGTATTAACAACTGCTTCAAGAGAAACTTTAAGAAAACAAGCGGCATGGTTAAGAAAAAATTCAAATATAACAGTAGTGTTGGAAGGTCATGCGGATGAAAGAGGAACTAGAGAATATAATTTAGCTTTAGGTGAGAGAAGAGCCAATGCAGCTAAGGACTATTTAATGACTTATGGAATTTCATCAGATAGAATTTCTGTTTTAAGTTATGGTAAGGAGAGACCTGTCGACTCAGGATCAAATCCTTTAGCATGGTCAAAAAACAGAAGATCAGTTACTGTTAAAGCAAATTAATAATTTTTTTAAATTTAAGACCTCTTAAGCATCAATTGTTTAAGAGGTCTTTTTTTTGCCACTATTTTAAAGATAACCTAGAAATATGAATTTTTTAAAATATGCAATTAATTTAAAAATATTTTTAATCATAAATTTTTTTGTATGTTATGCATCATTCGCTGATAATCATAACATTTACGATACTCTTGAAAAAATTCAAAAAGATTTAAAAACTCTTGAAAAAGCAGTTTATTCAAGTTCTGTAGAATTTAATAATTCAAACTTAAGTTCTTCTAGTCTAGACAATAATTCAGAAGATGTTTTGACGAGACATTTGTTGAAACTTTCAGAAATTGAAAATCAATTTCAAGAACTTACAAATAAGTTTGAAGAAATAAATTTTAAATTAGATAAATTATCAAACAGATTATCAAAGGTTCAGGCAGATAATCAAATGAGATTTCAAGAATTAGAAAATGGTTTTGTATCGAGTGAAGATAACAAAAAGATAACAAAAAAAAATAACGATACAAAAAATGAGATTTTACCAGGATCATCTGAACCTCAAGATTTAGGATCAATATCTTATAAAGATACTGCTACAAAAGATACTACACAAAAAATTCAATCTGTAGAAACGACTGCAACAATAGTAACTGAAACTTTTCAAGCAGAAGAAAAAATTTTACCTGAAGTATCACCATCTGAACAATATGAATTTGCCACTAGTTTTCTAAAAGTTGGAGATTATCCAACAGCTGAAAGAGCATTTAGAGAATTTGTTATAACTAATCCTGAACACAAATTAGCAGGCAATGCCCAATATTGGTATGCAGAAACATTTAGAATTAGGCAATTATACACTGATGCAGCATCAGCATATTTAGAAGGTTATCAAAAATATCCAAAGGGTGAAAAAGCACCTATAAATTTATTAAAACTTGGCGTATCTATGATACAGATTGGAGAAAAAGATCAAGGATGCAAAATGATAAGTGGAGTAGAGAAACAATACCCAAACGCAAATCAATCTGTTATCCAAAAAGCAAAATATGAGTCTCAAAAATTTGAGTGTAGCAACCAAAATTCCTAGTAAATTAAAGAATAAACTTCTAAACAAAAGAATTAATCAAATTTATAAAAAATTTGAGAGTTCATTTAAGCCAAAAGGTAATTATATTGTTGCTGTATCAGGTGGGGCAGATAGTTTAGCATTGGCTTTTTTAACAAAAGTATATTCATATAGAGACAATTACAAACCACAATATTTTATTATAGACCACAAGTTAAGAGCGGAATCATCTTTAGAGGCTCTTAAAGTGAAAAAAATTCTTAAATCAATTAATATAAATTCTCATATATTAGTATGGAAAGGTAAAAAACCCTCTAATAATATTCAATCTATAGCAAGAAAAAAAAGATACGATCTCTTATTTGCAAAATGTAAAGAATTTAAAATTGATAATATTGTATTAGGACATCACATTGATGATATGTTTGAAAATTTCTTTTTAAGAATGGTGCGAGGAAGTGGTTTAAAAGGCTTGGTATCTTTTGGAGAAAAAACAGAAATAAAAAATATTAATATACTTAGACCATTACTAAAATTTCATAAAAGTGAATTAGTATTTATTTCAGAAAATATATTCAATTTTTATGTAGATGATCCATCAAACTATAATACGAAATTCACTAGAATAAAGATAAGAAATTTATTAGGTCAATTTCAAGAAATTGGTCTGGATAATAGAAAATTTCTTTTAACATTAGAAAATTTAAAAAAATCAAATGAAGCGATTAAGTTCTACACCGAAAAAAATAAGAAAAAAAATTCTTATATGAACTCAAAAAAAAAAGAATTAATTCTAAAAGATGATTTTTTCGATAATTCATATGAAGTTGTTTTTCGATCTTTATCGGATTTGATCCATATGATTGGTGGAAAATATAATTCAGTTAGGGGTAAAAAAATTGACAATATCTTAGAAAAAATTGAAAAGAAGACCCTTACAAAAGAAACATTAGGTGGATGCGTCATTAAGAGAGTGAATCAAACCGTGATTCTAAGGAAAGAAAACTAAATTTGATACTTGTTTAATTGGTAATAATTCTTATCTTATAGCTATGAATTTAAAAAACTTAGCCATGTGGGCAGTAATTGTTTTTTTGACAATTGGTCTTTATAATATGTTTAAGAATCCTCAATCAAATATTCGGGGTGGAAATGAAGTTATATTTTCTGATTTTCTAAATTCAGTTGAAAAAGATGAGGTTTTAAAAGTTGAAATCCAAGGCAACAATATTAAAGGCGTTTACTCAAATGGAAACACTTTTACAACATACTCCCCAAATGATCCAAACTTAATTGAAAAACTTTCGGATAAAGGTGTGAGTATTTCGGCAGCTCCGATCGATGAAAAAATGCCTTCACTATTTGGTGTATTGTTATCATGGTTTCCAATGTTATTGCTAATTGCAGTTTGGATTTTCTTTATGAGGCAAATGCAGGGAGGCAAAGGTGGAGCTATGGGATTTGGAAGATCTAAAGCAAAAATGATGAATGAGCTAAAAGGAAAAGTGACATTCAATGATGTTGCGGGTGTTGAGGAAGCAAAAGAAGAAGTAGAAGAAATTGTAGAATTCTTAAAAGATCCAAAAAAATTTAGTAGGCTTGGTGGAAAAATTCCTAGAGGAGCATTATTAGTTGGTCCTCCTGGAACTGGAAAAACATTATTAGCAAGAGCTATAGCAGGTGAAGCCGGCGTTCCATTCTTTACAATTTCAGGTTCGGATTTTGTTGAAATGTTTGTTGGGGTTGGAGCATCAAGAGTTAGAGATATGTTTGAGCAAGGAAAAAAAAATTCACCATGTATAATATTCATTGATGAAATTGATGCCGTAGGCAGAAGTAGAGGTGCGGGATTAGGTGGAGGAAATGATGAAAGAGAACAAACTTTAAATCAGTTATTAGTTGAAATGGATGGTTTTGACACTAATGAAGGAGTCATAATTATAGCCGCAACTAACAGACCTGATGTTTTGGATCCAGCACTATTAAGACCAGGAAGATTTGATAGACAAGTAGTAGTTTCAAATCCAGATATTATTGGTAGAGAAAAAATTTTAAAAGTACATGTTAAAAAAATTAAGATGGCACCCGATGTAAATTTAAGAACAATTGCAAGAGGAACTCCAGGATTTTCTGGTGCAGATTTAGCAAATTTAGTAAATGAGTCAGCACTATTAGCTGCTAGGAAAAATAAAAGAATTGTAACAATTAATGAATTTGAAGAAGCAAAAGATAAAGTGATGATGGGATCTGAAAGAAGATCAATGGTGATGACAGAGGAAGAAAAAACTCTTACTGCCTATCATGAAGCAGGACATGCAATAGTCACAATAAATGAAAACGCAGCATATCCGATTCACAAGGCTACCATTATACCTAGAGGCAGGGCATTAGGAATGGTTATGCAGCTACCAGAGAGGGACGAGCTCTCACAAACAAGAGAACAACTACATGCTCAATTAGCAATAGCTATGGGAGGTAGAGTTGCAGAAGAAATAATATTTGGTGAAGATAAAGTAACTACCGGAGCAGCGAGTGACATTGAACAGGCTACTAAACGAGCAAGAGCAATGGTAATGAGAGCTGGTTTAAGTAAAGAACTTGGCCCTGTTGCTTATGGTGAAAACGAGGAAGAAGTTTTTTTAGGAAGATCTGTGGCTAGACAACAGAATATGTCAGAAGAAACAGCTAGAAAAGTAGACTCTGAAATAAGAAAAATAGTTGATAAAGGTTACGAAAGAGCCAAAAAAGTTTTAACTGAAAAAATTGACGATCTTCATAAATTAGCTAAAGCTTTATTAACATATGAAACTTTATCTGGAGAAGAAATTGAAAATTTAATTAATAAAAATATATACCCAGCTGACAAGCAAGATTTAAAAATTGACGATGAAAAAGGTTCCGCATTAAGCGCGATGGGACTTAAACCAAAAATAGTTCATTAATTTTAATGTCTCGATATTACACTAGAGTGTGTAATTTCTATTATGGAAGTAAATCAGAAATATTAGTAAAGGCGAAAAAATCATTACCGCTAAATGGTAATAATAACATTTCATTTGATAAGATTGAATTAATTTCAAGAAGAAAAAAAAAAATAATTCCTTTAAAAGAAATAAAATACTTACCCAGCGATATAAAGAAACAAGTAAAATTAGATATTAATATTATTACAAAAAAGAAAAATTTTAGGAATTTAAATTTTAATTTAGTTCCCAACATAATGGGAGTACTAAACATTACCCCTGATAGTTTTTCTGATGGAGGTAAATACAACAAAAGTAAATTAGCAAAAAAACAATTAGATTATCTTTTTGAGTCTGGTGCAAATTTAGTGGATATAGGTGGGGAGTCCACTAGACCAGGATCCAAGGCAATTAAATCAAGTACCGAATGGAATAGAATAAAAAATATTTTTAAATGGATAAATAAAAAAAAGAATATATCTCTTGATACTAGAAAATCAGATATTATGGAAAGAGGTATTAAATTAGGAGTAAATTTGATTAATGATGTTTCTGGATTAAGTTATGATAAAAATACTATCAATATATTAAAAAAATACAAAACACCATTCGTAATACATCATTCACAAGGTAATCCAGATGTGATGCAAAAAAATCCGAAATATAAAAATGTTTTATTAGATATTTACGATTTTTTTGATTACAAAATTAAATATTTAAGAAGTATTGGCATAAATCATAATAACATCATTCTGGATCCCGGAATAGGTTTTGGAAAAAATTTGAAACATAATATTACGATAATTAAAAATATATCCATTTACCATTCTTTGGGATTGCCTATATTGCTGGGTATATCTAGAAAAAAATTTATTAAAGAATTATCTAATAAAAATGATAGTTCTTCTAGAGTAGGAGGAACAATAAGTTCAAGTATTTTTGCAATGCTTCAAGGAGTTCAAATTTTGAGAGTTCATGATGTTAATGAGATTAATCAAAGTTTAAAAGTTTTTAGAGAAATAATTAAATAAAATGAAATATTTTGGAACAGATGGGATTAGAGGCCATGTTAATAGCAAAAATATTAATGGAGATATGTTTTTCAAGTTTGGATTAGCTGCAGGTAAATATTTTACAAATCTCAAGAAAAAGAAACAGACTGCCATAATTGCAAAAGATACAAGACTTTCTGGATATGCATTAGAACCAGCCTTGGTATCTGGTTTAGCTTCAGCCGGCATGCATGTTTTTACTTTAGGCCCGTTACCAACAAACGGTCTTGCTATGCTAACAAAACATATGAATGCAAATTTAGGAATTATGATTACTGCTTCACATAATCTTTTTTTTGACAATGGTCTTAAATTATTTGGCCCCGATGGATTAAAATTATCAGATAAAATACAAAAAAAAATAGAAGATCTAATTGATAAAGATGTATCAAGTCACCTTTCAAAACCAAAACTTTTGGGAAGAGTAAAAAGATTAGAGACCGGTACAAATGAGTACATTAAAATTTTAAAAAAAAGAATTCCAAGTAACTTCAAATTAAAAAATATGAAAATAGTACTAGATTGTGCAAATGGAGCTAGTTACAAATCTGCTCCAAAAATGATTAAATCTTTAGGTGCAAAATTGACAGTTATTGGAAATAAACCCAATGGTTTTAATATTAATAAGAATTGTGGATCAACATTTCCAAATAAAATACAAAAAATAGTTAAACAAAAAAAAGCTGATATTGGAATTTCCTTTGATGGTGATGGAGATAGAGTAATTATGTGTGATGAAAAGGGTTCAATTATTGATGGAGATCAAATAATTGCTGCATTAGCAATTCAATGGAAAAGAAAAAAAATTCTCAAAGGAGGAGTTGTTGGAACATTGATGTCTAATTATGGATTAGAGAAATTTTTTAAACAAGAAAAAATTAAATTTATAAGAGCTAATGTTGGTGACAGATATGTTAAAGAAGTTATGCAAAGAAAAAAATTTAATCTAGGTGGTGAACAATCAGGCCATATAATTTTAGGTAAATTTGCTACAACGGGCGATGGTCTTCTAGTAGCTTTAGAAGTTATTAAGGCGTTAAAACAGAAAACAAAAGCAAGTGATTTTTTTAATGTTTTTGATAAAACGCCTCAAATTTTAGAAAATATAAGAATCCGTGATGATGGTATCTTAAAAAAACCAATAGTAAAAAAAGCTATAAAATATTCAAATAAATTAATTAAAGATCAAGGGAGAATTCTTGTCAGAAAATCTGGAACAGAACCAAAAATTAGAGTAATGGGTGAAAGTGATAATAAAATATTACTTAAAAAATGTATTAACGTAATCATAAAAAAAATAAAATAAATTGAAACCAAAATCAAAAATTTTGATAATTGCTGGTTCAGATTCTTCTGGAGGTGCTGGAATACAAGCTGACATCAAAACTGTAACTAGTTTGGGATCATTTGCAATGACAGCAGTTACAGCAATAACAGTTCAAAATACTCTGGGAGTAAAAAAAGTAATTTCAATACCGGCAAATGAAATAAAAAATCAAATTATTTTCACATCGCAAGATATAAAACCAGATGCTATTAAAATTGGAATGCTCCATTCATCAAATGTAATTAAAAAAGTAATAAATTCTCTTGAAATAATAAAAATTAAAAAAATAGTTTTGGACCCGGTTATGGTTGCAAAAGGTGGAGCTAAATTAATTGATAATGGGGCTATCGAACTTTTAAAAAAAAAACTTTTGAAAAAAGTCACCCTGATCACTCCAAATATTCCAGAAGCAGAAATTTTAACTGGAGTTAGAATTTTTGAAAAAAATGACATGATCCATGCAGCAAATAAATTATTAGAATTGGGAGCAAAAAATGTATTAATAAAAGGAGGCCATTTAGAAACAGAAAATGTTAATGATATTTTTTTAAGTTCAAAAGATTTTAAAGTTTTTACTAGCAAAAGATATAAAACAAAAAATACTCACGGCACAGGTTGTACGTTATCAAGTGCTATTACAACTTTTGTTTCATGTGGAAAAAGTATTAAGAAAGCTTGTGAGTTAGGAATTAAATATGTAAATTCTGCAATAATAAACAATCCAAATTATGGAAAGGGTCATGGTCCAATTAATCATTTAACCTCTATGAAATTAAATAAAATATTTAGATAATGAAAAATGTAGTTGTTGTAGGTTCTCAATGGGGTGATGAGGGAAAAGGCAAGATTGTTGATTGGCTTTCTGAACAAGCTGATATAGTTGTAAGATTTCAAGGTGGTCATAACGCTGGTCATACTCTTGTAGTAGATGGAATTACTTATAAATTAAGATTATTACCTTCTGGTATAGTTAGAAGAAATAAAATTTCAATTATTGGAAATGGTGTTGTTGTAGACCCTTGGGCTTTACTTGATGAAATAAATGAAATTAAATCTAAAGGAGTAAACGTAGATATTGATAACTTCATAATCTCAGAATCTGCGAATTTAATCTTACCCTTTCATAGGGAAATGGATGAAATTAGAGAAGATGCTGCTGGAAAAAATAAAATTGGAACAACAAGAAGAGGTATAGGTCCGGCTTATGAGGATAAAGTTGGAAGAAGGTCTATTAGAGTAATGGATCTCGTTTCAGAAAAAAATTTAGATCAAAGACTAGAAGCAGTTTTGGGCCATCATAATGCTATTCGAAAAGGATTAGGGAAAAAAATTTTTGAGAAAAAACAATTAATTAAAGATTTATTAAAAATCTCCCCTGAAATTTTAAAATTTTCTCAACCAGTTTGGCTAAAAATTGATCAATATAAAAAACAAAAAAAAAAAATATTATTTGAGGGTGCTCAGGGAATTTTATTAGATGTTGATCATGGTACTTATCCATACGTCACATCCTCCAATACAGTAGCATCTAGTGCCGCCACAGGAACTGGATGTGGACCAAATTCAATCAATTATGTGTTAGGCATTACAAAGGCTTATACAACAAGAGTAGGCGAAGGTCCTTTCCCAACAGAGTTAGTAGATGAGATTGGTGAATTATTAGGCACACGTGGTAAAGAATTTGGAACAGTTACAAGCCGCAAAAGAAGATGCGGTTGGTTTGATGGAGTTTTAGTTAGACAAACAATTAAAATTTCAGGAATTGATGGAATAGCCTTGACTAAATTGGATGTTTTAGATGAATTAGATGAGATAAAAATTTGTGTAGAGTATGAACTTAATGGTAAAAAAATTGATTATTTACCTGCAGCTGTTGAGGACCAATTAAAGATTAAGCCTGTATACAAAACTTTTCCTGGTTGGAAGACACCTACTAATGGAATTAAAAATATCAATGATCTTCCGAAAAATGCTAAAAATTATATTTATGCGATTGAAGATTTTATTGGAACTAAAATATCAAGTGTTTCAACCAGTCCTGAGAGAGAAGATACAATATTAATTGAAAATCCCTTTGAAATTTAAATTAGTTTACGGGTAATAAATTTTTAGATTTAGCCAAAAGTAACATGTGTTTTTGAAGTTTTTCAAAGGCTTTATTTTCAATTTGCCTTACTCTTTCTCTGCTAATTTTATACTTTTTACTTAAATCTTCAAGAGTTGTAGGATTATCATTTAATCTTCGCGAATATAAAATTTCTCTTTCTCTATCATTTAAGACTTTAATAGAATCTTTTAATAAATCCTTTCTTTGTTCCATTTCCTCTTGATGAGCAAATTTTAGATCGTGATCCAGTTCCTTATCTACTAGCCAGTCTTGCCATTCATCACCATCTTCTCCTACTTGAGCATTTAGAGAAAATTCTTTGCCAGATAACCTTCTGTTCATAGACACAACTTCTTCTTTGCTTACATCAAGTTTATTAGCAATTTCATTTACATGTTCATTTCTTAAGTCACCTTCTGATTGAGGTGCTATCTGATTTTTTAATTTTTTAAGATTAAAGAATAATTTTTTTTGTGCCGTTGTTGTACCTATTTTTACCAAGCTCCAAGATCTTAAAATATATTCTTGGATTGAAGCTTTTATCCACCACATTGCGTATGTTGCTAGTCTAAAGCCTTTTTCAGGCTCAAATTTTTTCACTGCTTGCATCAATCCTATATTACCTTCGGAAATCATTTCATTAACCGGTAATCCATAACCTTTATATCCCATTGCAATTTTAGCAACTAACCTAAGATGACTTGTTACAAGCTTTTCTGCAGATTTAATATTTCCTGTAGTTTTCCAGTTTTTGGCTAGCATATACTCTTCTTCAGCTTCTAACATTGGAAATTTTTTGATTTGTTCCAAATATGCAGATAGCCCACCTTCATTACTTAGTATAGGAAGATTATTATTTATTGTTGCGTTCATAGACAGTTTATCTAGTTAATATTTTTTATTTTTCAATATTTTATTTACTAGAGTTTCTTAGCATTTTTAAAATAATTTCGAGCTCTTGTGGCAAAAATGACTTAAAAATCATCTCTTTATTTTTTTTTGGGTGTATAAATCCAATTGTTTTTGCATGAAGGAATTGTCTTTTTAAATTAATCAAATTTTTTTCTAATGTAGGGTCTATGTTTTTAATTTTCTTAAATTTTTTTTTATATTTATCATCTCCAACTATACTATTACCTAAATAATTCATATGCACTCTTATTTGATGAGTTCTACCAGTTTCTAATTTGCACTCTAATAGACTTAAAGTTGGAATATTTTTATTTTCAAAAATCTCTAAAGTTTTATAATTTGTTATTGCTTTCTTTCCTTTTATATTACTAACTTCCATCATTTGTCTATTTTTAGAACTTCTACAAATTAAAGTTTCAATTTTGCCTTTAGATGGTCTAAGTTTTCCCCAAACTAAAAGTTGGTATACTCTTGTGATAGTATGATTGCTAAATTGAATAGATAGATGTTCATGAGTAGGATTATTTTTTGCTATCACAACTAATCCAGAAGTATTTTTATCAATTCTATGTACAATTCCAGGCCTTAGCTCCCCCCCAATATTTGATAAAGATTTTTTGTCATGACCCATCAAAGCATTTACAATTGTATTATCTAAATTTCCTGCTCCTGGATGCATAACAATTCCTGAAGGTTTATTTAAAACTATCAAATCCTTATCTTCATAGACGATATTTAATTTGTAATTGTAAGGTTTTATAGAAGCTTTCTTTGGTTCTGGTATTGCTATACATACGTTGTCTCCAGTTAAAATTTTTTTTGAGGGATCAATTACTATCTTATTATTTATCATCAATCTTTTATCTAAAATTAAGTTTTTAGTTCTTGTTCTGCTGATAGCGCTCTCTTTTTTATTGATAAAAACATCAACACGAAGGTTTTTTTCATGTTCTTTTACAATCAAATTTATTTTTTTTTCCATAAAATGTTATATTAATATTATATGCGCTTGTAGCTCAACTGGATAGAG
>MDSZ01075744.1_pt1 | contig 11016 bp, 14 predicted proteins | sample 811201 | NCBI WGS metagenome assembly MDSZ01 (sample SAMN05326647, study PRJNA326480) | marine metagenome | isolation source: seawater | place: Indian Ocean: North | collected 2010 | reverse complement strand
AAGAGTTACAGACTCAATAGCCCTGTGAGCTGTGTATAGTAGTGTTCCACCTGGGGTTTCATAAACACCTCTTGATTTAATTCCAATAAATCTATTTTCAACTAAGTCAACTCTTCCTATACCATTTTTTCCGGCTAAAAAATTTAGCTTTTCTAAGATCTTCTCAGGATTAAATTTTTTTCCATTAATAGCTACAGGATCGCTATTCTTAAAAGTTATTTTAACTTTAGTTTTTTTGTTTGGAGCTTTTTCTGGAGATACAGTTCTCTGGAAAATAAATTCTGGAGGAGAATTTACAGGATTTTCTAAAACTTTTCCTTCTGTTGAAGTATGAAAAATATTATCATCAACAGAAAATGGAGGGTCACCTTTCTTATCTTTAGGTATAAGAATTTTATTTTTTTTTGCATACTTAATTAAATCTTCTCTTGATTGTAACTTCCACTCTCTCCAAGGTGCTATTATTTTAATTTTCTTTCCACCAAAATAAGAATATCCGAGTTCAAATCTAACTTGATCATTTCCTTTTCCTGTGGCTCCGTGGGAAACAGCGAATGCTCTAAACTTTTTAGCAATAGCAATTTGTCTTTTAGCAATAAGAGGTCTAGCTATTGAAGTGCCAAGTAAGTAAACTCCCTCGTAAACAGCGTGAGCTCTAATCATTGGAAAAATATAATTTTTTACAAACTCATTTTTTAGATTTTCTATAATTATTTTTTTTACTCCTAATTTTCTTGCATTTTTAAGAATCTTTCTTTTATTCATTACTTGACCTATATCTGATGTATAAGCAATCACTTCAGCATTGTAATTTTCTTGCAGCCATTTTAAAATAATTGAAGTATCTAAACCACCTGAATAGGCTAAAACTATTTTTTTCATTTAACTACAAGTTTTTTTTGCTGTGTTGTAAGCTTTAGTAAAACCCATCATAGAATAATGGTCAGTTGTTTCTGCTCCATTTGTTGTTCTAGCTTTTACAATTACATCTGTAGCTTTTTTCATAAGTTGAATGAATTTTCTTTCTTCCTGATCATCAAGTAACCAGGCGAAATCTTTTTGTGAAAAAAAAGAGTATTTTCTTTTCCCTGAGCTCGCTGTTACACTCGAGGTCTTATAATCATGACCACTTGTTAAGCTTACTTCATCTTTAATTTCTTCAGACGGTCTAAAGGTTACAAACAATTTTGATTGGTCCCTTTTAATTGCAGCTGGAGCTCTTCTTGTCGGCAAGGTTTGTGCGAAACAGATTTTCCCTTTATCAGTTTCTGTTACGAAACTTTCCCAATTCTTATATTTTCCAGTCGATCTGGGTGATACAGCATAAAGATTTGTCGAAAATAATATTAATATTACAAAAATCAAAATTTTTTTAAGTTCCATAATTTATTTTTATACTAAAAATTAGCTATTTCAATGGCTTGTATTAAGGAGAAGGATTGGGATTATTGTTATGTATTAAATTAATTTTTTCCAATATTTCATTATCTAGTTCAATTTTTAAGCTTTCTATATTCTCTTTCAACTGGTTCATATTTGTTGCGCCAATGATATTGCTAGTAACAAATGGTCTAGAATTTACAAATGCTTGCGCGAGCTGAACCATCGTTAAATTATAATTCTTAGCTAAATTAAAATACTCATCATAAGCTTTCATTGCTAAAGGATTTATCATTCTTTCCCAACCTTTGAAAAGAGATAACCTGGAATTTTTCGGCATTTGTCCATTTCTATATTTTCCTGACAATGCACCAGCAGCCAAAGGGTAGTAAACTAATAGACCACATTTTTCTCTAATAGAAATTTCGGACATTCCAATTTCATAAGTCCTATTCACCAAACTATAAGGATTTTGAACTGACATCATTCTTGGTAGGTTCTTAATTTTAGAAATCTCTAAATATTTTGAAAGACCATATGGAGTTTCATTTGACATTCCAATATATCTTATCTTTCCACTTTTAATATTTTTTTCTAAAGCCAATAATACGTCCTCAAAATTATTCCATTCTCGCTCTTCCTCTCTAAATACAAATTCTCTTCTCCCAAAACAATTTGTTGTTCTCTCCGGCCAATGTAATTGATATAAATCTATATAATCTGTTTTTAATCTTTTTAAGCTCCCATCTATTGCTTCCCCTATACTTTTTTCGTTAAAGCTGTTTTTGCCACCTCTTATCCACTCACAACCTGGACCAGCAACTTTAGAAGCTAAAATGATTTTTTTTCTATTTTTTCTTTTTTCAAACCAATTTCCAATCATCACTTCTGTTTTTCCATAAGACTCTGCAGTTGGAGGAACTGAATAAAGTTCAGCAGTATCAAAAAAATTAATTCCCTTACTTACTGAATAGTCCATTTGCTCAAATGCGTCTTTCTCAGAGTTTTGAGTGCCCCAAGTCATAGTACCAAGACAAATTAAACTTACGTCTAAATCTGTGGTGCCTAATTTTTTAAATTTCATAAATTTCAATATTTTCCTATGTTTTTTAGGTCATATTTTGTCTATTGAAAAGTGCAAAAAAAAACTTATATAATGACTTATGGTTTCAAACAAACAAACGTCTGCAGTAAGATCATCAGCCTCGGAAGCGATTATTGACCAAGGGCTAAGATCTTATATGCTAAAAGTTTATAACTACATGGCATCGGGTGTTCTCTTAACAGGTTTTATTGCTCTGTTGTTTTTTAAAATGTCGGTTGTTACATCAAACGAAGGACAAATTATCGGATTAACTAATTTTGGAAACTCAATTTATGCTTCGGGTTTGAAGTGGGTAATCATGCTAGCACCCTTAGCTATTGTGTTTTATATGAGTTTTGGAATAGCAAAAATGTCTGCAGCAAAAGCTCAGACGACTTTTTGGGTGTTCGCTGCTTTAATGGGAGCATCTCTTTCATCAATCTTTTTGATTTACACTGGAGCTAGTATTACAAGAGTATTTTTCATTACCGCAGGTACTTTTGGCGCAATGAGCATTTATGGGTACACGACTAAAAGAGATTTAACTAAATTAGGTTCATTTTTAATGATGGGTCTTTTTGGTATTATAATCGCATCTTTAGTAAATTTATTCATGAAATCATCCATGATGTATTTTGTAATTTCAATAATTGGCGTTTTAATATTTGTAGGTTTGACTGCGTATGATACTCAAAAAATTAAGAATATGTATTTAGTTAGTGATAGCGGCGAATTGATGGGTAAAAAAGCTGTCATGGGAGCTTTAACGCTTTACTTAGATTTTATAAATTTATTTATAATGCTTTTAAGACTTTTTGGTCAAAGAAGATAATTATTTTATCATTCTCAGTTTATTCCAACTAGTTTTATTTATTAAACTGTTTAGACTCTCAGATTTTTTAAGAATATTCCCATTTTTGTCTTTTATTAAGTATTTTTCATTAAAGTAGTTAGGTCTAAAATTTTTAAGAATTCTAAGCACTGGTTTTTCAGAGGCTCTTAAATAAACGTCAAAAGAAACTTCTCTTGCTCCAGATGAAAAAGAGTAATCTCGCCAAGATCCATTAGAAACCATTTTTGCATAGAGGTTTAAAATACACTGAAGTTCTTTTTTTATAAAAAACTGTTCTTTTTCTATTTTGTTAAAATCATTATTTATTACCAATTTTAATTTTTTCATAATTTATATTTATTTATCAATGGAATTTGTAAGGCTGTAAAAATAATTGTAATGGGTAAAATGCCCCATACTTTAAAATTAACCCAGGCAGCCTCAGGCTGTGTTCGCCACACTAACTCGTTAAGAAAAGCCAGAAAAATAAAAAAATAAGCCCATCTAAAATTCAACTTATTCCAGCCAACTTCTTCTAATTGAAAAGCTGCTTGTAAAAAAAATTTCAAAAAATTCTTTTTGAAGAAAGTTTTACCTACAATAAGCAATAAAGCAAAAATTAAATTTACTATAGTTGGTTTCATATAGATAAATATGGGATTTTTAAAATATAAAGTGAGTCCACCAAATAATGTTATAACAACACCTCCAACTAATGGGACATAAGGGATTTTTCTCTCAACTACATACATAATCGCGATAGCTATAATTGTTGCTATGATTAATGGAGGAATAGCTACACTTAGATTATTTCCGCTTTTGTAATAAATAGTAAAGAAAATTAGCAAAGGCCCAAAGTCAGTGATAAATTTGAAAAAAGACTTATTCACAATAAAGAGATTAACATATAATAAAATTTTAACAAATTAGATATTGATTTTAATTAAAAAATTACTAACTATCAGATATGGCAATAAGTAATAATGCAAAATTCTCAATCGGTGAAGTCGTAAAACATCGTCACTTTGATTTTAGAGGAGTAATCTACGACGTAGATTTTGAATTCAATAATTCTGAAGAGTGGTATCAATCAATACCAAAAGATGTTAGACCAAGAAAAGATCAGCCTTTTTATCATTTGCTAGCAGAAAGCAATGATGTAACCTATGAGGCCTATGTTTCAGAGCAAAACTTGCTTTTAGATAATTCTAAAGAACCAGTAAAGCACCCACTTATCGAGGAAATATTTTCAGGTAAAAGAGGATCAAATTATTTTAAACAATCTAACTAGATTATACCTGCCTTAAATAAAACAATTTTAATTCAAAACTATGTCATAGAGTTTGATTAGATTGAGTTGTTAGCCTAATTGAGGACAACTCATACTTCTTACTCCCTCTCAGTTCTCAATTAGGCGTAAATTGATACTTCACATAAAAATAATATTATAGTAGTTAAGGACAATGTTTAACTTTTTAAATAATAGTACAATATTCAATTTAATCGAAAAACTTATAAACTTTATTAATTCAATATTTTTCATTTTGCTTTTAATTGCACTTAGCTTTGCTCTTATACTTTCACCTCCTGATTATTTGCAAGGTGATAGCGTGAGAATTATGTATGTTCATGTTCCAGCAGCTTGGATAGGACTCGCTTCATTTACTTGTATAGCAATTTTGTCAATCTTAAATTTTATATTTAAGATTAAAAATTTCACCTTAGTAACAAAAAGTATCGCACCAATTGGGTTAATGTTCACATGCCTTGCATTAGTTACAGGAGCAATTTGGGGAAAACCAACTTGGGGAACCTTTTGGGTTTGGGATGCAAGAATAACTTCAATGACAATATTAGCATTATTTTATCTTATATTAATTATTTCTAACAAGCTTATTTTAGACATAGATAAAGCTAATAAATTTTCAAGTTTGATTGCAATCATAGGCTTAGTAAATATTCCAATTATCAAATATTCAGTAGATTGGTGGAGCACTCTTCATCAACCTGCAAGTATTAAAATTTCGGGAAATAGTACAATCCACTCTTCAATGTTAATGCCTTTATTGCTTATGTTTTTTGTACTGGTCTTGTATTGTGCGTTAATTTTTCTAATGAAATATAAGACGGAAATCATTAGAATAAAGAAAAAAAATTTAAAAAGATTATGATTTATAATTTATTTTTAATGAACGGATACGGTGCTTTTGTGTGGTCATCATTTATGATTACATTCTTATCCTGCGCTATTTTTTATTATAAGACACGTAGGACTTTAAAAAAATATGAAAAAGAATTTGCTAAGGAAATCGAAGAACTTTCTGCTGCTCAAAAAAAATCAGTACTAGAAAATTCTAGAATTGCTTCACAAGTCTTATCATCCTATAATAAAACATCTTAAAGCATTTAATGCTTCCAAAAAAAGTTAAAAAAAGAGCTTCTCTTTTAGCAATATTTTTAACAGCTTCGGTAATTGCAATCTTTCTTATTTTACAATCTTTAAATAAAAGTATTCTTTATTTTAAATCACCAACTGATATTAAAATTAGTGAAGATATTGATTATGATAAAAAGATGAGGGTCGGAGGTATGGTAAAAAAAAATACGTTACAAATAAATGACTCAGAAATTAGATTTATTGTGACTGATTTTAAAAATGAAATAAAAGTAAGTTTTAGCGGTACAATTCCAAATTTATTTTCTGAGGGCAAAGGGGTTGTAGCTGAAGGCAAGCTCAAAGACAAAAATTTTTTCATTGCAGACAGGATATTAGCAAAACATGATGAAAATTATATGCCTCCAGAATTAAAGAATATGATGAAAGAAAATGTTAAGTAATACTGGAAATTTTTTATTGTTTTCAAACGTATTATTAAGTTTTTTAATTATATATTTGTCATTAAAGTGCTTAAAAAATACAAACGTAAAAATACCACAAAATATTTATCAAATTTGCACTCTTCAAAGTACACTTATTATCATTTGTTTTTTTACTTTAATAGCAGCTTTTATAATTTCAGATTTCTCATTAATTTCTGTTTATCAAAATTCTCATTCTCTTAAGCCATTTTTCTATAAAATCTCTGGGACTTGGGGAAACCATGAAGGAAGTTTATTGCTTTGGGTTATCATTCTAACAATTTTTTCATTTTTATTTTTGATTATTAATAAAAGTCACCCAAAAAATTATAGGTTGTATACACTTATATTTCAAAATTTATTAATAATAGGATTTTTATTTTTTATCTTATTTAACTCGAACCCATTTAGCTTAATCACTCCAGTTCCTAAAGAGGGATTAGGATTAAATCCGATACTTCAAGATCCTGCTTTAGCAATACACCCCCCACTGCTTTATATCGGATTTGTGGGTTCCTCTATTTATTTTTCAGCTGCAATGTCTTCAATGATTACAAATTATTCTGATAAAAATTTCGCACAATCTATTAGAAATTGGGTACTGCTCTCTTGGGGATTTCAAACTTTAGGAATCCTAGTTGGGTCTATCTGGGCTTATTACGAGTTAGGTTGGGGAGGTTTTTGGTTTTGGGATCCTGTGGAAAATGCTTCCTTGTTACCATGGTTTGCAATGACTGCTCTTATTCATTCCTTACTAGTTTTAGAAAAAAGAAATCTGCTTTATTTTTGGGTAATCATTTTATGTCTATTAACATTCATTTTAAGTGTTACTGGAACTTTTTTAGTAAGATCAGGAATATTAAATTCAGTTCATACTTTTGCAAACGACCCCTCTAAAGGTATATATATTTTATCATTTTTAAGTCTAATGATTTTTAGTTCAATTTATTTATTTTTTAAAAAATATAAAACTGTGAACTATTCTATTAATACTAATAGCAAGGAAACTTTTGTATTAGTAAATAATTGGTTTATGATGTTTTATCTACTGACGGTTTTATTAGGAACTTTATACCCAATTTTTATTGATGCATTGATAAACAGTAAGATTTCAGTAGGGCCACCTTTTTATAACGCAGTAATTATTCCAATAGTTGTCATCTTTTTATTATTTATGGCAATAGGACCACAAACTCACTGGATTAAAAATAAATTTGATAATAAAAAAAATTTTTTACTTATTTTAATTGCATCAATAATTTTTAACTTAATTATATTTTATTTCTTTAAAAGTTATAGTGTATTATCTAATCTAATTATTATATCATCTCTCTTTCTGATAATTTCTTCTTTAAAAGACATATTGAAGTTGAAAAAGTTTGATTTTTCGAGAGCAATCTCACATTTGTCTTTTGGTTTTTTAGTTTTTTTTATTGGACTTAATCATAATTTTTCAATTGAAAAAGACTTTAACTTAAAAATAGGCGAGACAAAAAAAATTGATAATTATAATTTTTATTTACAAAAAATAGAACTTGATCAGAGATTAAACTATAAAGCAGTATTAGGAAAAATAAAAATTAGTAATGTTCAAACTAATGAAGAGAGGATACTAAGTCCAGAAATTAGGATTTATGATAATCCACAAACCTTGACGTATGAGGCATCTATCCAAACAAATTTTTTAAGAGATTATTATGTAACCATGAGTAATATTGATCGTTCAGAATATTACAATATAAAATTTCAAAAAAAGCCATTTATGATTTGGATATGGATTTCAGTAATTATGGTTTCTTTCGGTGGATTCTTAAGTTTATTTAGACATGCAAAGTACAATTAAAGTAACAATAATCTTATTAGTAATTTTTATTATTGGAACACTTTATTTCAGTATAGGCAAGAATACTAACTACGATACTAAAAATCTTGTAGGAAAAAAATTAACAGAAATAAATTTAAAGAATTTAGATAATAGTGATACTTTCACAAATAAAGATTTTGAAAAAAATAATTACACATTAATAAACTTCTGGGCCTCTTGGTGTAGCCCTTGCAGAATTGAGCACCCGATTTTAATGGAACTATCTAAAGAAGCTGGTCTCAAAATACTAGGTGTTAATTTTAAAGATAAAAAAATTAATGCATTAAAATTTTTAGAAGAACTGGGCAATCCTTATAAATACCTTGCACAAGATAGTGATGGAAAACAATCTGTGAATTATGGAATTTATGGAATCCCAGAAACTATTTTAATAGATAGAGACTTTATTATTTTGAAAAAATTTATTGGACCGCTTACAATGGATGACCTAAATGAAATTAAAAGTATAATCAATTAAATATGAAATTTAGAATACTATTATTAATTTTTTTTATAAATTTTAATTTAGCCTTCAGCCAAGTCGTAGATGACAAAAATATTTACAAAAATTTACGTTGTCTTGTCTGTCAAGGACAGTCAATAGCAGACTCCAACTCTGAATTTGCGATGACTATAAAACTGGTAGTAAAAGACTTAATTGCTGATGGAAAAACAGAGTCTGAAATTTATTCTTTTTTATCAGAAAAATACGGAGAATGGATAGTCTATAAGCCTGAATTAAACAAAAAAAACTTTGTATTATGGTTTTTGCCTTATCTTGCTTTTTTTCTTGGAGGGTATCTTATTTTTTTAATTTTAAAAAAAAAAAGATATAATGAGTAATAATTATTATATACATTTTCATATTTAAGATGTATTTTTTTATGATGAATTATGTAAAAATATTTTTTATTTTTTTGACACTATGTATTTTTAGTGTAACAAATTCTTTAAGAGCATCAGACTCTGAAACGAATAAAAATAAACCAAAAACACCTAAGATTATAAGTGCTGTTGAAATCAAAGACCCGGATTGCAAATGGGGATTATTTAATCCTCCAAAGTGTAGAAAGAATTATGAAGGAATAAAACAGTTATCTGAAAATATGGACGAAAAGCAAAATATATTTAATCAAGGAGATCAAAATTTTTCAATGTACACAGGAACTTTTGATATCCTTGACGAAGAAGGTGATGAGCAAACTACTCTGATTGGAATTGAGCATAAAAACGAGAGTTTGTTTCGAAACACCTGGTTAGGAAAATTTTCACCTACAACTGGAGGTTTTGTTACAGGAAAAAATTCATTATATCTTTATACAGGAATAGAAGCTGATTACGATTTGGGAATAATAAATATTTCTCCAAGTTTTTCACCAGGGTATTATCACAAAGGTGATGGAAAGGATTTAGGCAGTGTTCTTGAATTCAAGAGTGAAATTAAGCTGGGTATAAACATTTTTGAAAATTCAAACTTTGGATATAGTTATAGCCATATCTCTAATAACGACTGGGGTGAAAGAAATCCTGGGACAGACAATCAACAAATTACATTCTCTAGAAAGTTTTAAGTGAATTTAAAAGATTGTTATAATTTCCAAGATTTCAGAAAGTTAGCAAAAAAAAAATTACCGGCTCCAATTTTTCATTATATTGACGGCGGGGCTGACGATGAAATTACTTTGCAAAGAAATACTGAAGCATTTTCAAAATGTGATTTGGTTCCGAATATACTTGCAAGTGTTGGAGAGCCAGATCTATCAACTAAAGTTTTTGGACAAAAAATTGATATGCCACTATTTTTATCTCCTACTGCTATGCAAAGGCTTTACCATCCAGAGGGAGATAAAGCATCAGCTAAAGCAGCAGATAAATTTGGTACTTTTTATAGCATGTCGACAATGGCTACATCTTCAATAGAAGAAATCTCAAATATTTCTGGTGGACCAAAGCTTTTTCAACTTTATATTCATAAAGATCAAGCGTTGACTGATAATTTAATTGATAGATGTAAGAGTGCAGGATTCAAGGCGCTGTGCTTGACGGTGGATACTGTCGTAGCTGGAAACAGGGAAAGAGATCATAGATGGGGTTTTACTACTCCTCCAAAATTAAATATGAAAAGTATTTTAGGATTTATGAAAAAGCCAGGATGGACTTTAAATTATTTGATGGGAAAAAAATTTGAATTGGCTAATGTTTCACATTTTACAAAAAAAGGTTCAAGTATAGCTAAAGGTGTAATGGAATATATTAATGAACAATATGATCCAGCGATGAGTTGGAAGGATGCTGAATATGTAATTAAAAAATGGGGAGGTCCATTTGCTCTTAAAGGAGTAATGTCAGTAGAAGATGCAAGAAGAGCAGTTTCAATTGGAGCATCAGCTATAATGTTATCTAATCATGGTGGCAGACAATTAGATGGTTCTAGATCACCATTTGATCAACTCCCTGCAATAGCTGAAGCTGTAGGTGGTAAAATTGAAATCATTTTAGATGGCGGGATTAGACGTGGAACCCATGTTTTGAAAGCTCTCTCTTTGGGTGCAACTGCATGCAGTTTTGGAAAGGGTTTCTTATTTGCTCTAGGAGCTGGCGGTCAAAACGGTGTAGAGCAAATTTTAGCTAGAATGAAGGAGGAACTTAGAAGAGATATGATATTATTAGGCTGTAAAAGCGTAAAAGAGCTAAATAAATCCAAAATTGTATATAGGTGATGCAAAAATACTTATTTTCAAAAGTTGTAATTAATATTAGGTTATAAATATGAAATTAGCGAAAAATTTAGAAAGACTAGGTACTGAAACTGCTTTTAGTGTACTTGCTGAAGCAAAAAAACTTGAAGCTCAAGGAAAGGAAATGATCCATCTAGGTTTAGGTCAACCTGATTTTAAAACACCTCAGCATATTATGGATGCAGCAAAAAAAGCTATTGATGATGGACATCACGGATACGTTTTAGCAAACGGTATTACTGAGTGCAGGCAAGCTGTT
>MDSZ01155626.1_pt1 | contig 11018 bp, 10 predicted proteins | sample 811201 | NCBI WGS metagenome assembly MDSZ01 (sample SAMN05326647, study PRJNA326480) | marine metagenome | isolation source: seawater | place: Indian Ocean: North | collected 2010 | reverse complement strand
GGGCTGCGGTTCTGGCTGTTACCGCTGCTGGTGATCTCGCAGGCCATTCCCGTGTTCGCGCTGGCCCCGCTGCTGGTGCAGTGGCTGGGCTGGGGGCTCGCGCCCAAGGTCGCCATGACCACGCTGATCCTGTTCTTTCCCGTCACCATGGCTTTCTGGGGTGCATTGCGCGCCGTCGATCGCGACATCATCGACGCTGCGCGGGTGTTCGGCGCTAATCGCTGGCAGCTGCTGCGGACCACCTACCTGCCGCTGGCCTTGCCCGGCGGGCTGAACGGGCTCAAATCCGCTGCCGCGATCGCCCCCATCGGCGCCTTCATTGGCGAGCTGGTGGGCGGGCAGCAGGTCGGGGGCGCCTATGGCCTCGGCTACATCATCCTCCGCGAACTCAAGATCAACGCCCGCACCGACAGCATGATGGTGGCGGTGGTGTTCATGATCATTCTGGCGCTGGGGCTCTACGCCCTCGTGTCTCTTATCGCCGCCCGGGCATCGGCCTGGTCGGTTACTGACCTTAAACCACTGGAGTCCTGACCCATGAAATCCCTCTCTCACTTTGCCGCAGCCAGTCTGACCGGCCTCGCCGGACTGATCAGTCTGCTCGGGACGGCATCGACTGCTTCCGCCGAACGGGTAACGATCCTGCTCGACTGGTTCATCAACCCCGACCACGGGCCGCTGTTCGTCGCCGAGGAACTGGGGCTGTTCGAAGCGCAGGGCCTCGAGGTCAAACTGATCGAACCGGCCGACCCATCCGCTCCCCCGCGTCTGGTTGCCGCCGGGCAGGCTGAGCTCGCCATCTCCTATCAGCCGCAGCTGCACATTCAGGTTGCCGAAGGCTTGCCGCTGGTCCGGGTAGCGACCCTCGTTGCGACTCCGCTGAATACTGTTGTGGCGCTCGAAGACGGGCCGATCAAGTCGGTTGCCGACCTCAAGGGCCGCAAAATCGGCTTCTCCGTCGGGGGTTTTGAAGATGCTGTGCTGGGCGCCATGCTGGCGCGCGAAGGGCTCAGCCTCGATGATGTCGAGTTGATCAACGTCAACTTCTCGCTCAGCCCGTCGCTCTATTCCGGGCAGGTCGATGCCGTTGTCGGTGCCTTCCGTAACTTCGAGCTGAACCAGATGGATATCGCCGGTCGCCCCGGTGTTGCCTTCTACCCCGAGGAAAACGGCGTGCCCGGCTACGACGAGCTAATCCTCGTCGCCGCACAGGACGGCCTCGATAACCCGGCGATCCCGCGTGTGATCGCGGCGCTGGAAGCGGCGGTGCAGTTCATGGTCAACAACCCCGATGAGGGCTGGGCGCTGTTCATCGAAGGGCGCGAAGAGCTGCTCGACAACGAGCTCAACCGCCGCGCTTGGCGCGATACCCTGCCGCGCTTCGCCCTGCGTCCCGCGGCCATGGACCGGGGCCGCTACACCCGTTTCGAGGCGTTTCTGATCGAGCAGGGACTGGTGGACGCGCCACGCCCAGTCGACAGCTATGCGGTAGAGTTGGAATAGCACCCAAAGCCGCTTATGTTTGAGGTCCGCAGTCGCGGACCTCACCACTGGCCCGCAGCCCTCAACCCGGAGAAAGTCAGGCCATGCAGACCAAGACCATCGTCGTTCACCTCGAAAACGCGGCACTTTGCCCGGCTCGCCTGGCGACAGCGGTCGATATGGCCAGCCGCCACGGGGCGCATCTGACCGGCCTGTTTATGTCGATCGAGGAGTTTGACGGCGACGTCTATGGCCGTTCGCGCGGTCGCGGGCTGCGCGGTGCACGGCAGGATCGGCTTACCCAGGAGTCCGGGCAGGCGCAGGCGGACTTCGAGGCAGCCTGCAGTGCGGCTGGGCTGGCCTCCTACCGCTTCACCACCGAAATCGGCGAAGACGAGCACGATCTGGAGGTTCACGCCCGGGCGGCCGACCTGCTGATCGTCTCGGACGTGCAGGAGCGCACTCTGGAAGACCGCTTCGTGCGCGGTCTGCCGGAAACCCTTGCGCTGTCATCGGGCCTGCCGGTGCTGGTGCTGCCACAGGAATTCGAAGGCAGTTTCGACCCCAAGACCATCCTTGTGGCGTGGAAATCCTCGCGCGAGGCTGTCCGCGCCGTGCGCGACAACCTCGGCCTGCTGCAGGCCGCTGATCAGGTCACCATTCTGTCGGTCGGAAATGCCGAAGAGAGCGGGCAGTTGCCGGCCGACCAGATCCTGAACTTCCTCACCCGGCACGGGGTCAAGGCGCAGGTCCGCCACGATTACGGCGACACCGCGCCCGGGAAGGTCATCCTTGCGACGGCCGAGGAAATCGGGGCCGACGCCCTGATCATGGGGGCACACGGGCACCCGTCCTGGCGCAATCTGGTGCTCGGCAACACCACGCGGCACGTACTTCGTCACCACCGCATGCCGCTGCTGCTGAGCCACTAGGCCGGCGGCAGGCTGCTTCCGATCCGATGCCAGCGCCGCGCAAGCGGCGCATGACCGTGTAACGTTGCGCGCAATTGCCTTTGTGGCCGGCTTTGGCTACACCCCGATCCATCACACACACGCGGGCATTCCCGGTTGAGGCAGTAACGCCTGAGACAGGTCCGCGTGGAGGTTCAAACCGGAAGGAAGAAAACGATGGCAGCGCCTACGTTCACGCTGCGTCAGCTCATGGAAGCTGGCGTTCACTTTGGTCACAACACCCGCCGCTGGAATCCGAAGATGGCTCCGTTCCTCTTTGGCGTCCGCAATGGTGTTCATATCATCGATCTCGATCAGACCCGCCCGATGCTGTACCGCGCCCTCGAGGCGATTACGGCAACGGTCTCCAAAGGCGGCCGTATCCTGTTCGTCGGCACCAAGCGTGCGGCGTCGGAAAAGGTTGCTGAGTCCGCGCAGCGCTGTGGCCAGTACTACGTGAACCACCGCTGGCCGGGCGGCATGCTCACCAACTGGAAGACCATCTCCCAGTCGATCAAGCGCATGCGCGACATCGAAGGCACCATGGAGTCCGAGGATCTCGGCAAGCTTTCCAAGAAGGAAGCGCTGATGATGTCCCGCGACCATGAAAAGCTGATGCGGACCCTCAACGGTATCCGCGACATGGGCGGCCTGCCCGACATGATCTTCGTGCTCGACACCAACAAAGAACACCTTGCTGTGGCTGAAGCCAAGGTTTTGGGCATTCCGGTTGTCGCCGTGATCGATTCCAACTCCGACCCCGACAGCATCACCTTCCCGGTTCCTGGCAACGACGACGCCCTGCGCGCGATCGATCTGTACTGTGATCTCGTTGCGGATGCGGTGCTTGAAGGTCTGCAGGTTGAAGTGACCGCTTCGGGTTCCGACCTTGGTGCCAGTGAAGAAGCTCCAGTCGAGTCTGCGCTGAGCGAAGAAGCAGCGGCGGAAGAAGCGTCTGCTGAAGAAGCGGCCCCGGCCGCCGAAGAAGCACCAGCCGAAAAAGCACCAGCTGAAGAAGAAGCACCAGCCGAAGAAGCAGCAGCAGCTGAAGAAGCGGCTCCGGCCGAGGAGGCACCAGCCAAGAAGCCTGCTGCTAAGAAGGCTCCGGCGAAGAAGGCACCCGCAAAGAAGGCTCCGGCGAAGAAGGCACCCGCAAAGAAGGCTGCGGCCGACGGCGAAACTGCTGAAAAGGCTCCAGCCAAGAAAGCTGCTGCCAAGAAGCCAGCAGCCAAGAAGGCACCGGCCAAGAAGGCCGCCGCGGAGAAGGCTGACGACTAGACAAGCCGCTGGGCGTCCATCGCCCGGCCTCTACGGCCCTATGACGCCCCTTTGCTCAGGAGGGGCGCCGTCCACCCAATCTCTGAGACACTGCGACCCGGCACGCTGAAGCCCTTGGTCGCCACCACCAACAAAAGGGATCTAGGCAATGGCGAACATTACTGCCGCAATGGTGAAAGAACTGCGCGAGACCTCCGGCGCGGGCATGCTGGACTGCAAGAAGGCGCTGGTCGAGTCCGATGGCGATATCGAAGCCGCGATCGACTGGCTGCGTCAGAAGGGCCTGTCCAAGGCTGCTAAGAAATCCAGCCGCGTGGCTGCAGAAGGCCTCGTTGCCTTCGCCGTCGACGGTACCACCGGTTCGGCGATCGAACTCAACGCGGAGACCGACTTCGTGTCCCGTAACGAAACCTTCCAGCAGGTGGTTGGCGAAGTTGCGACCCTGTCGCTTAAGGCTGGCGGCGACATCGATGCGCTGCTGGGCATGGACTACCCCGGCACCGGCCGCAGCGTTGCCGATGAAGTGACCCACCAGGTTGCAACCATCGGTGAGAATATGAACCTGCGCCGCACCGCGACCCTGAGCGTGTCTGATGGCGTCGTTGCCGGCTACATGCACAACGCGGTGACCCCTGCGATGGGCAAGATCGCCGTGCTGGTTGCGCTTGAGTCCTCCGGTGACAAGGAAAAGCTGGGCGCTCTGGCCAAGCAGATTGCCATGCACGTGGCTGCGACCAACCCGGCCTCGACCACCGTCGATGATCTCGACCCGGCCCTGCTCGAGCGTGAGAAGAACGTTCTGACCGAGCAGGCGCGCGAGTCCGGCAAGCCCGAAGAAATCATCGAGAAGATGATCGTTGGTCGGATCCAGAAGTACTACGAGGAAGTGGTCCTGAACGAGCAGGTGTTCGTCATCGATGGCGAAAACCGGGTGAAGGCAGTGATCGCCAATCTCGCCAAGGAACTGGGCACCGACATCACGCTGAAGGGTTTCGTCCGCTACCAGCTCGGCGATGGCATCGAAAAGGAAGAGGGCGACTTCGCTGCCGAGGTTGCCGCTGCCGTTTCGGGTGCCTGATCAATGCAGGACCGGCTTCGAAGGTCGGTTCCCTGACTTGAATGTCTTCAAGAGGGTCGCTTCGGCGGCCCTTTTTCATGGTTGGCTGTCGCGTCGTGCTGAAACGCATAATCGGCTTTAATATCGGGCTGGCGTCGGCTACAACTAATCAACTTTGCAACATACAGGTGCAACTATGCCGGATGGTAATCCGAAGGTCTTTCGTCGCGTTCTGTTGAAGATTTCGGGTGAAGCCCTGATGGGCGATCGCAGTTACGGGCTCGACCCTGCTTATGTCTCCCGCGTCGCACACGAGGTCAAAGGTGTGATGGAGCTGGGATCGCAGGTCTGTCTGGTGGTTGGTGGCGGCAACATCTTCCGCGGGGTTTCCGGAGCCGCTGAGGGGATGGAGCGGGCGACGGCTGACCAGATGGGCATGCTGGCCACGGTCATCAACGCGCTGGCCATGAGGTCCGCGTTGCAGGATATCGGCGCCGAGTGCCGGGTGATGTCGGCCATCCCGATGAATAACGTCTGTGAACCCTTTATTCGCCAGCGGGCGCTGCGTCACCTCGAAAAGGGCCGGGTTGTGATCTTCGCCGCTGGAACGGGCAACCCGTTCTTCACCACCGATACGGCGGCGGCCCTGCGGGCTTCGGAAATGAACTGCGATGCGCTGCTCAAGGGCACCAAGGTCGATGGTGTTTACGACGCTGATCCGGCCAAGAATGCCGACGCCGTGCGCTACGATCATCTGTCCTTCCATCAGGTGCTGGCCGAAGACCTGCACGTCATGGATCACGCGGCGATTTCGCTGGCGCGTGAGAACTGCATTCCGATTCTTGTGTTTTCGCTGAACGAAGAGGGCGCCATGGCCGCTGTCGTCAAGCAACAGGGAAAATTCACCATTGTCGATGAGCGCCCGCACGCCTGATCCGAAACGCCTGCCTGCGTTGTTCGCCTGGGGTTAGGCGCGGCGACAGCGCGGCCGGTTCGAACATCCTGACAAATGCCCCGCAACTTGGTACAGGGTGCAGAAATCAGAGAAAAGTGGCCAGACCCGGCGCATTGTCGCCGCAAATCGCGGCCAAGACACGAGCCTCGAAGGAGCACGATTTCATGAGCGATGAGCTACTGAAAGACCTTGATAAGCGCATGTCCGGCGCGGTTGATAACTTCAAGACCGAGCTGCAGGGACTGCGGACGGGTAGGGCGTCGGCGGACCTGCTGGCGCCGGTGATGGTCGAGGCCTACGGCAGCTCTGTGCCGGTCAACCAGGTTGGCGCGATTTCAGTACCCGAGCCGCGTATGATTTCCGTCTCTGTCTGGGACAAGAGCATGGCAGGCGCGGTCGAACGCGCGATCCGCGATGCGGGTCTGGGCCTCAATCCGATGGCGGACGGTACCCTGATCCGGGTTCCCATTCCGGATTTGAACGAAGAGCGCCGCAGAGAGCTTTCCAAGGTCGCAGGGACCTACGCTGAGTCTGCCCGTGTCGCCGTGCGCAACGTTCGCCGTGACGGCATGGACAAGTCCAAGAAGCTCGAAGCCGACGGTGAAATCTCCAAGGATGCCATGCACGACCTGAACGGCGAGATCCAGAAGGTGACCGACCGTCATATCGGAGCCATCGACACGATGCTGAATGATAAGCAGTCTGAAATCATGCAGGTCTGAGCCGGACCTGCCTGACTAGCCGCCGTCCAATCTATCCCGCGTTGCACGCCAAAATCGACGCCGGGGCCTCAAGGAACCAAAGCCGCATGACCATGACCGACCCCCTCGCCGCTGTACCAAAGGATCGCCTGCCGCGGCACGTGGCGGTGATCATGGACGGCAACGGGCGCTGGGCACAAATTCGTGGCATGCCCCGGAACTTCGGCCATAAGCAGGGGGTCGAAGCGACCCGCCGACTGGTTCGCGCTGCCCACGAAATCGGGCTGGAAGCCCTGACCATCTATGGTTTTTCGACCGAGAACTGGAGCCGCCCGGCTGAAGAAGTCAGCCTGCTCATGGGGCTGCTCAAGTCCTACTTCACCGCTGAGATCAGCGAGCTGCACAAAACGGGGATCCGCATTCGTGTAATTGGCCGCAAGGACGACTTTTCGCCGGATATCAAAAGCCTGCTCGATCAGGCCGAGGCCGTAACCGCCGCCAACACTGGCATGACGCTGTGTGTTGCGCTGTCCTATGGCGGGCGACAGGAGATCATGGACGGCGTGAAGGCACTGGCTACGGAGGTCGCCGCGGGTACGCTCCAGCCAGAGGACATCAGCACCGGGCATCTCGAAGGCGCGCTCGAGTCCGCCGATCTGCCGAGCCTCGATCTAATCATCCGAACATCGGGTGAGCAGCGGCTGTCGAACTTCCTGCTTTGGCAGGCGGCTTATGCCGAGCTCTACTTCGATCCGGTGCTCTGGCCGGACTATTCGGCAAAACACTTTTCAACGGCGCTGCTGGCATTTACCAATCGAGAGCGCCGCTTCGGTGGCTTGCAGGCGCAGTCAGCCCGCTGAAACCGCCAGCAACAGCAAAAGCAACAGCAAAAGCTTCGGCACCGGCTCCAAGTCCAGCTAGCTCAGGGCGCGCGATGAATAACACCCCCGACCAACCCCCGAAGACCGCTGGCACTGACCGGCTGCTGATCCGGTTTCTGACCGGGATCGCCGCGACAGTCTTCGGGCTGGTCGTGTTCGGGATTGGGACACCGCTGGTGCAGCTGGCGGGCATGGCGATTGCCATGGTGGTGGCCTACGAGTGGAGCGTCATCGTCCGCAAATCCTCGCGACCATCGCCGTCGATGCTGGCGATGATCATCGCCGTGGGCGCGATGACGGGGCTGACGGCACTGGGGCAGTTCCTGCCAGCCGCTCTGGTCCTCGCCGGGTCTCTGGCGGCCTGCACGGCGCTGGCTTATCGCTCCCCGGTGGAGCGATTCTGGCTGCCGCTGGGCATGGTCTATGCTGCGGTGCCGTGGTCGCTGCTCATCGCACTGTTCGTCTTGGGTGGGGTGGGACCGTGGATCCTGTTCATCGGGCTGTCGCTGGTGATCAACGCCGATATCGCAGCCTATTTCGCCGGGAAGCATCTGGGCGGGCCCAAGCTGGCGCCGGTAATCAGCCCGGCCAAAACGTGGATCGGCCTGCTCATGGGCGTGGCAGGGGGCTATGTGGTGGCACAGGTCATGGTCACGTGGTCGCCGCTGACGCCCTGGACCTTAGCGCTGGCCGCCCCGGTATTTGCCGCCATTTCACAGCTCTCTGACCTGATGGAGAGCAGCTTCAAGCGCCGCTTTGGGGTCAAGGACGCGAGCAAGCTCCTGCCCGGGCACGGTGGGGTCATGGACCGCATGGACGGCATGACCCTCACGTCAGTGGCGCTTATGGTCTTCTATCTTTCGGGTTGGTACTAAGGTCGCCATGACTGAGGACCGAACCCGCGTTTCCATCCTCGGCGCAACCGGCAGCATCGGGGCGTCGACCCTGAGCGTGCTGGCCCACAACCCCGAGGATTTCGAGGTCGTCTCGCTGGTCGCGCAGCGAAATATCGAGCGGCTGGCGCAGATCGCCCGTCAGACGCAGGCCACGCTCGCGGTTGTCGCCGATGAGCGGCAGTTCGCCGACCTCAAAGACCGGCTCTGGGGGTCAGGCGTCGAAGTGGCCGCCGGCCGTGATGCCGTGACCGAAGCTGCGGCACGCGAAGCCGATGTCGTGGTCAGCGCGATCACGGGTTACGCCGGGTTGCGCCCGACCCTGGCCGCTGCGGGCACCGGGGCCAATCTAGCGTTAGCCAACAAGGAGGCCATGGTCTCCGCTGGCTGCTTGGTGCGGCAGGCGCTGGACCAGTCAGGCGGTCAGCTGATCCCGGTGGACTCAGAGCACGCCGCGCTGTTTCAGGCCCTGTGGGGGCAGGACCGCAGCGCCATTACCCAGCTGATCCTGACGGCCTCCGGTGGGCCATTCCGCAGTTGGTCAAAGGCCGAGATCGAGGCAGCGACGGCAGCGCAAGCGCTGAAACACCCAAACTGGGACATGGGCGCCAAAGTCACCATCGATTCAGCTTCGATGATGAACAAGGGCCTCGAACTGATCGAGGCGCAGCAGATCTTTGACGTAGACCACGAACGGCTTGATGTGATCGTGCACCCGCAGTCGGTGGTGCATTCACTGGTCGCCTACAATGATGGCGGGCAGATCGCGCAGCTGGGCGTGCCCGACATGCAGACACCGATCGCGGCGGCCCTGCGCTGGCCCCGCCGCACTCGCACCCCGGTGCCGCCGCTCGATCTCGCCCAGTATGGATCCCTGACCTTTGAGCCACCGGATCGGGAGCGGTTTCCCTGTCTCGCGCTTGCCGAAGCCGCGATGCGGGAAGGCGGTGCGGCACCGATCATGCTCAACGCCGCCAATGAAGTTGCGGTTGGTGCCTTTCTCGACGGCGCCTTTACCTTCTGCGGTATTCCGCGGGTGGTCGAAGCAGTGCTGTCTCAGGGCAGCGGTGCAGGGCAAGGGATGGCCGCTTCGGGTGCGGGCGCGCCCCGCTCGTTGGAAGAGATTACCGCGATCGACGCCGAAAGCCGTGCCCGTGCTCATGATATCGTCGCAGAAATCACCTAATCTCAGGTAGAAAAACCATAGCAACGAGGAAACAAGCTGGCCTTTATCCACGTTATGCGGGATAGGTAAGGGGACGGTCATCGCGATCCCTGCTATGGGATTGCGAGGGTGGAACTGGTCGTTTTATGGCCGATTACGTAGGCGATAAATCACGAGGGTGTGGCCTCTGCCGCATTAACGCGCAGGGCCTCGCCTCTGCAGTGTCGGGAAAAGGAGCGAAGAGCGGCGCATGGCGTCCATTTTCGACATTCTGCTCTACAACGTCGTGGCGTTTCTGGCGGTTCTGACCCTGATTGTGGCAGTGCACGAAGCGGGTCACTATCTGGTCGCGCGCTGGTGCCGTGTGCGGGTGCACGCCTTTTCCATCGGCTTCGGGCCGGAGTTGTTTGGCTGGACCAGCCGCAATGGAACCCGGTTTAAGATTTCCGCGCTGCCGCTTGGCGGCTACGTGCGTATGGCGGGTGGCTTGACCACGGGCACGGCTGAGGCTGAATCCGCCGAAGATGAAGGTTTTCCCAACCGCCCGATCTGGCAGCGGGCGCTGATCATTTTCGCAGGCCCTCTGGCCAACTTCATTTTTGCGTTTCTGCTGTTGCTTGGCATGGGGCTGGCGCTGGATCGTGCCGTTCGACCGGCAAAGGTCGGAGACTTTACGGAAAACTCAGCAGCCGCGGCGACCGAGCTGCGCCCCGGCGACGATATCCTCGCCTTGGATGGCCGCAGGGCCGAGACTTTCCGCGACCTGTCGCGCTTCATGGCGCTGCATACGGGCGGTCCGATGACGCTGACAGCAGAACGCGACGGCCGTCGCTTTGACGTGACGCTGGTGCCGACGGAGAGCATGATCGACACCGCCTCCGGCCCGGTCCGCGTGTTCCGCTTGGGCATCATCGCGCCCGATGAGTTCGAGGTCGTCAGCTACGGCCCGATCGAGGCTGCAGGCAACGCCCTGCGCACGCAGGTCGAGATCACCGGCATGGTCTTCAGTGGTCTCGGTCAGGTGATTACCGGCCGACGTCCTGTCAGCGAACTGGAAGGCCCCGTCGGCATCTCCCAGCACGTCGCCGAAGCCTCCCGTTCAGGGCTTTTGCAAATCCTGCAGTTGATGATCTTCCTCAATATGATTATTGGCTTGATGAACCTGTTGCCGATCCCGGTTCTGGATGGCGGCCATCTGGTTTTTCTGTTTTACGAGGCTGTGTTCCGGCGGCCTCTTCCGGCTCGGGTAATGGAAGTGGCACTGATCATCGGCCTGGGATTGATTCTGACGCAGTTTGTGTACGTCACCGTGCAAGATCTGATACCGCAGCAGGCACCGATTCCCGGGTGGGTGCTGCGATGATTTCAGTCCACCATAGCCACCCCTCCGGCCGCTGGGTGCAGGGCCTGGTCACGGGTCTGGTGCTGATAGTGGCTGCCTTGCCATTGCCTTGGATCAACCCTGCGCGGGCACAGACTATGGTCACCCCGGCAGAGGCAGCCGAGCTTGTGCAGACGCAGCCCGTTGCCGGCGATCAGACCGACGCATCTGAATTCGAAGCCGCGTCGGTCTCGACGGTGCAGTTCGACCCTCTGTCTCCGCAGGTCTATGGCCCCGGCACGATCGAACAGATCATCGTTCGCGGCAACCAGCGC
>MDSZ01135195.1_pt1 | contig 11018 bp, 9 predicted proteins | sample 811201 | NCBI WGS metagenome assembly MDSZ01 (sample SAMN05326647, study PRJNA326480) | marine metagenome | isolation source: seawater | place: Indian Ocean: North | collected 2010 | reverse complement strand
CTTAGGTGAGGCTTTGGGTAATGTAAGTGTATTGACAAATGTAACTCTAAAACAATTAAAGGAAGAGGCCCCTGTACGTTGGCCAACATTATGGGATGACACAGTTGAAAGGACCACATGTCTGATATTATTACCAAGAAAATCAAGACCTGAAATGGAACAACATGGATTTTTTGTGGAACATAAATATCCTGTATTTGGATTGTTTTATCGACCAAGAGATGAAGCAAATACATTACGTTCCCGCGGTATTGATCCATTATCTGCATCATACCAATTCCTAGATATTGCTGTTAGTGATTTGGAATTATGGGTAAAGGAATTAGTTTCAAATCATGATTATGAACTTGTTTCAACAATTATCGAACCACTTCCATCAAATGCTATTTCATCAATAAGACTAGCATTTGAATCATTTGAAATGTCCACATATGCACATAAATCATTAGATTATTTTGGAAGTTTACCATTAGTGATGCCTCCATCTAGTCTAGTATCCAAAGCATTTCTTTCTATCCCAGACATAGTTCCAATTACTTTAGAAAATAATATTCAGGAAGAAACTCCAACAATAGAGGAAGAAACTCCAACAATAGAGGAAGAAACTCCAACAATAGAGGAAGAAACTCCAACAATCACTAATATTAAAGAAATTGTAGAAGAAAAAGAAGTTGCAGAATCAAAAGTTGAAGAAAAACCAACAACAGCTCCAAGAGCAATAGTTGAAGAGCAAAAATCATTACCAGGTGTTGGTGTTGAAGCAGAGTTTAGAATGATTGTTCAAAAGTTGATGGGAGAAGGATATGATTCTAATGCAATCATGGAAAATATTGAGTTTCAAGACATTAGTGATAGAGCAACAGCAGCGGGAGTAAATACTTGGGAGTTGTTTCTTAAATTAGCAACATAATAGCCGACAGTTTCAATTGGAACTCTTTTCTCGAGGGGTCTGAGCACAATGCCTTACTGTACTAACTGTGGCTTAGAAAAACAAAATGCAACAAAGTTTTGTAGAAGTTGTGGTGAAAGAGGTATAGATTTTAGGACTCTTACAGCATTGAAAATTGAAGCAGATCAAGTTAATTTGAAAAATGGGAAAACTGATGCTGCTAATGAAAGTATGTCTACTTTAGATGCAATTGAAGAATTCAGAAAACAGGCTGATGAATTTGCTAGAAGGAAAAATCAACAAAATTAGGATAAATATGGTTAAAAAAAGCGCTTGGATGGAATCAATAGCCATGGGTGCAATTCCTAAAAACAAACATCTAGCAATACTTCTTTCTCTTCTACCACAACATGAAAATAAACGTTTGGAATTAGAACAATATACGACTCCAGGGGATTTAGCCGCTCGTTGGATTAATGAAATAAATAATGCGAGTGATGAAGGTATTTCTAATTTTGAAATAATAGATTTAGGTTGTGGAAACGGTATTTTAGGATTTGGATGTGCTTTAATGGGGGCAAATAAGGTTACAATGATTGATTGTGATTTAGAGGTTATTGAAATTGCCAAAAAGGGTCAAGAAATACTAGCCGAAAAAGTAAATTTAAACGCAGAAATAAAATTTATTAATTCTATGATTGGGAAAAGTAATATAAAAATTCCAAATGATTCTTTAATTATTTCAAACCCCCCTTGGGGAACTCAAAGACAAAAAGCTGACAGGCCAATTTTAGAACTAATGTTTAAATCAAATGCTAAAGAAATTCATATTATGCATACAAGCAAAATCACGCATTTAATACCCTTTGCAAATGAACATGGTTGGGTTGCTCAAAAGATGTTCAGAACAAATTTTATGCTTCCTGCAATATATCAACATCATAAACAAAAAAACAGTTCTACTGAAATAATTTGTTGGAAATTTACCAAACCTACAGAAGGGGAGGTTTAACAAGCGGAAGTAAGACGGCCATTTGAGCAAGAGATGGGCGCTACATTCATTACCCCTGGTGAAATTATAGAAAATTCATCAAATTTAACACCTGGAGAAGGTACAATTAAACAAGATGGAAACATTATTGCAATGGTTTCTGGGAATATTAATATTGATTCAAATTCAAATATAGTAAGTATAAAAAATTCTGAAAAAATCCCTATCCCCAAAATTGGTGATTATCTTATTGGAATTGTTGATAAGCTTGGAGAAAAAGCTGCAACGATAAAAATAATTCAAATAGAGGGTGATGAAAGAAGTATCTTACCTGAACATCAATATGCTGATATTTATGTTGCTGGAATTGTAGATAGATTCCTACCTGCCCCCGTAGACGCAATGAGAAGAAGAGATATAGTGAGAGTAAAAGTAATTGAAAACAGTCCAGTTTTGAAAGTAAATACTAGAGATGACGAGAAATGTGGAGTTCTATCTGCACTATGTCCTCAATGTGGTGAGTCTCTTTATGCTGAACCAAAAGAAGACCATAATGTCCACTGCCCACAATGTGATTATTCTGGGTACCGTGTATTATCAAATGGTTTTGGGCAAGGGTATAATCTAACCGAAGGAGGTCCTGCTTCATACAATAGATTAAAACAACGTTGGTCTAAAGAATTCGATGAAATTTTTAAAGCAGGAATTCCTGCTAGAAGCGTATTAATCAGAGCAGATCATAGATTTGACGGACGGGAAATAGTCAGACCGAATTTTGAAGGTGCTGGAGGAAACAACAGAAGAAATGAGCGCCCCAAGGGTGCTAAATTATTCGTTGGTGGACTAGCTAGAACTGTGGATACTGAAAAATTAAAAGAATTATTTTCAAAGCATGGTGAGGTCATAGATGCCATTGTAATGACAGATAAAGAAACTGGAAACTCTAGAGGTTTTGGTTTTGTTACATATTCTGGAAAAGCATCCGCAAAAACTGCAATTTCAGAATTACATAAATTTGAATTAGATGGAAGAAAAATTACTGTAAATGATGCTGACGACAAATCCTCAGATAAAAAACAAAAGAAACCATCTGGAATCAAGATATTTGTTGGAGGACTTCCATGGGATGTTAATGAAAAGAAATTGAAAGAAATATTTTCAAAACATTGTGAAGTTCTTGATGTTTCAATACCACTTAACAGAGAAACTGGTAAAAGTAGAGGCTTTGGTTTTGTTACAGCATCTGAAAGTTCTGCGAAAAAAGCAATTAAAGCGCTTGATGGATCTGAGATTAATGGACGTAAAATAGGAGTTCGTGAATCAGACAATAAAGGTGGGGGAAAAAGAAATAATAACAAAAAATCTCGCTCAAATAGAGAAATGCAAGCTCGTAGAGAAGAAGGTTTTGAGGATTAAATATGGATGGCCAGGATTCTTACTGGCTACTAATTGATGGTTATGAAGATGAACCTGCAGCATTTGGAGTCCCTCCCTACATTGGTTTCCATTGTAGATATATTGCAGGAGTGTTAGAAAAGAAGAATATACCTTACAAATATTTGACAATAGATCAATGGCGGCTAAAAAATATTGAAGACCAAAATAAATTAGCAGGATTAGTTATCCTTGCGGGTGCTGTTGTTCCTGGAAAATATCTCAGAGGAACTCCAATTAGCCTTAATGAAACTGAGAGAATTATTAGTAATATGCCAACTTCATTACCAATTCTTTGTGGTGGTTGGGCAATAAGAGGATGGAGGCATAGGGGTTGGAATCCATTAAGAAAAAATCTGTTTCTAGCACATTGGGATACTGATGCTACTCTAAACAATTTTCTTGAAAATCAACAATGGAAGCACCTTAGAAGAACTGCTGAGCAATGGGATGAATGGGCAAATGCAGGAGCAAGTTCCAAAGCAGTATTAGAACATCCAGATCTGAATGGTCCACTAACTTATGAAGTTGAAGTTTACCAAGGATGTGTTCGATTTAAAAATGGATGTAAATTTTGTCTTGAACCAAAAAAAGGTGTGCCATTATGGCGTTCTCCTGAAGCAATTCTTTCTGAAATTAAAAATGCTTTAGATTCTGGCGTTAAAAATATACGTCTAGGAGGAATGACCGATGTATACACATATCTTGCAGATGGAGTAAAAGAATTAGAATATCCTATTCCTAATCCAAAACCATTAGAAAAATTACTTTATGGAATTCGCGAAGATGAGAGAGTAAACATCTTGCATGTTGATAATGGAAACCCAAGCATTATTGCTGAAAATATTGAACCTAGTACCGAGATTACTAAAATATTGGTAGATACTCTTTCTGATGGAGCAATTCTTTCTTTTGGACTTGAAAGTGTAGATCCTGAAGTACATAGTTCAAATTGGTTAAATTGTGATCCAGAACAAGCAAAAGTTGCAATTAGATTAATCAATAAATTTGGAAAAGAAAAAGGAGAAAGAGGTTTGCCTAAACTACTACCTGGATTAAATTTTATTGCTGGACTAAATGGAGAAATACCAGAAAAAACGTATAAATTAAACTTGGATTTTTTATCAGAATTAAAAAAAGAAGGTTTGTGGTTAAGAAGAATTAACATAAGACAAGTAGAAGGTGAAGGTTTTCAAGAAATACCAACTAAAGAATTTAAAGAATTTAAATCTAAAGTTCGCGATGAATTCGATGGACCATTGTTAGAAGAAATGTTTCCAATAGGAACTCTCTTGAAAGATGTGTGGTGGGAATCTCACGACAACCGTACAAGACTACCTGTTCATCTAACTGACAAACATTGTTCAAATGAAATTCATGGAAATGCAGGGATTACTTTTGGAAGACAAATTGGCGCATATCCAATTCTAATTGGTGCAGAATACCATATTCCTTTAGAAACTCAATCTAATGTTTTAGTTACTGGGCATGGAAAAAGAAGTATTACAGCTGTAGAAACAAATCTAGATATTAATTCTGTAAGTCAACATCAATTAGCATCAATTCCAGGCATTGGTGAAAAAACTGCATGGAAAATAATTTCTGCAAAAGCCAAAAGGTTATCTAAAAATAGAGAAAAGAATGCATTTGAAAATTTAGAAGATGCTTTTTCTGCGGTCAATATACAAATTCCAGAACTTGCATATAAAATCCTTAATTAATATTAAAAGATCTTGAAAATTATAATAATTCGATTACTCTTAGGATTAACATGGAAACTGATATTGATGAAATTCATAAACAAAAACCACCATCAATATTGATTTCTGATAATAAAAATCTTCAAAATATAGAAACAGACACACAAAAAATCAAAGAAAGCCCTACAGCGAGATACTTATCAGAAATTAGTGGTGGAAAGAAAGAATTTTTAATTGGGCTTTTTTCACTACCAAGTTTTTTAATTATTTATTTATTTATTTTTTTCTGGATGGAAATAAGTTTGGCATCACTTGAATTGTTTCTTTTTGGTTTTATGATTTTATTTATTTTTTACATTTTAGCAATTATCATTTCTTTTATTTCTAAAAACATATATCTGGGTTTAGGTTTAATTTTATCACCATTTTTTACTGCTATAATGGCAGTAGTGTTGGAGGATTTACTAAGTTCCTTCATTTAACAACGGAATCTCAAATGCTAGAAGTCTTAACCCAACAAAATTAAGTAATCCAGTAATTGGATTAAGAATTAATGCCATCAATAAATCATTAAATCCAAAAACATCAACTAAGACATAGATTGAAATTGTACTCAAAATCATTACTGAAGAATATACAATCATTGCTCTAAACAAACTCTTCTTGTAAATACCATCTTCAACAGAAAAAGTGTACTTTCTATGTAAATGGTGAGCCATAATTGAAGTTGCCAAATACGCAATAAACCAAGCGATTGCAACATCTAGTGCAGGATAAATTTCAGGTTGAAGATTCCTTATTAACGTAAATAAAAAAAGCATTACGCCTACATTAAAAATTCCAAGAAGGGCGAAACGAGTTAACTCTCCACCTAGTTCTTTTTTTGAGACGGTTAACTCTATACTCATTTGTTTAGGGATAGCACCTCATACGTTATGCTTTTCTCTAATGGCATATTGGTTAGTATATGGATGCAGACCTAACGGAGTTAGTTCGGCAATCAGCAATCAAATTGAAAAATGCCTGTGATGACCTTATCCCTATATTAATTAAAGAACAAGATAAATTAAATGTCATCTACAATCCATTATATTATGCCTGGAATCCTCATAATGCTTACATTACTCGTTTCTCAGGAAATGGTGCTAAAATTTTGATGATGGGAATGAATCCAGGTCATGGCATGGGGAATACTGGAGTTCCATTTGGATGTCCTGAACAAGTTAGAGAATTCCTTGAAATTAAAAATTTATTAGTAGAACAACCAAGAATGAATCATCCTAAAAGAACAGTGATAGGGTTAGAGCAACCTAAATCTGAAGTATCTGGAAGAAGGATATGGGGATTACTAAAAGAAATGTTTGAAACACCAGAAAAAACCAGTGAATTCATCTATATTGTCAATCATTGTCCATTATGGATGTTTAATGAAAAAGGACAAAATATTACCCCTGAAAAATTAACTGGTAAAAGTGCAGCTCATTTATACGAATTATGTGATCAGCATCTAAGAGAAGTTGTCGAAATTATGGGAATTAATACAATCATAGGTGTTGGAAATTATGCAGCATCAAGAGCATCAATAGCGCTAAAGGAGATGGATGTAATCATTACAAAAATACCTCATCCAAGTCCTGCAAATCCATTAGCAAATAGAGATAAAGGCGAATATTGGAAAAATATTGCAAAAAATGAAATTTCAAACCATATGTGAAATATCACTAAAAAATTGTATATCATCTAAACTTTCTGGAATTTCTAAAATTGGTTGTTCTTTTTCATCAAACATAACTATTGAAATATGTGGTTTACTATCATTTGCAATAATAATTGATTTGATTCTAGGAGAATTCTTTCCACCTGATGGACCATTTCTAACACCTTTTTTAACAAATTCAAGTATTTCTAAGAATATATGTTTCAATTTGAAATTCCAAATATTGTGCCCAAAATTTGGCCATTCATACTTATCCCCCATTGCAAAATAAATTTCATATTGAATTATGCCAAAGACCCTGCCAGCCAAATAATCCTCATAATTCTCTTTGTTAGTCACAATGAACTCATCATTCCAAAATATATGATTCCAAGCCATGCAAACTATAAGATAGTCGCTAGTTCTTGAAGTATTTGATTAAATGATTATTTTAGCATACTTGAATCGAATCTTGGTATTTGTTGATTTGGTTGTGCTTCATACCTGTTAATTTGAGGGGGAGGAGCATTCGAAATGTATTCTCCAGAACTTGGTAATGACAATGGAGGAGGACCATTACGACCACGACCAATCATAATACCTATTACTAAAATAATACATGATAAAGCACCTAAACCAACTAAAGAATTTGTAGAAATTTCAATACCTCCTGCTTCTGCATCAGTTCCTTTTTGAGAAACGTCATCTAAATCATCATTCTCAATATTAGTATTATTCTCAAAAATTGTCTCAACTGGAACTTCACTAATTACAATCGTACCTGAATCACAAACGGGATCATTTGAAACTGTAATTACACACACTTCTACTGTAAAAGTACCACTCTCTGTATATGTATGGAACTCTGAAGGGTCTGTTGTTTCACCGATACCATCATCTCCAAAGGACCATTCATAACTAATGCTTTCTTCACTTTCTAATGACCATTTAGCATAAGCAGCAAATGAGGCCTCATTATCTACAAAACCTGTACTTGGAATTGTAACAAATACTAATTCAATAACAGGTTGTGGTTCTTCTTCTGGAGGTTCTTCAGGAGGAGATAATCCTTCATCAATATAGCCATTACAATTATCATCAATTTGATTCCAACGCTCTGGTTGAGCAGGATTAATACTAATATTGCCATCATCACAATCGAGATAATCTCTAAATCCATCACCATCATAATCATAATTTCCAACAAGTGGATCTGTATAAGTTGTCAATACTTCTTCTCCATCGGTTAATCCATCTCCATCTGTGTCCATAAGTAATGGATCTGTTCCATATTGCATTACTTCCGTAAGATCATATAATCCATCTGCATCTGTATCCATGCCTACAAAATCTTCATCGATAAATCCATCACAATCATCATCGATTCCATTAATTCTTTCTGGAGCATTTGGATAAATCATTGAATCTGATTCATTACAATCAACAAACCAATAAGCGCCATCCATATCTGAATCTTGATCAAAATATAATGGATCTGAAGACCAATTTAATATTTCATCTCCATCAGTTAAACCATCTCCTTCAGTATCTGGATTTGTATAATTTGTTCCATATGTATGGTATTCATCCCAATCATTTAATCCATCTAAATCCGTATCTGTATTATTGAAACCTTCATCGATTTCATCATTACAATTATCATCAATCCCATTCAAAAATTCAGGTGTAGCTGGATTAATTAATGAATTATTATCGTTACAATCCCAAAACCAATACCATCCATCTGCATCATTATCTGCATCAAAAACCAATGGGTCAGAATAAGATACTGTAATTTCATATCCATCATTTAATCCATCTAAATCTGTATCTATATCTAATGGATCTGTTCCATAAATTAAGATTTCATCTCCATCTAATAACCAATCTCCATCTGTGTCATTCAATAATGGATCTGTTCCTGTAGTAAATACCTCTACTCCATCTAATAATCCATCATCATCTGTATCTGGATCATTTGGATCTGTTCCGTTAGATAATTCTTCAGAAGTTAATAATCCGTCTAAATCTGGGTCACCATCAAGTTCAGAGCCATAGATTGTCATTCTCCAATTATTCCATGTTCCTGTTGTTCCTGAATCTTTATCTCTTACATTCAAGGTCCATGTCCCTGCAGAATCTTCATCCCAATTATGCACAGTTGAAAATCTCCAATTATTGTAATTATTTCCATTATCTGATCTTTCATTAGCGAGATAAGATTCTGTTCCTGAGGGTGAAACTAAAGTAACCTCAAGGTCTCCTCTAGAATTATGATCTGCATCAAAAATAACTTCAACTGTCTCTACAGAAATGCTATCTGAAATTGTAATTGAATCTGTAAGTCCGTTATTCGTATTATCTGGGATATTTCCATTTACAGATAATACTCCTGTATCTACGATTGTTTCTGCCCCTACCGTATTCCATGACGATGCGATTGCTACCGCAGCACCAGCATCAATAACACCAAATCCATATTTGTGGCTAACGTCATATCCTGCTCCATTCGTATTCCATCCTGAATCTGAAGCATCATTTTGTCTTGATGATTGAACTAAAATATGTTGAATATCTCTCCATGTCAAAGAAGGATTTGTTTCTAGAATCAATGCAATTACTCCACTAACAAGCGGTGTTGCTGAAGATGTACCTCCAAAGTCATCAGTATAATCTCCGTTAGAATATCCCCAATTACCTTCAATATCTGTGGTGTATATTCCATCTCTTCCATCACTAGGTGCTGCAACCAAAATATTCGCACCAGGTTCAGCATACCAAGATTGTGAACCTTGATCATGTACTGCAGTTACAGCGATTGTGAATCTACTATTAGCGTAACCATCTAAATTCGAATCATCATTTGATGCAAGTCCATTACCTGCTGCCCAAGTAATAATATTCCCTAATCCTCCTCTTCCATTTAGAGCATCATCCTCAAATTCCGCATGCATTAGTGGTCCAGCATCATCTGGATAAATTACTGAATCTGAAGGCCCCCAACTATTAGAATAAATATCAATATCTTGTTTGTCATGTCCCAATGCGCTTGCTTCTGTAGAATCTGAATTACCACATGCAATTAATGTCAAACCTACAAGATTCGCATCTAATGCTCCTCCTGAAACTCCAATTCCATTATTTCCAATTGCTGCAGCAACTCCAGCTGCAGATGTCCCATGACCATCTCCTGAAGAACCAGGTGTTGGATCTGAATCGCCATCACAATAATCCCAACTATGTGCTGGAAGATAGTTTCCATTAAGATCAGGGTGAGCATGATCTAATCCATCATCAACAATAGCAATAGTAACCCCTGTTCCAGACACTGAATTCCATGCTCCTGTAACATTTGCATCTTCACCACTAATTCCGCCATCTTGTCCTGTATTTTGTAAATGCCATTGCTCATCAAAATTCGGATCGTTAGGGATGAACTTCTTCTCTTGTTGTTTTGGAACTAGAGGGTAAAAGGCATCAATGAACTCTTCATTTGATAAATCCAATGATGCTTTATCAAAATCATTATGATGAAATTTAATTATCCAACTTTGATCTAATTTTCCAGCCATAGAGATTAATTCTGCATCTATTCCATTAGCCCATATTGAAAGTGAATTCATATCTAATGTGCAATATCCAGATGAAAGTGTAAATACCCATTCAGATACTGATTTTAATTCCTCATTTGTATAAGATTGTAAATCGGCTACACGAGTATATGATGCCCAAATAGCTGGAGAAAAATATTCAATTCCACATTCAGATTCATCTGATTTGAAAATAAGTTCTTTCTGTGCTGAAGTAGAACCTATTACAAAAGGCGAAAGAACTGAAATAAATATGAGTCCAAACAAGAAATAATGGCTCTTCACAAACTAACGTAAGACACATACCTCTTAATTCGTTATGGTTATTTGATTTGAATTTGGTGTTGAAAAAACATTATTGAAATCTAAAAAAAGAATATGAAATAAGGGCAACATTCAATTCTATACTATTTCCTCTGTGCCTCATGAGTAAGCAAACTAAAAAAAATAAGTACTCTGAAATCGATTCTGAATTTAGTGAGAGAAACTATACGATTGTAGGGGCGCTCTTTAGTGGTAGTGTTGCTTATCTTGTATTTGCATCTCAAAGTGCATATCAAGAAATTGAGCTATCTGATCTACGCCTCGCAACATTACTTGTCTTTGCTGCAATACTTCCATTTCAAGGAGCATATCTAATTATGCACACTTATGTTCAAAGATTCAGTGAGTATCTTAATGAGCAAAAAATGATGACGCTTACTAAGCTTGCAGAGAG
>MDSZ01069400.1_pt1 | contig 11018 bp, 9 predicted proteins | sample 811201 | NCBI WGS metagenome assembly MDSZ01 (sample SAMN05326647, study PRJNA326480) | marine metagenome | isolation source: seawater | place: Indian Ocean: North | collected 2010 | reverse complement strand
GAAGGAATTTGACTTAATAACTTCAGGATTTTTGGAAACATTAACTTTAGATTCCGAGGCCTTAATTGACCATCCAATTTGTATTGAATTGTCAGATGAGGAATTATCTTGGATTGAACAACAAATATCTTTTGCAACCTCCAATGACCCTCAAGTCCTAAACGAAGGAGTAGTTTCAGGAGGCGCTTCTAATTTGGTGGATGAAGACGTCATAGAGGTCAAAGGCAAACTAGCAGAATTAGTTGATGATTGGTCTGGGCAGGAGGTTGAAGAAATACCTAATTTGTCCTCATCAGAATCTACTTCAAAGAAGTTTGAACATATTGAAGACAACTTTGAGCAAGCATTTTCTGCTCAAATACAAGTCTCGGATGAAATTGAAGTGGTCTCTCAAAATGATCCTATTGTTCCGGTAAAACAACAAGATATAGTTAAACAACAATCAAGATCACCTATTCCACAAATTAAGGGTCCTAGGAAGGCCATTAGGATAAAAAGAGCCAAGAAAAAAATATCTGCTATAAGGCCCAGTCGTTCGCATAAGCAATCGATTGCAGCAGCCGCAAAATCACAAGTCAAATTACCTAAATTCTCTCAAATGCCGGCTACCAAGTCAAATCGAGGAGCAGTCAATGTCGATCTTGAAACTCGATCTAGTAGAATTTCATCAGCACTGGATAATATGCTGAAAAATCCAATTAGGGCTAAATCTAGGGAACTGTTGCAAGCATTGAATCAAAAGTCATCAAAAACTAATCATAATCTGCCGGATATTGAAGGTAAATCCCACATAAGTGTACCATTAAAATCAACAAATAACTCAATTGTTCATCCAGCCTCGAAAATCACTCAGTCAGACAATAACCGACGTTCTAGAGAATCTGCTACTAGAGTTCAAAATAAACTCGATGTTGACCGTAATTACCAAAAATGGGCAACTGAATATAAACGAACTAGTGAGTTTTCAGACGGGGTTGATGATTTTGAAATTGGGGGTGAAGATTAATGTCAAAACCAACAAAGTTATTGTTAGCCCTTAAAAATGCTAAAAAGCATCTTGAGATAACTGCTAATCAAGGCACCAGCAAGACCCAACTCACCGATTCAGAACTAACAACTCAACCTAAATCCAAGCTAAATAGATTGACTGGTGGAACGTACTCCTTGCCAACAAAACGACAATCTCTCCTATCTAGAGTAGGTGTGGCAAATCGTCCAACATACGACTTAATTGCTGATGGGGTACTAGGTAAAAATCAAGATTATCGTCCTAAATTATCATTAAACAAGACCGGAAGTGAAGTTTCTAGTTTAGTTGCAGAGCGATTGAAAAATCTAAGAGAACGCACATTAAGTAAAATCTCTGATGATACAAGTATTGCAGAATCATCATTCTTTGGTTTTGAATCAGATGGCACTCCAATTTGGAGTAGCGTTGTGTCGGGCCAAAGAAGTATTGAAGAGGGTTTACATCACCAAACTAAGCAGAATAAAGCCAACCTTGCTCATCACAGCATACAGTTGCCAGTTGTTGTCGATTGGCCAAAAACGCTCCAATACAGTAGCCATCATACTTACAAAACCTGGTCTGTCACCTCGGAGAATAGAAGAGCGACTCAACTTAGCGAGAGGGTAATTGACTCACCACAAGAATCTCTAAACCCATTAATCTTAATTGGTGACTCACAAACAGGTAAATCACATTTGATTCATGCTATTGGTCAAGCAGTTTTACTCCGTAATGATGGCCCTGTTTACTTCATAAGAGGTGATGATTTAACTGAGATTTTGGAGGTTGAAAACACTTGGTCAGATGTGTTTGACAATTGTGTTATGTTATTAATTGATGATATTGATTTAATTTTATCTGACCAAGAGGTGGCTAATCATGTTGGCAGAATGTTAGATTATGCCCTAAATATGAAAGTGCATGTCGTTGTTACTGCTAGAAGTTCTCCTGAAGATTGGCCAGCTTCTTCACTGTGGGATATACTAAGAGGAGGGGTTAGAACTATACTCAGTCGTGTTGGTGCTGGAAGTTTGATGCTTTATGCTAGAAAATTATCAAATGAAAGAAATCTAATGCTTTCAGATGAACAATTAGCGTTAATCGTGACAGACGGAGACATCAGTTGGCGAGGAACTAGGAGTGGAATCGACAAAATTGAAGCAGCTATTGATGGCGGCGAAAAATTACTAGATGCTGTAGATGTCTACAAATTATTAAACGATATTCATTCAGATGACGAAGATTACATTGAACAGTCAAAGTCTGAAAGTGTTGAGGATGTTGCTAATCGTTTGATTAGTTCAGTAATTGATGTAGTCTACAGTGATGAGGAACTAGGCGGTATTGAAATAACTACCAAATTACCAGAACTTTCTGATGATTATACTCCACCTGAAATTGATATTGAATCATTTATCGGCAATCAAACTGATTTAGTTGAGGCTCACATTAAGAAAACTCTTGACGACTTAACACCTGAAGCACCATCAGTAATAGATGTTAATGATCGTGATAAGCATTTAGTGGCAAAGATGACTCGTATAGTAAAGCAAGATCACGCCAAAGCGGCAGAAATTTTGACTGAACTTGACATGGGTATCGATCAAAGATTTGCCAATTCTGATGGCGAGATAAATCAAAAAACTAGTCGTCTTTTTGAGTTAGAATCAATGCTATTGAATCTCGCAAATAGAACATCTGATGCTTCTTTAGAAGGATTAATTGATATCGCAGATGAATTGAGGGAACTTGAGAATCAGTTAGTTTCATTAGATCCTGAACGTGGACCATTACCAGAATTCGTGGAGGATGAGTTAGACTCATACACTCCTAGTGAGGAATGGAATATCGACTCTTCTGATGTCACTGCTGAATCTTTAATCGAAAATGATTCAATAACTCTCAATCCAATTGATAGAGTACTTGAGCCACATCCTGAAGGCTCAGTAAAAACTTCGACTATCACTCCGGTAGGGGTAGTTATGGATGGGGAAGAAGAATGAAACACCCATGGTGGATGAAAGGGGTCCCCTTTACTTGTCAATCTGGTTGTGGGAAATGCTGTGATGAACCTGATGGCATTGTTTATCTCTCAAAGCATGATGCAAAAAGAATTTCTGGACGACTGGGGATGGAAGTTACTGAATGGTTGTCAAGGGATTGTCGTAAAACATTAGATGGAAGGTATGTTCTAAAAAGTCGAGAATCAGATGGTATTTGTATCTACTTAAATGATGAAAAGCAGTGTAATATTTATGCAATTAGGCCTCAGCAATGCGCCGCCTATCCTTGGTGGGGTGAAAATTTGGCCACAGAACGTTCTTGGGAGCGAACTAAACAAGATTGTCCAGGTTTAACGGCAGAGGATGCTATAATAATTGACGGAAGTAGTATTCGAATACATGTTTTGGCAGACCGTCAATCTTCGAAAGGTTTCCGAGAGTGGGTTGAATAACTACGGTTGTCAAATCGGCAATTTGATTGATAAATAGGCCGTCTTTATACCATAGTGTTTTCTCGGGAGTATAAGTGGGACTAATGGATAATGAGAAAGTTCTTTGTGAAGTGACTGAAAATCACCTAAACACAGGGCTACGAGGTATTCCAGTTGGAACTTGTCGAACTTCTTTCGTCACTCCTACTGAAGGTGTTCACTATTGTGGCTATCCAATAAAAGAGTTAGTTGATTTCAGTCCAGAAGACATAATCTATCTTCTATTCAATAAGGAATTGCCCTCAACTGCTCAATCGTCTGCCTTCAAAGCAGACTTGGCCGCAAGAGGTAATGTTCCATCCGGTCTGGAAAATGTCTTGCAAACATTACCAAAAGATGGTCACCCAATGGATTGGCTGTCAGTTGGTATTCAAACTCTAGGTATGTTGGACACTACTGGAAATTGGCGAGAAGATGCTTTGAATCTAATAGCTCGAATGCCTAGGTTGATGGGTTTGATTTTCCGTTACAGAGAAGGTCGAAGTACAGATATTGCTGCTGATGATACCAGTAAATCTCTAGTCCAAAGATTCGTCGACACAGTCGGTGTCGATGAACATTTGAGAGCTAAGATGGAACGTGTAGTTTCAACCTATTTGGTTTTGCATATGGACCATGGAGGCGGTAATCTTTCAACTTTTACTGGTAAGTCAATCGCTTCTGGAAAAGCCACAGTTTATTCAGCCATTGCTGGAGCAATGAATGCATTATCAGGTCCTCTTCATGGACGAGCAAACCAATCATGTCTGGAATTTGTCTTGAAAATTGGTACAAGTGATGAGGGTGAAGTGGAAAAATTTGTTCGTAATGAACTCAAAGAAGGCCGCCCAGTGTTTGGATTTGGTCATGCAGTGTTAAGTGTGGAAGACCCTAGGGCAACTGCTCAATTCGCAATAGGTGAAGAAATATGTCCTGATGATGATAATTTCAAAATCATTAGAACTTTGAGAAAGGTCGCACCAATGGTATTGTCTGAAAATAAGAAAATTCGTAATCCTAATGCTAATGTAGATATTGCTAGCGGCGCCTTACTTTACCATGTTGGACTTACCGATCCAACATATTTCACCACATTTTTCGGTTGGGCTAGAGTTGCTGGTATTGGTGCACAGATTGTTGATGAGCGAACTGTGTTAAGGTCTGGTAAAGGAGTTCCAATTTATCGCCCGAAATATTACGCTGAAGGACAAGAACTTCGTCACATTGAGTGATTATTATTGTAACACTGGTCTAGCAGTCTTACCTGAACCCCTATGGCCTATTAGTCTGACACTTTGCCATGGTGGTGAACTCGTAGAATCTTTAACCAATTTATCGACATCTATATTCCAATTCCACTTTGCTTTCCACATTGATATCAATTCATGCTTTCTACTTGCTGAACACTCAATCCAAGGGCTTACTTCCTCTTCCAATTGTTTGATGACGTCCTTATGAGTAGTATAATCTGCATTTTCAATTAATCTTATTTGGCTAGCATCTAATGGTTTAGTAGCAGGTTTTTGCCACCTAGCACCTTTACCATTCTTGTACCATGTATAACTTGGATCTAAATTATCTGTTAACCCCGTTATTCCAGAGTTGAGTAGCCGATATTCGTACTTTTCATTAGCTGGCCATACATATACTGGAATACCAGTTTGACAGTTTCTAAAATGATTTAATTTCCTGCCGCTAAGTCCAACACTTCTGCCCACCAAGGCGCGATTGTAGAAGGGTTGGAAATATTCGATGGCACAAGGTACCATTGAGGCACCTCTACTCCTATGCTTGTTGATTAATCTTGAAAAGGGCGTTACAAAATATTGTGGATAGGCCATCAAACGCTTGAGTTTTCTATGGCCAAATCGGGGCACTACAGGTAGCAATTCCGCCCAATGACGTTTTGATTCAGCCATTTTTACTGATTTGTGCATTTTATTATGGAATGCGTAAAATACACTATTGCTGTTTGGAATTGAACACTCATCTAACATTTCTTCGGCCTTTGAAATCATTTCGCTTAGCACTGTAGTTACCTTTTTGCTGCCAAAAAACCCTCCACCTTCAGGTGACCTTGGATGTGGTCTTTTCAGCTCTAAGCAGACCATTTTCCCTTTGTCTCGCCATTGGGATATTACCTCTGAATCTTGCAGTAATTGTTTAAGCGAACAAAAACCTAACTTTTCCAATTCTGCTAAATCCCAACTTTCAACATATGGATTAACATCACCTAACAAAGATTTTTCAACAGATACTTTAGAATCATGGTGGATGATTAATTCTTTATCAGCGGTGATTCGAAGGTCTAACTCAATACCATCACATGTCGAGATTCCGTGTCGTAAACTAGACAAAGTATTTTCCGGGGGTTGTACCCAGTTGTCTGACACATATAGGGCACTAGATGTTGATTCAAAATATGATGTGTCGCTGGATTGATTTCAAGTGTTAAATCGCTTGATAAAACCGATTGTTGTGAAAAAGGATATATCAGCAAAGGTTTGCACCAGTCTATGAGTCCATACACTGTCATGATGATGTTAGTGGTTTTTTTCACTCCAGTAGTGTGTTGGCTATTCTCTTTAACCCAGCGTGAGCATCGAGTTCCACTCAAGCAAATGGCAACAGAATTCCATGAGAACAGATATTATCTGCACATAATCGGTTACCTTGCTATTGTTAAATTAAAATCAATAACAGACTTGCTAAATGAGCCCATCAAATCTGAAGTTGGCCATTGGACTGATCTTGTTTACAGTATCGAGGGTGAATTCACTAAATCAATACAAGATTTCTTCCTCAATGACACACTAACCACTGTACTGAACTTCCATTATTTGTTTATCTACTTGTTTTTGATTTATGTGACTACAGTATACTTTGCTTATACTGGTGATCGAGATATGACGGATAAAGTCACCATGAATTATTTGCTAATTTATGCTCTTGCAGTGCCTTATTACTTGTTCTTCAATGTCGAAGTAACTTCTTCATGGATTCCGGGAATGGAGGCTTTACTATACCATGATGGTGCATATACGGTATTTTATGCAACCCACGATCCTCTAGATAATGCCGTGCCATCACTCCATATTGCTATTCCATTTGGTATTTTGATGCTAAATTACCTACATGTCAAAGAAACTGGTGGGAAAATGAAAGACTGGAGACATTATCATTACCATATGTTCATATTGATCAACACAGTTTTGTTTATCTTTTCAATACTGTATTTGGGAATTCATTGGTTTGTTGATATTCCTCTCGGCATGATAATTGGTAGTATAGGTGCCTTGTTTATCCATCATTTACAACCACGAATAAGGAATGACCATGGTTCATTCCTTAAAGGAATTGACAAAGTAAAAGCTAGGAAACATGCTATCATTGAAGGAGCAATTACCCTAGTTATGTTTACTTTGATTCTTATGGCGATTAATGTTCAAGTAGAAAACTCGGAAGACAGAGTTTCATTCCGTTTAGGTCCAGAAGATTCCACCTATGAAATAATTCAAGAAATAAAATATGGTGATGAGGTTAATTCAACAATAAAGAATCTTGATGATTCATTAATGTTGGAAATTGTCTACATAAATGTTGAAGACAGTGCTAAAGCAATGGAAAATGGTTCAATCGATTGGCAATATCTCACTACTTTGGGTGACCATTATCTAGTCAATCCTGGTCAAGAAATTCATTTGACTACTGACACTCCTCTGTTCTATCACTTGATTGTCATGCACAATCCAAGTAGTAATGCCAACGATATTATTGAGGTTAGTATAGTGAATGATTACCATGATGACCAAATGTGGAAAGCGATTATTTTGTCTATTCCATCATTATGGATGACAGCATTTGTAATCCATCGGTTACAGAGATTAAAATTGAATAGCAGGTCATTTGTCGACTCTTCACCGTCGCATCTTTGGCTTGAGCAAGAATAGTTTGGATTATGACTAATCATCGTTTGGCATTGTCATGGCCGGCGAGAATCAACTCGAAAATGCGGTCAAGGGGCTCATTGATTCGCCTGGCGGCGCCCTAGTTTCTGATGTCTCAAAATATCTAAAAAATCGAATTAAATTATTAGTTGGACTTTTCATAATTTCAGTTGTTGCAGGTTTTTCATTGACAAAATCTGTAATCAAGTGGCTGATAGAGCCAGAAAGACTACCATCAGATGTCAATATCATTGTCACCTCTCCAATAGAATTCATTCTCTTGCAATTTCAGATCGCAGTAAGTTTTGGAATAGTGATTATTGGGTTATTTTTATTGATTGAGGCATTAAGAAAGGGAGTAAACAATGAAGCGATTAGACAGAGGTTAGCAGAGTTGGAACTAAAACCCCCAAAATTTAGTTGGGCATTTATCACTACAATTGGATTTACAATCCTGTTTGCGATTGCAGGATTATTATACTCTTGGGAATTCCTTACTCCAATGATTTTGCAGTATCTTACTGAAGATGCTCAAACAGCAGGACTTTCCACCGAATGGCGACTTTCTGGCTATGTTGGTTTTATTGTAAATTTGGCTTTAGCTTGTGTGATTGGTTTTCAATCGCCAGTAATCACTTTACTCATCTTACGCTTGGGTGTGGTTACTAGAAGTCAAATCACTCAATTCCGAAAGCATATCTGGTTTACTGCGTTTGTACTAGGGGCATTTTTGTCACCACCAGACCCACTTTCATTATTCTTGGTGGCAATGCCTGTGGTGATTTTATTTGAGATTGCTATGTTTATTGATCGCATATTTAACATTTCAAAAACATAATTCGGCAATTGGTATCGCCATACTTCCAGGAGTATGACCATAACTTTCACCATGGAAATCAGAACCACAACTTACTGACATTGATTTGTCTTTACAATATTGCCAAAGTTCAAAGCGGTAATCATCAGGATGGCTGCGATGGAATGCTTCGATTGAATCAACACCATTTTCCAAGCAGTATTCAACTAATTTAGCAGGTGGTATTCCGTAGTAAATTGGGTGGGCTAACGATGTTATTCCGCCACATTTCTTGACCATTTCAACCGCTTCTTGAATACTAGGTTTTGGTTGGATTACATGGGCAGGTAATCCATCTCCAATCCACAATTCAAAGGCTTCTGATTTTGATTCAACATAGCCTTTTTCGACCATAACTTCTGCTAGATGTGGCCTGCCAATAGAGCCTCCTGCTTTACTAGCGACTTCTGAAAATTCAATGTGCATGCCTAACTCACCTAATTTTTCAATCATTTTTTCCATGCGTGGAATTCTATTATTTTGTAGTGGCCTCAACCATTCAGCAAAAGTACTACATCGTTGGTCACTAAGGTTTAGATTTGGGAAATAGGCTAGTAAATGCCATGACTTGGAACCTCTGTCACGATTTCTTAACTCAAGTTCATCTTCCTGTGCAGAAAGGCCACACTCACAAGTTATTTCTACACCAGGAATGAAATTTATTCCTAGTTTTCCTGCAGCTGCAGAAGCATCCTTCCAGCCTGAAATAGTATCATGATCTGTTAATGACCAGTTCTTAACAGCATTTCTAGCCATTAGTTCTGCTACGTAATCAACACTATGTTCGCCATCACTATTTGTTGAATGGCTGTGAAGGTCATAGTCTTGAGTCCACATGGTTAGGACGAAGCGCTGGATACATTTGAACTTATGATTAAAACAGGTCATCTAAATTAGGTAGTTCGGGTGTTGATATGTCACTATTTTCATCACTTAGAAAATCATCTAACTCAGATAAGTCTGGCAGAGATTCGGATGCTGGATTTTTGGGCACGGGTATATCGTTTAATAGGGCGTCTATATCAGTCATTGATGGCAATTTATCTACAGTGGTATCCTCAATTTGAGCCACATCTGGTAAGTCTGGTAAATCTGGTGTTGCTTGTTCAATAACGACATTAGTTTTTAATGATGGTAATGGGACATTAATTGATGAATCCATGGTTTTTTGATTCGTCTCTAAGTCTGGTACATCCAACATTTGTTCAGCATGCCGATGAGGAGCTGGTAATTGTTCAGCCATCATCTTTGCATCCTGGCCAAGTTTTCCAGAACTTAAGGTACCAATTGCACTATTAATTTGTTGTGCGTTGATATCTGCCTTGACGCCAATGATACTTTCGATTATGTTTTTAGTTTGCAGGTTTTCTACTTGATTTGACATACTGGAGGTGTTGGATTTAGTTGGTGTTTCTTCCATTGCAGCAATTTGTTCTTCTAGAGTTGGGCTGTCAGACAATGTTGGTATTTTACGTTCCTTGGATGAAATAATGCTAATGATTAGAAATACAGCAGCAAGACCTAATCCAGCATATTCTTCAATAGACAAACCGGGATTTTTTAGCAAATCGAGTTTCAAATTGGTTGCTGTTACAATTATTGACAAAGCAGTAAGGATCTTGCCAGCATTTGCTAGCCTTGGGGCAATCTGCTCCATGGTTGTAGACAGATGTAAGGTAGTTATGATGTTTACCTTTTAAATCTGAATTCAGCAGAACGTACAGTATTTTCCATCAACATGGCGACTGTCATAGGACCAACTCCACCAGGTACAGGAGTAATCCATGAAGCAACCTGATTGGCTGATTCCTCGACATCTCCCACAAGAATATAGCCGCGCTTAGCATTTTCATCATTAACCCTATTTATCCCTACATCAACCACTACAGCTCCTGATTTTATCCATGATTTTTTAACCATGTTTGGTCTTCCAACAGCAGCTACAATAATATCAGCATCCAAACATTGCTTGGCAATATCTGCAGTTCTTGAATGTGCAATAGTGACTGTTGCATCAGCCCCTCTGGACGCTAGTAAAATCGCTTGTGGCATGCCGACATTTCTTGAACGACCAATCACTAGTGCTTGCTTGCCTTTAGTGTCAATTCCTGCCCAGTCAAGTAATCGCATTACTCCATTTGGTGTACATGGTATCAAACAATCATCACGGGATTGAACCAATCTGCCCAAGTTTACCGGATGGAATCCATCAACGTCTTTTAGCGGGTCAATTAGATCAGTTAGTGATTCTTCATTCATGTGACTTGGTAATGGGGACTGAATTAATATTCCATGAACTGAATCATCATTATTTAGTTCATCAATCACATCGATAAGTTCAGTTTCTTTCGATGATTCTGGCATTTCGATGTGAGTGCTCTTGATTCCTAATCGTTGGCAAGCACGGATTTTAGCACCCACATATACATGACTTGCAGGGTCGTCCCCAACAATTATCACCGCAATATGGGGGGTTATCCCACCAACTTGACACTTGTCTATTCGCTCTTTTAGTGACTCTTCAACGGCAGCAGCACATGCTTTTCCATCCAGTATTTTAGCCACCATGGTCATGCGAGTCGACGTTCTTTATTGATTATTTGCGTGATTATTGTAAGCCACCACCAATGTCATTTTCACTACCAGCGATAGTGGCAAACAATCTAGAATCATCACTGAAGGATTTGAATTCTAATGAATTTCCAGACGGGTCATCGATAAACATTGTAGCCT
>MDSZ01257621.1_pt1 | contig 11019 bp, 10 predicted proteins | sample 811201 | NCBI WGS metagenome assembly MDSZ01 (sample SAMN05326647, study PRJNA326480) | marine metagenome | isolation source: seawater | place: Indian Ocean: North | collected 2010 | reverse complement strand
TGCTAACAATTTTCCGGGACCTTCATCCGGTGTCAACCAGGTGAAGCTTTGGGTGAAGACTTCAGCTAAGAAGCCTGACACGTGCCCGAGTCCACCGCCTCCGCCATCAACGTACTCTTCATACGAAATTCTCGAAGGTGACGTGACGTGCGAATCGAAAGGCTGGGTAACCATCTTGGACATCGACGAATGCCAAGTGGCTGGCGCCACCTTATCTGGCGACTCGAACAAGGGCTTCAGGTACGATCAGCCGGAAGGTGGCTACACGACGTCGAGCAGTTCAAGAACAAGAGGCTGTACGTTCCACAGTGGTAACGTCAACAATGACCTCCAATTCTTTCCAAACGCGGTTGGCGCTTGCGGAACCTACAATTTTGATTGCGTCTGCGGCGTCAAATAAACGAGAGCGGTCGCAGACGACTTCAGAAGATACTCGTCCGTGGCAAAGCTCGTTGTAAATTCGCAACAACCCGCGTGCGCATTAAAATGGTCCCATGGGACGTATTTCGTGCGTATTTTTCGTATGTATTGTTCTGATGAACTCCGTTTAAGGAGACATAGTAGTCCGTTTTTAATCCATCTATAGTACCTATGTACCAACTATTAGTATTTACTCCACACATTTTTTTGTTTCCCTCTAAAAATCGGTTCCAATTTTCCCCCATAAAAAGAAAGGCATCTTCGACGAATTCATTCTTGGTCCCACCAACATCCGCTTTGAGAAGAGACGAAGAGACAGAGAGCAGATGATGTTTGCTGCTGCTGCTGCTGCTGCTGCTGCTGCTTCTCGAAACGGCGCTTCTTCTTCCTTTTGCACAAAACTCGCGTCGTCGTCGTCGAAGTCATCATCGTCGACGTCGTTTTCGTCGTCGCGCTTTGTGCAGTCGTCGTCTTCGAAGGCACGATGTTTTCGAGGGCGGCGGCGGCTCGATTATTGGGGAGTGCGGCGAGCGTCGTCGGACGATGGGAGCCCGCCGCCCGTTGGTTCATCTTCGGGGTCGAAGGAAGACGAACAAAACGCCGACTTTGACGACGCGCAACAACACGACCAAGGAGCGACACCGTGGGATCCTGCGGAACACGACGGCGAACCCGACCCGATTCGAAACGAAGTGCTCTTGCAAATAGTGGAATCGGAACTCTCGGACGAAGAGGTGAACAAACTCGTGTGGCAATGTTTGGGGTACGAAATGACGATAGATTTAGACCCAGAGACGCTGACGGCGACGGAGAAGTGGAGCGTCTCGGATAAAGTGTTCCCGAATTGGGCGAAGCGGTTTCCAGAACCTCCAGACGTCATCGGCGTGACGAGGAAGTATTACCCGGAAATCGACCAACCGGTGAAAGAGGCGTGCGCGAGTTTGACGAGATCGGTTGCCAGCGAGTATAAAAACGGGCTGAAAGAACAGCTGCGACCGTTAGGATGGAAAGGGTTTAAGATGGAAGGGTTAACGCCGAACATGACGAGAAGAGCGCAAGCGGCGAATTGGCTGGTGTATTATAGGAGCGAGTTGAGAGGGGTTTCCATCGAGGAATTGAAACGCAGACGGGAGGTGAGAAGACTCAAAGAGATCGAGGACGGGGAAGAGAAGAAACCCACGGGCGGGTCCGCGCAGTCGGTCGTTTAACAGACTGGTAGTGGATTTTTTTATTAGAACGCGCGGCGTCGCATTCTCGTTCATTTTTTCTCTCGAGCAAAAGCAGCAGTAGCAGCAAAAACAATATCAGCAACAATAACACTATGCTTCATTAATTAAGGATCATACACAAACTCCCCGTATTCACTCATCACCGTCACTTGACTCTTCCCGCTCTTCTCTTCCACTCGTCCTATAATTTTACTGTCGATGTTAAACTTCTTCCCGCACTCGATCAATCTATTCGCGATACCAACCGACGGCACGTATACCTCCAACCTGTGGCCGCAATTGAACACTTTATACATTTCTTTCCAATCGGTGTTCGAACACTCTTGAATTAATCGAAACAACGGCGGGACATCGAACATGTCGTCTTTAATAATCTGTAACCCGTCGTCGACAAAGTGTAAAACTTTCGTTTGCGCGCCCCCGGAGCAATGAACCATGCCGTGAATTTCCTCTTTTCGTTTCTCGCCAACTTCGTCCAAAATCGCGCGAACGACTGGGGCGTACGTTCGCGTCGGCGACAAAACCAATTTTCCAACCGTCATCCCAGTTTCCGGTTCGACATCCGTCAACTGATACTTCCCGGAATATACCAAATCTTCCGGCACGGCTGGATCGAAAGTCTCCGGATACTTTTCGCCGACTGATTTTGCAAACACGTCGTGTCTGGCACTGGTCAGCCCGTTCGATCCCATCCCGCCGTTATATTCTGTCTCGTAAGTCGCTTGACCGTACGAACTAAACCCAACGATGATATCCCCAGCTTGAATTTTATCGTTCGAAATCACGTCTTCTCTCTTCATCCTCGCGCACACCGTCGAATCGACCACCACCGTTCTCACCAAATCCCCAAGATCCGCGGTTTCGCCACCGGTACTCGTAATTCCCACCCCGCACTCTCGCATCGTTTTCAACACGTCTTCGGTTCCTTCGATTAAATTCGTCAAAACCTCCCCAGTAATCAGCCCTTTGTTCCTCCCGATGGTCGACGACAACAATATGTCGTCCGCGCACCCGATGCACAACAAATCGTCCGTATTCATGACCACGGAGTCTTGCGCGATGCCTCTCCACACGTTCAAATCTCCCGTTTCTTTCCAGTACGCGTACGCTAAGGAGGATTTCGTCCCCGCGCCGTCCGCGTGGACGCACGTGCAATAGTCCGGGTCCATCGCGATATCCGGCACAACCTTACAAAACGCCTTCGGGAACACCCCTTTGGAGACGTTTTTTATGGCTTCGTGCACGTCTTCTTTCGACGCAGACACGCCTCTCGCCATGTATCGCTCTTCTTTTTCTCCTCCCACTCCTCCTGCGTTCGTCGTCCCGCCGACATCGGCGGCGTCTCCCTGGGATTCGGCGGTGGCGTCCACCCGTCTTCTTCCTCTCGGCTGTCTCCTCCCGGAGACAGCATCATTCACGGCGCTTTGACAAAGAAAATGACGTCTCGAATGATGATGATGATGATGATGATGATGATGAAATACCATCGTCGTCGTTCTCGTCGTCGTCGTCGTCGTCGTCGTCGCCATCTTTTTCGCCACACCACGCAGTCCACGCGCACAGACAGACAGACAGACAGACAGACAGACAGAGACGAGAGAGAGAGGGAAGAGAGAAGAACAAAAGAAGCGTTTTAATGAACGTTCTTCTTCTCTCACAAAGCAAAAGCAAGCGCTTCTTTTTAATGGGGGACATTTTTTTTGAGTCCAAAAGTACATTTTTTTTTTCAAATTTTATATTTAGGGTTTTATTTGTTTTTTCTCTTTTTTTGGATTGATTTTTTCCTTCCTTCCTTCCTTCCTTCCTTCCTTCCTTCCTTCCTTCCTTTCTCTTCTCTCTCTTTGTGTTTTGACTCTGTCTGTCTCTCTGTCTGTCTCCTTCCTTCCTTCCTTCCTTCCTTCCTTTCTCTTCTCTCTCTTTGTGTTTTTTTGGAGCGCTCTGTCTGTCTCTCTGTCTGTCTCTGTCTGTCTCTCTGTCTGTCTCTGTCTCTCTCTCTCTCTCTGTCTGTCTGTGTGAATACTTTTGTTGGACACAAAAAAAAACACTTTCTGTGTACGAGTAGTATTATATGAAGCGTCAGAAAGACAGACAGACAGACAGACAGACTTGAAAACGATATGTCGTCGTCGTTTACGTCGTCTCCCTCTTTCTCTTCGTCAACGAACCACCAGTCTTTTTTGTCGTTGAGTTCGAAAAAAGGGTTGTTCGACAAAGCAGCAGCAGCAGCAGCGGCGGTGGTCCCCTGCGTCGGAAGAGGAGGAGGAGGACGACGACGACTGAATGTATCGCGGTGGTCCACTTTGTCGTCGCCAACGTCATCATACGATGATGTGTTGTCAAAGCGTTTTGGAAGAAAGAAGTCGTCGTCGTCGTCGGTTCGTGCGAACGCTTTTGCCGACGACGCGGAGGAAACGACGACGAGTGCAGCCACTACTACTACTACTACTACTACTACCGGAGGGGAAGAAACGTTTACGGTCGACGTCGAAACGAGAGTCGCTCGGAGAGCCATTCAGTGGGACTCGATAGCGATTGGAGACGAAGACAGAGCCATTTACGTCTCCGGCGTGGCGTTCGACTCGGAAGCCGAGCGGCAAGGCGTGAAACCAGGCATGCGATTAGTGGCGATCACAGATCCGGTGGATAAAAACGAGATGTGGCAAATGCCAAAAAACGTGACCTTTGTTCGTGCCATGGACGCGATTCGATCGACGAGAGCGTACGACATTCAGTTGACGTTTGAGAAAGAACAGTCGATTACGAGGGAGATGGTCGAGTACGCGAAAGCGCTGAGCGCCGGAGACGATGAGGAAGAAGAAGAAGAAGAAGAAGAAGACTTCAGTCGGACGATGATGGCTTCTTCTGCCACGTCGACTTCGTCGCGGAGAGAACCGGTATCTTCGACGCCTCGAATCAATCGTCCTACGTCGCAAGGCGAAAAAGAACGCCCGGATTTATACTCGGACAACTGGCAAGGCGACGAATACGTCGGCACCGGAACGTGGAACGAGTTAACCGTTGGATTAGCCATCGCAATTGCCGTCCCTTTAGTCATCACCGTCTTCGCCGCGGCCACGAACGGCGTCTTGTGGAACGTTCCCGACGCCGTCAATCGCTACCGGTGACGACGACGACGACGACGAAGGACGTCTCAAATATATATGCGTCGTGTATTTAATACATCCCCCGACACTCCTCCTCCTACTCCTCACACAAACAAAAACAAAAAGCACCAGCACGTTCGAGCAGACGACGATTCTCTCGTCGCTACTACCTTCGTTCATCACAGCCTCCTTCGTCCTCTTTTCTTTTCTTTTCTGACATAATAATACCCTAAATATTCGAGAGTGCTTTGGGCGTTGGTGGTTGGTGGTCCCTTTTGCGTCGTCGTCAAAGCAAAAGAGATGGTGAAGATAACCAAGAGTGCGTAAAATCGATCGATCGATCGTCCCCCGTTGTTTTCGAGCGTCTTTTCTCTCGTCGTCTCGAGTATCTTTTGCACTACTCTCTTCTCGTCGTTGGTGTTGTTCTTTTCGTCCCAGAAGAGACAAAACGCGCGTCGTCGTGGTCGAAGACACATGTACTCTTATAGACGCGCGATCGCGTCTCGGAGATTTGTTTTTCTCTACACACACTAACATCTCGCCGCTTTCTCTCTCTCTCTCTCTCGAACAACACAGTATGCTGCATCGGCGCCGGGTACGTCGGGGGCCCGACCATGGCCATGATCGCGCTGAAGTGCCCGCACATCGAGGTAAACAGAGAGAGCGTCTCTCATCAAAGTCGTTTTTGCGCGTTTCATCACGACATCGTCCATTTGTATTATTCGTCTCCAAAATGCGCGGGTCCAAAATGTCCCCGTGTTCGACACACCACCGGGCCCCGGCGGCGGCGCCATTTTTTCGATGACGCGCGCGACGCAATCGCCGAAGAGAAAAGATCGAGACGAACGATTGGTCGCGTTGTTGGTGGTCTTTTGTCTCCGTTTTTCGTCCGGAGTGGGGTGCTCACTCTCTCTCTCTCTCTTTCGCGCGAATGTAACACTAATCCGCTGTCTTCTCTTAAATGTACAAATCTCTTTTTTTTGCTTCGCACGAAAAGGTCACCGTGGTCGATTTGAACCAGCAAAGAATCGACGCGTGGAACTCGGAGAACTTGCCGATCTACGAACCCGGACTGGATGAAGTCGTGAAAGCGTGTAGAGGGAGAAACTTGTTCTTCTCGACGGATTGCGAAGCGGCTATCCGAGCGGCGCAGTGCATCTTCGTCTCCGTGAACACGCCGACGAAGAAAACTGGTTTGGGTAAAGGGAAAGCCGCTGATTTGACGTATTGGGAATCTGCCGCGAGAAATATCGCCGCGTGGTCCACCAGCGATAAGATCATCGTCGAAAAATCTACGGTTCCGGTGAGAACGGCGGAGGCGATTGAAAAAGTTTTGTTGAGAAACTGCCCGGCGCAAGGCGTACACTTTGACATTTTGTCCAATCCGGAGTTTTTAGCAGAAGGGACCGCGATTGACGATTTGACCGCGCCGGATCGCGTTTTGATAGGCGGGAAGATTGAAAACGAACGAGGGACGGCGGCGTGCGCGGCGTTAGTTGACGTCTACGCCAACTGGGTGCCGAGAGAGAGAATTTTGACGGCCAACTTATGGTCCGCGGAGTTGAGTAAATTGACCGCGAACGCCATGTTGGCGCAAAGAATTTCTTCCATCAACGCCATCTCGGCGTTGTGCGAGTGCACCGGAGCGGACGTGTCTCAAGTCTCCTTCGCGATTGGGAAGGATTCCAGAATTGGCCCGAAGTTTTTGAATGCCTCAGTTGGTTTCGGCGGTTCGTGCTTCCAGAAAGACATCTTGAACTTGGCGTACATTTGCGAGTGCCACGGTTTGCAAGAAGTTGCAGATTATTGGTACTCCGTCGTTGGCATGAACGATTACCAAAAGACTAGATTCGTTCGAAGAGTCGTTTCCGCCATGTTCAACACCATTCGTAACAAGAAAATTGCCATGCTCGGCTTTGCGTTCAAGAAGGACACGGGGGATACTCGGGAAACGCCGGCGATTGACGTCGCATCTGGAATGATTGATGATGGTGCCAAGATCGCGTTGTTTGACCCGCAAGTGCCTGAAGAACAAGTCAGAATGGACATGGGCGATGAAGCCATGAAGAGTATCACGTGCTTCTCGAAACCGATGGACGCGTTGAATAACGCGCACGCCGTGACCATCATGACGGAATGGGACGAGTTTAAGACGTACGACTGGAAAGCTATATACGAAGTCATGCACAAACCAGCGTTTGTGTTTGACGGGAGAAACATCTTGGACCACGCACACTTGAGAGAGATTGGTTTCATCGTCTACGCGTTGGGGAAGCCAATTGATCCGTTTTTGAAGTCCGCGGAAGGCGCTTAAACCGAAGGACGACGAAAGAGAGAATAAACGGGCAGAGAGAAAAACCGAGTTGTAAAATGATAATGACGAGAGGAGGCTCATATAATTTACTACGTATCTAAATTTATAATCGATATTATTTACACTCACACATAAGGTAGTACATTGTTCCTACTATCTGCGTCGCGTTAATCGAACTCTTCTACTTTTACGTCGCCTCGTGCGCGACCCGTTTCTCCGTTCTTAAAAGATATGCTGTCGTCCGGTCGTCCAATCATCACCTCTTCTTTGGTTATCGTGACCATACCGAGTCTCGATACACCGCTCGGTTTGCGAACATTCTTTGGAGACGTGTAACTCACTTGAACTTTACCGTCGTTCCGAACTTTCGAATGAAACGCGGCTAAATCAGCCGCGAATTGCATATCTTCGTCGCTCGCAATCGCGCCGGGTTGTTGTCGTAAAACAACGTGCGAACCAGGCGCTCCGCGAACGTGAAACCAAACATCTTGAGGTTGCGAAAGATGTAAAGAGACGGCTTCGTTCCCACGAGAGTTGCGACCGCAGAGCACGATTTTACCCGAAGGCGCCACGTACTGTCGAACGCCCGACATGAGTTGCTCTTTCCGCGACTGTTTGTTATTGTTATTCTTCTTCTTCTTATCATTCTTAGTATTACTCTTCGTATTCATTGCTTTAGCTTCGTTCGCGGATTGCTTGTCTCTCAGTTTCATCAAGTTGGCGCGCACGAGCTCGATTTTAATTTCCTCGAGAACAATCTTGTCCTCTAAAGAGGAAGAGGAGGAAGAAGCTTCGGTTTCTTCGTTGACGCCGAGAGACAGTTCGCGCAAATTAAACTCCACCTGTTCCAAGTATTCCGTTTCTTTCTCCAACTCTTCCATTAAAGGCAACACCGCGTCCGCAGTTCTGCGTAACTTTCTCGCTTTCTTATATAAAGCTTCCGCGGTACCAATCGCGCCGAGGTCTTTATCCACTTTGAACATTTTCGGTTCGCCCGTTTCGAAATCAAACCCGTTCACGAAATCGTCGTTCTCCTTATACCGCGAAGCATATGCCATGATCGCGTCCGCTTCCAAGGACATCTCGTCGTGTTTTTCGCCGGCTTTGATTTGTTTCTCAAACGCGGCTTTTTTGTTTGCGGATTTTTGCAACGCACTTTTCACCGCTTTCAAACAATCGTTGCGCTCGGATTCGTATTCGTTTTCGTTCGATTTCTCTTCATACATCTCTGCGAAGAGCGCGCCGAGCGACGGTTGAGTTTCGTCGCTGCTGCTGCCGCCGCCACCACCGGCGTCGTCTCCAACCAAGACGGCATCTTCGGTTTCGTGAAGAAGAATTTGTCTCGTGTGTTCGCTAAAATATGCCTTGACGTTCTTTCGTTCTCGTTCTTCTTCTCCTTTTTCCTGTAACGCTTCGTCGATGCTCGCGCGCCATCGGGCGAATGCATCGAAAAACGTTTCATAATACTCATTCGTTTTCTTCGTCTCATCCTCCTCATCTTCTCCTTCTTTTTTTTCTAACTCTGCTGCGACTATCGAGCGTAACGTTCGCTCTAACGCCGGCGACACGCCTCGAAACGCTTTCGAAAGCGACCCGTTTTTCTCTTCATCAATCGCCTTCCGAAACTCTTCCCAGTCTCTCGTCTCCATCGGATCCCTCCCGGGGGGTGCCGGTGGAAACGCGTATGGCTTCCCCAACATCACGCTTCGCACCTGTGACTGCTTCTCCCCTACCTGGTATGAACATGCCACCACATTTCTCGTCTTTGAATCTACTATTATCACGTTACTCTTCCTCCCGGTCACTTCGCACACGACCTCGTATTCGCTCTCGCCGTTCACCCGCGCGGCAAAGTGAAAAACCGCCACGCGTTCAAATTGAATAGGAATGGACGCTTTCACTAAAATCTTATCGCGAAGAATATCGTTTGCGAGGACGCCGAAGGATAGTCGTCGATTCCTTTGCTTTTTCGCGTTTCCTCCGCCGCGCGACGACGTCGACGCCTCAAAAGAAGGCACCACGCACGCTCGAGCGAAATCCGGATGCGAGCTGCACTGCAAAAAAACTCGCTCAGAATCCGTGGAAAGTAAGTGAACCGTCAGCGTGTGCGGGTCCAATTGCACGCAACTCGTGACTTTGAGAGGTAGTTTCGAGGACACGTGGGAGATGGACGCCACGAGAGCCGTGAAATCGAAGTTTGGTGGATGTGAAATTCGACTCGATTTCGTTTCCAATCCAGAGTTCCAATCAGAGGACAAAGATGCAGAGGACGATGTGGTAAAGGCACGGGAGGACGTTCGGCGATGCCGACGACTACTCTCCAAAGCCCGCGACGTCCATCGAAGCCCACGAGAAGATGAACACCCGCGATGGAGAAGACATGCCATCGTCGCTCGCCTGCGCATTACTTTGTGGATAATGCGTGTGACGTTTCCGAGAGAGAAGACAAGAGAAAAAAAAAATGTCGACGACGTATGTAGGTACGCGCGAGATGCGATTACAATCACCATCACATCGTTCTTCTTGCCTCCTCCGTTTCGTCCGGAAGAAAGTGTTTCACGTACACTTTTCTCGTCTTTTGTTGGTGTCCCGCTGTTGTTGTTGTTGTTGTCACGGCGACGGCAACGCAGTCTCCCGCGTCGTTCGTCGAAAGCGCTTGAATCGAACTGCCCGTCTTAAAATCGCATACGGTTTCTATATGTTCTCGAGTTTTCGTGGACCAGAGTTCGAGTTTTCCGTCGCCTCCGCCGGTGACGAGGAGGTGTTTAGATTTTTGGATGAAGGCGCAGCCGTTTATGGGATGGAGAAGGATTTGTTTCTTCTTTTGTGTTGTTGATGTTGCCGTGGTCTTCTGTCGTCGACGGCGCTGGAAGGCGAATTGGAGTTCGTCGGCGGCGGCGGCGGCAGCGTCGCGAACGGTTTCTCTGTGGCAGAGGAAGTTGTACGCGTATTTTTCATCCAACTCTTGGCGGAAAAATTCGACTGAGCATTTCGAGTCGCTCAATCCCAATACAAAATCGCACGGCGGTTGTTGTTGTTGTTGTTGTTGTTGTTGTTGTTGTTGTTCCTTCTCATTTCTTCCGTACGAGTGTTTTGGATTGGAACTCAACGCGCACGACCGCACATGTCGATAGTGTCCACCTTCCACCTCTTTTTCCATACTCGTGAATGACCGACTCGTTCTCTCAAAACTTGGAGCATTCGTCAACAAAATCACGGACGAATCGTACCTTCTTTCTCTCCCGTCCGACGACACGAGTAACACTCGATTATTCTTCGCGTCCGCGACGTGCGGTTTGAACGGCAACGTGGCGCTTAAAATCTTCCTCGATCGGGATGGCATTCGTAAATCCCACGCGTTTAGGCGCCAATCCCACCCCGCGGAGAAGACCACGTCTGGTTTATCTTCCAGGAAAAACACGTGTTTCACCGCATCGTCGTGCGTCCCGACGACTTTTATCATTCCGCCGCCCTCGTTCTCATCGAAGCGTGTTGTTGTTGTTGTCGTCGTTGTCGTTGTTGTTGTTGCATTCATCGCCGCTCTCGTCGCGGACGCGCCGTACAACACCTCCCCGCTCAGCGTGCCGAACGCGCACGCGCCGTCTCTTTCTCGACCCCCGGGTTGAAACGCCGCGTCCAAAATCGGGCTTTTACTGCTCTTGCCCCGTCCTTCCTCGACGCCCCCCCCTACGGGGAAAAAAGTTCCGACGTATTTTTTCCCGGTCGCGTCGAACACCTTCGCGTCGCCGCCCCACGTGGCGGCGACCAAGAGACCTCCTCCTCCTCCTCCTCCTCCGCCGAAAGCGAGCGTCGAGACGTCGTCCTCGAACGTCGTTCCTCGCAACGGGTCCATCTCGCTTCGTCGTTTTCGTCGTCGTCTTCTTTCGATCGAAGTGTGCAATAATCAAATCGCGTCGAATACTATTTTAAAATGTCTCTCGCGTATTTTTTA
>MDSZ01049857.1_pt1 | contig 11019 bp, 16 predicted proteins | sample 811201 | NCBI WGS metagenome assembly MDSZ01 (sample SAMN05326647, study PRJNA326480) | marine metagenome | isolation source: seawater | place: Indian Ocean: North | collected 2010 | reverse complement strand
CCGATTTTTCATTCTGTGGAGCTAGTCGGGATCGAACCGACGACCTCCTGCTTGCAAAGCAGATGCTCTCCCAGCTGAGCTATAGCCCCGAAATAATTTAATGTAAATAGAGTGTATATTTGATGATAAAATTATTCAACAATAAGTGAGACAATAAGACGTATTTTATAATTTTACCGCCCTTGTCATGAGATAACTCTGGATAACAGTATTATTCTCGAAATACTCCCCTAGAAGTACATCCATCTCGCTTCTGAAGAGAGTTAATTTATCTGGATCATCAGTCTCAAGATTCTTCACAACTGCTGTAACCGGCCCAATATATCTCTCAAGAAGTATTCGCATATGAGAGGGACTCATTGCTGGGTTACCATACTGAGCCCTGTGGAAAGTTAAGTGTTTTACTTTTTCGCTAAGCCTATTTTTAATTACCTCAACTTTTCCCCAATCAACCGGAGATGACACACCAGCGGGAGGTGGTGATCCGTATTTTGCTGTCAAAATAAATAACCTTCCTGTTAATAATTCTGGAGGCCACGTTGAAAACGCAATAACTCCTCCTGGTTTGAGGACTCTAAACATTTCACTCAAAGCCACATCGGCACGTGGTGCAAACATATGACCAAATTGACTTAATACAAAATCAAATTTCTCATTATCGTAAGGAAGTTCTTCAACGTCTGCTATCTGAAAATCTATGTCAAATCCAGAGATTAATGAATTCTCTCTTGCTCTAGCTATCAACTCAGGAGTGAGGTCTGAGGCAAAAACTTTTGCTCCAACTTGAGCAGCAGTTACAGCCACCACCCCAGTTCCACAGCCAACATCAGCTACACAATCACCTTTTTGAATTCCTGCAAATTTAACAAGCTCAGGAGCTGCTAATCCTGTCACTGTTTCAAATGCAGCAAAAGTAGACCACATTTTTTTGGCATTAGCTTTTATTGCGTTATAGTCGATCATATACTAAATTAAACATAACTTAGGTAGTTTGTCGATGAATAAGAAAAAAAACTTTTTAGGATTCAATAGGGAAAATCCATTCAGCTGGATTCTTCCAATTTTACTAGCAGGTTTTATTGTACCATTGATAATTACATTAATACTTTATGTAATTTTTGTCTGAGACTAGAGAACTACGTTAAATCCCTCAAACTCAGGATGCCCTATATAAAGGGGTTTATTCTCCCCCGCATTCCTGTGAGCCTTTCTAAATGCCTCAGATTTCGTCCATGCTATAAAATGTTCTTTACTCTGCCATATTGAATGCGAGGAGTACAGGGTGTATTCATCAGTTGAATCTCCCCTTAGTAAGTTAAAATTTATAAATCCCTCGACATTATCAAGAAAGGTCTCTCTTGTTTTCCAGACATTCTCAAAATCATTTTCTTTTCCCAAGATAATTTTAAATCTGTTCATTGCTATAAATTTCATAAATATACGATAGCACTATTTTCTCTATGATAGAATGTTATTGTGGCTGAAAAAAATAAGAGCAAAAAAACACTGCTACTAGAATCAATTAAGTTATTCCTAATAGGTATATCAATGATTAGTCTTTCGATTTTTATTTTAATCAGTCTATTTAGCTAATATACGGTGGTATCAAGAGAAGTATTTCAAGAAAACAGCGAAAACAGCGAGTATAAAGATTGTAATAAAAATATCCTTATAAAATTTCATTTAATTCCTTTGTTAATTAGAATTGCCTTTGTAAGGCTCTAGTTAGGGTAATCCTAGTGTTTGTACAAATTAAACTAACAAGAATATAGTAGCACAATTACTAATGTTTTATACAAATAAAGATATTTTTAATATAATGATATGTGAACAAATAACTTGTATCTTATGGATACACGGAGGTTTTCAATGAAAGTTGGTCGTGAGTTGATTGGTGTTGTCGAAAGTACATTACTGGGATTAATTGCTTTTATGACAGTCATCGCTACATCCCAAGAAATTTTTGATATTTACAAGGTAGGTAGAGTTGCATTATCAGACTTACTGTTATTGTTTATTTATGCTGAGGTTTTAGGCATGATTGGTGTATTTTATCAGAGTAAGAAAATTCCAATTACATTACCGCTTTTTATAGCAATGACTGCATTATCAAGATTGATCATTCTTCAAGGGAAAGACAGCGATCCAGCAGCCATAGTCTATGAAGCAAGCGCAATACTTATCATAGCAACGGCATGCTTTGTCTTAACATATAAAAAAGAGGCAACATAATTCTCTATAATTAATATAACAACTATGATTGGAACAATAATAATTTTAATACTTATCCCTTTTATTATAGGGACTTTTTTTCAAGGATGGCAGCGAGCAATTTGTATCAAACATAAAGACTCAAATCTTCAACGACGATGCTTTGTAGGTTACTCGTGGACATATTTCCTTTTTGGTTTTTTTGTTCCTATTTTCAGAGGTGAGATTGTAATTGGGATTGTCCATGCGATTTTAGCATTGATAACTTTTGGTTTGTTCCAGTTAATCATGCCATTTCTATACAACAAACAACATGCTGTGAGAATGCTTACTAACTCATGGGTTCTAGATGACTCACCTGACATGAATAAATTAGCTTGTGAAAAAATCGGAATAAAATATGAAAATGACTCAACTATGAACGGCTAGAATATAGATCCATAAAAATGAAGCCTGAAACCAATATACAAAATAGGCACAACAATAAAAAGTGCTATGAGATATGCTCTGAGCATGATTCTAAATCTATCTCTTATCCTAGTTTCTCGATTCATAACCTACACCTCACTTTTTATATGATATAAGTTTTTATCGCTTGAAAAAACGTTAAATTACACAAATATCCGACGATTTAGATAATTTAAGATTTATCGGTTGACCTAAAATAACCATTCTTTTTATAATATTATTATTAGGAGGTGCTCATGGGAACTGCAATAGTTTTCTACATTATTGGTGGGCTTGTTGTCTTAACAGCTGTATTAGTACTGGTAATGATAATATTTGGCTTGAGATATTAGAAATCAAAATCAGTAGTAACTGTCTACTGAATTCTCTCTAGAAGGATTGCTTTTTTAGCTTCAAACTCTTCGTTCGTGAGAAAACCGTCTCTGTTCAATTCTGATAAAGTCTTAATTTGATTAATCACAAGTTGATTAGAGTTAATTTCATTAGCCTGTCTTTTGCTCTCGAGCTCTTCTGAGGTAAACACCTCATTTTTCATAATTCTGTTAATAATAGAATTCTCCCGATCTTCAATCGATTTCTTTGTGTGTCCTACTTTGTTGTTTGCAGATGGCCTGTTGGTCTCGGCAGCGACAGAATAGCTGATGGTCCCCACAAAGACTAATGAAACTATTAGGCAGAAACTTATGATTTTTTGAAACGACATATTTAACTCAATACTTACTGTTGACAGAAAATGACGATTCAGAAGATTTTTCTAACTCGATTTGCAGTTTCTGCAACGGATTAAACTATACGATTTATTTGGAACTCTGCTATAGATATAACTACAAAGTCCAGCTGTAAGCAACGTATAAAAAAGATATCCATATATGCACATATTAAACTCCTAAGATCATCATAGTACGAAAGTTGGACAATTATCAATTACTTAATCTAATTTATCATAATCGGTCTCGAAAATAACGCTTATGATGGCGTACAGGACACTTAAGAGACCTAATATTAGAATGATATAAACTAAATTCATTTCTTACCTAATCCTAATCTACTAATTTAGAATAACTAATTTACGAGGATCAATCCACAAAAATTAAGCAAGATTAGAAACTATAGTAGATATAAGGACGATTATTCCTGATAACCCGTAGGAAATTAACAATATTGTAAAGAATGTAGCGAAATGGTTTTTTCTAGGATCAAAAATAGCTGCTAATATTGCTAGTGCTAATGGAATGACTAATGCGAAGAAAAGTAGTGGATCATATGTTTGCATTTATGTTACCTTGCGTCTGAATATAAACGTGAGATAATTCTCTCCCACTATACTCTCTTTTTGAGTCAACTCCGTGTGAGAATCAGACAACTCCCAGCCGTCTTCTTGTAATTGTGCAAAAACAAATTGTTTATCGTATGCATCTTGAGCATTAATCGTAAAGGTGTCTCTTGGTTGAACAGAGTAGACAATGTCGTTTTGGTCAACGATTACGGTGCAAAATTTCCAATCTTTCATTGTGTGATTGTAACATTTATAAAGTAGTTATATAAAAAAATTAAATGGACATTAATTTACTCGTTTTCCGAGCTTGAGGTTTCTCATAATGGATTCGTCCATCTTTTCTGGATGAGACAAACTCAGATTATTCATGATATGAACATATTCGCTTTGAGAGTTTACTTGTAATCTTGGATTAGATTTTTTCTCTTTACCAATGGTGCTTTTGTATCGACCATTATAATCATGGCCTGGATATACAACAGTGGCATCTGGGAGTTTGAGCAAGACATCAAAAAGCGAATTATACGCCGCAACTGAACTACCATTTTGAAAATCTGTCCTTCCAGTCTCACCGATTAAAAGGGTGTCACCTGTAAATATTTTATCTGCTATAAGAAAGCAATAACTATCTGATGTATGGCCGGGGGTGTATAATGTTTGTAATATTAAATCACCTAAGTTTAGTTTTTGGTTGTGGTCTAGTTTCCTCGTCAGACCCTCGGCTAGTGTTTCTTTGCCCATGAGCATTTCACAGTCAAAGTGCTCATTTAACGCACTCATACCTGTTATGTGGTCTGCATGAATGTGAGTATCGAGAACGTAAAGCAGATTGAGATTATTGGACTGTATGAAGTTAATATACTCCCTTACGTTTTCTAATACAGGGTCAATAATCAACGTATCTCTGTTTAATCTAGAGCCAACTAAATAGGTGAACGTGCTAGTGGATTTATCGAAAAACTGTTTGAATATCATCCTGAAGTTCCATAACTGACTATTACAATATTTCATCAAATAGGTTTTTTTTCAAGCATCATAAACGACCCATGAAACCGTATGTTCTATCTTGGCATGAATTATGCATTATATGGGGTATGAAGAAACTGAGTTTTCACAAGCAAAAAATTTTCAGACAAACAGAAGATGTTATATTTTATGATATTTCTGTTCCAGGTTCTAACGCATCGGACTTGGTTGTTCACGAAACTGCCGCCACCTCGCCACCTAATGATGGTCTAGGTAATAAACAGTACTACATACACTCACATCAAATTGATAACAACAGAGTCATAAGCGGTGAGCGAACATTTGAGTTAGTTAATCCTGACTGGGATCAACCTTACGTGATAGTGCACCTCTCGAGAGACAGTGGTGCTCTAATGATACCCAAGGGGACTTATCACCGATCAGTATCAGGAATGAATGGGTCAGTGGTTATAAACCAAGCAATCCGAGATGATCTCTTCCAAGCTGAAAAAGAATTCGTGCCAGTTTCTGTTTGTGATGATGAGAGATTGAGTAAAATCTTGTTAAGCGTCAAACCTCTTATAAAATAATATCCGTAGCTAAGAAGGGATTTGCTCCCTGTTCCCTTCTTGGCATTAAGATAGCCATACAGTATTACTCTCCGGTTTGACTCAAATTCAAATAATAGTTATTATACCCCCTATGGGTATAGTGAGAAAAATGATCGTTGTGGGAGCCTGTTTATTCGCGTCTGGAGTTGTTATAGCTAGGCCAGTCTCATGGTCAGGTGGGTCCACATTTATGTACAAGTCTAATTTTATGTACACATCCTACTACTATCACTTCTCACCTAGTTACAAATACTCTGTAGGCTTCGAACTTGTTGATGATAAACACTTTAGGGATGAATATTTAAATCTAAGATCAACTTATTTGTTAGATAGAAAAAACACCAAGGAATCACAAAGAAATTTATATTTAACTGGTGGTTTATCGACAAAGAGTAGAGATAATTTTCTTTACGGAATCCACGGTGACTGGGAGACTAGAAGAATCTTTACATCCTTCGCATATATCAATAAACACACGAAGACAAAAAACTTTACAGAAAATGAATTCCAGCTAGGTTTCGCGCCTTATGCTGGTGAATATAATGATCTCCACACTTGGATAATGCTTAAAACAAAGAGGGATACGATAAAAAATGACTGGCAGACCTATCCGTTTATTAAGTTTTTCAAAGGTGACTTTCTTGTAGAGCTAGGAACAAAAGACTCTCACTGGGACGTTCATTATATGATTAGATTTTAATTAAGGAGAATACTATGTTTAAAATTATTTTTTCATTTATAGCGCTTTACTTTAGCATGTTGTCAAATATATATGCTGGTGATTTACATGATCACAGTTCTCACAATCATGCTCATATAGACGTTGATGGCTCAAAAACAAAAATAGATCCTGACATATATAATAGTTTTGTTAAAGATCTCTCCGGCGGGCAAGTCGCTATAGTTGATGTTAAAGGTATGGTTTGTGATTTTTGTGCAAGGGGTATAGAAAAAACCTTTTATGATGATAAAGAAGTTAAAAAAGTTAGCGTAGATCTAGGAGCAGGTAAAGTACTTGTTGCATATTCAGATACTAAAAGAATAGACATTGATGAGATTAAAAATATTTTTCTTATAAACGGTCAGACTGCCACAAATGTAATTGTAAACCAACTATAGTATGTCTAATAAAAAAGAGACTTCGAATGTTGGAATTATATCGCTCCTTGCGTCATCGACTACACTTATCTGTTGCGCTCTACCTGCATTGTTCGTTGCATTAGGTGCTGGTGCTACATTAGCTTCTCTGACAAATATCTTTCCTCAGTTGATAGTGATATCACAGTATAAGGTGGCTATCTCTATTGGAACATTACTGATTCTATTTATAGCGGGAATATTTATAAAAAAGGCTGAATCGCTCCCATGTCCAGTTGACCCAATGCTAAGGAATATTTGTCTCAAGACTAGAAAAAGGTCAAAAGTGATGTTCTATGCATCAGTTATAATATTTTTATCAGCTAGCTTTTTTACATACTTACTTCCAGGATATATATAATCATGAAAAATCATCCATCACATAATAAACAATTAGCATCCCTTAAAAGGATTGAGGGTCAAATCAGAGGTGTCATAAACATGATAAATGAGGGAAAATATTGCATCGAGATTCTCAATCAGATAAAAGCAGCAAAGTCAGCTCTTGTCAGTGTGGAATCAGAAGTTCTCAAGAAACACATAGAATCATGTGTGAAAAATTCTCTAGAAAACAAGAATGCTGCTGATGTAAAAGTAAAAGAGCTTCTTAAACTTATAAATAAATAAATACTTCAAAAAGTGGTTCATCATCATTGTTGTAGTGTAATTCTTAAGTCTTTACCTAAACTTTCTTGACCATTAAAATTGCATTTAACACCTTTAATCATTGAAGCATCGTTGAAATCAAATCCGCAGCCTACTCGAACATATTTTTCATCTATGCATGTTTTTTTAGAGGGATCAAAAGCAACCCATCCAAGATCTTTAATATAAATTTCGACCCATGCATGTGTCTCATTAGCTCCGTTAGTCTCGTGTGCTGAAAATCCATTAATATATCTGGCAGGATAACTATGGTGCCTTGCTAACCCTATTAAAATATGAGCAAAATCTTGACAGACTCCGTTCCCAATTGATATGGCCTCTGTAGCTTTAGTTTCAATAGATGTGGAACCAGATTCATATATAATAGAGTCACCTACCGCAGCATTTAACTGATGACAAAAATTTATAGAATCTGGTTTGTGTTTTGATTTTGTTTTTACTAAATTAGTAATTCGTTTATTCGGCATTGTTAGGTCAGTCTGTCTAAGGAAACAATGTGGATGAACTTTTTCACTCAAACCATCCATCACTCCAAAATAGTTCTTTGTTTCTATTACTCCTTTTGCAGAGATAACCTGTGCTCTCGGAGCATTATTTATATAAATGTTATGTATTTTATGTCCTAGTGCATCAGTAAAAGGTTCAGATAATTCACCCTCTAATGAGTTTATAGACCATTTGATAATTTTTTGATTTTTACACTCAGTTGGATAGAGCTTGATTTGTTGAATCAACATAGGTACTTCATAAGAAAAATGATAACTGGTTTTGTATTCTATCTCTAAAATCATCGATTAATTCCTGAAAAATAAACGGCTTCAATATCTGCATAGACATTACCAATATCCTCTATAAATTTTGTCAAGAACTCATGCAGGCCAAAATTAATTATTTGCTCAGCACTACAATCTCTCAAACCTTTATAAATAGTCGATATCTTCCTATGAACTATATTTTTATTTTCATAAAATTCACAAAGTCTATTGACATGATGATTTATCTTATCAACAGCGAAAAATATTGACCTAGGACAAATATTACTAAGAATTAGGAAATCTATGATTTTTTTATAATCAATATCTGAATTTCCATATGCCCATCTAAAACCTCGATAGGATGAGACAGACCTCAACATCAAGCTCCACTGAAAATTATCTACTTGACCTCCAACATAACTGCTACTAGGTAAGAGAATAAAATATTTTACGTCAATTATTCTCGCAGTGAAATCAGCTCTCTCAAAATAAATACCAAGACGTATAAAATCAAAACCATCATTGATAAGCTGTGTGTGATCAATAGTGCCTTTTATGAGATTTACTTGTTTTTTTACCCAATCTAGAATTTCAGGAAGATTTTTAGATGAATATTTATCTTTCTCATAGTTTTTTATCTCGTGATACCAAGAATTCACTGTATTCCAAACTTCAAGTGTCACAGCTGTTCTAACCATTTTAAGATTATTTCTCGCTTTGACAATACAAGCTTTTATACATGAATGATTATTTTCATCAAATAATAAAAAATACTCAATTTTTTCTCTACTAACCTCACCATATTTTTTTAAATACTCTTCTCTAATACCTGAAGCTTTAAGAATTGAATCCCACTCACTTAAATATCCCTCATCTGTATTAGGAATTAAGTGAATCCTATAGGCTACTTCAAGCAACCTTGCTATAGAATCTGCTCTTTCTACATATCTTGCTGTCCAATATAAATTTTCTGCGGTTCTACTGAGCATAATTTACTCCCTCAATACCCATGTATCTTTGACGCCACCACCCTGAGATGAATTAACTACCAGCGAACCTTCTTTCAATGCAACTCGCGTCAAACCTCCTGCTACGAGTTTATTTTTTCTGTTGCCTACGAGTGTGAATGGTCTTAAATCTACATGTCTAGGACTCAAATTCTTGTTTTTAAAAATTGGAACAGTCGATAAATCTAAGATGGGTTGAGCAATATAATTATTAGGATTACTCTTGATTTTGTTTCTAAAAAGGTTGATTTTTGCTTTACTTGAATTATTCCCAATTAACATACCATAACCGCCAGATCCATGAACCTCCTTGACAACTAATTTATTTAGATTTTTCAGAACATACTCTTTATCGATTTTTAGAGAGCATTTATATGTCTTTATGCTTGGCAGTATCGCCTCTTGACCTAAGTAAAACCGAATTATATTTGGCATATACGAGTAAATAGCTTTATCATCTGCGATACCAGACCCAGGTGCTGAACAAATATTTACATGACCCGATCTATAAGAATCAAATAACCCCGGTACTCCAATCATAGACGTGCTATTAAATGTTAAAGGATCAATGTAGTCGTCATCAATGCGTCTGTAGATTATATCGACCCTCTCCTTGCCTTTAGTAGTCCTCATATAAGTTATGTTATCTTTTACGAATAAATCAGATCCTTGCACTAACTCCACACCCATAGTGTCAGCAAGATAACTATGTTCATAATAGGCACTATTAAGTGGTCCTGGACTTAATATTACAACGTTCGGATCACTATCGCATTTTCTCGGAGCCAATGATTTAAGAATGTCTAGTAGATGCGAAGAATAGTTATCTACAGGCTCTATACTTAGTGACTGAAATAGCTCCGGAAACATTCTCATCATAATTTCTCGATTCTCAATCATATATGATACTCCCGAGGGGGTTCAGCAGTTATCTTCAAGAACTTTAAATGACCTGGCATCAGTTCTAACGATATCAGTACCTATGATTGGACTATAAATATTGCAAGGTACTTTCAAACCTATCATTTTTATCTCATAAGCAGGATTCTTATAAATAAGATCAGCTGGAATTATTTTAGCTCTTATTATTTCTGCTTTGTTATAAATATCTCTGAGGAAGGCATTGATAGCGAGTGCTCTCTGAGTAACACCCTCTTTTATATGAAGCCATTCAAGTTTAGTGATAATCCTTGGGAACATGTCAAATGGAATTAACCTCTCCGCATTATCGAAATTATTGTAGACAGAAAAAGTAATCCCTATTTTTTTGAACAAATTTTCAGCTTGAAGTTTCTTTTTCACGACAATGTTGTGAGGTAAGGATTTAGCCCATGACATAATGTTTAAATATGGATCCCTGACTTTTTTCTTATTGAAAACTTCATTATACATGAATATCTATGTTGCAAGATTTATACCAACATTACTCGAGAGTGTATTTGTTAACTGAAATTGGTGCCATAAAAATCACATCCGATTTGCATATACCGATAACTGGTATACCACATATTTGCTGATAGATTATCGAGTTGACTGTGTTTTTTTAAGACACTATAATGCAATAGAAATAGGATGATTATTCACCTTAAACATCAGGATGATATTTTGAATGAAACTATTAGATAAAATCAAACCAGCTAGTTTGTCCGACAGCTTTGCCTATGGAATGACTAAGTTTTTCAGATTTATAGCAGATACGTTCTTCGCAAAAAGATACGGTCACAGAGCTGTAGTCCTAGAGACAGTGGCTGGGGTCCCAGGAATGGTTGCTGGTGTATGGATGCATTTGAAAAGTTTACGTTCTATGAAAACTGGTTATGGCGAGCAAATCAGATCAATGCTTGCTGAAGCAGAAAACGAGAGAATGCATTTGATGTTTTTTATTGACATTGCAAAACCTAATTTATTTGAGAGGTTTATTG
>MDSZ01019393.1_pt1 | contig 11019 bp, 11 predicted proteins | sample 811201 | NCBI WGS metagenome assembly MDSZ01 (sample SAMN05326647, study PRJNA326480) | marine metagenome | isolation source: seawater | place: Indian Ocean: North | collected 2010 | reverse complement strand
CTTTCTCTAACTTTTTCTTCTCTATTCTCTAGTATAAAATCAGTTACTTTTTCGGCATCTTTTGGATCTTCTAAACATTTTATTAATGTAGTCATTAGATACTTTTTATTAATTGTTTGTTTAGTCTTACTCTTGGTGTAAACTAATTTGCCATCATTTAAATCAAAACAATCTATTTCATTTGTTTTCATTACTTCCATAAGCTGATTGGTCAACTCTTTTTGCTTTTCTTTTCTAGTTTTTATTTCTTTTTGTAGAGATTTAATTTCTTCATCAACACCTATCCATTCTTTTATATGTTGTACTAATTGATCTTTGGTTTCCATAAATACTTAATATTAATATATTATATTTATATAATATTATTAAATCTTTTTATTATTTATATTCCAATGTCTTTTACATAAATTATCTTTATATATTTTACACCCACAATTTTTACCTTTATTTTTACCATATGTTAATATAGTATCACATAATGCTTTATCCGATTTATTTTCAATACAATTTGTTATTTTTACACATTTATTTTTACTATGATAAAAACAATATTCATGTAAACAATTTTTACCACATGGTTTGTTTTTATTTTTACCTGATTTAAAAACATAACTACATTTGTTAGGATAAAAACTATATTTAGATGGTGAATTAACATTTTTTGTCTTAGATACTCCTTGTACATTAGGAATATAAGGTAATAAATTATCAATTATTAGTCTACAATATGGACATTTTATTTGATATATCTTTAATTTTGTTATTTCTAAACTGTTATGCCTATTTTTTTGCTTACAAACTTCTTTATATAACGGTAAATAATTAAAAGAATGATTACATGGAAGAGTAATCTTATTTTTTCCCAAAGGTTCATTTGTGATCAAACATGTATTATTTAAATTATTATCTGATGACATATTTAATTCTTTATAAAAATCTATATCATCTTCAATGATATAATTCGTCATTAATATAATTATATCATAAAAACTCTTTATATATATATAATTTAATGAAAAAAGATAATAACATGGAATGGGGTTATTATACATGGCTATTATTTCATACTTTAGCAGAAAAAATAAAAGACCATGAATTTATGAATGAAAGAGATAATTTAATATTATACATTAGAAATATATGTAGTGTTCTGCCATGTCCTGACTGTTCTAATCATGCAATACACATGTTAAAACATTATAATTACAATCATATTTATGATAAAGAAAGTTTTAAAAAATTTATATTTGAATTCCATAATATCGTTAATAAAAGAAAACAATATAAAATAGAAGATTACTCTATATTGAAAATGTATGAAAAGGCAATACTTTATAAAATTTTATACGCATGGGACCATTATTTTACGGTGAAAGGAGTAAATAATAGAATGATAACAGAAAATATGAATAGAAATAGAGTGAAAAAAAGATTCATAAAATATATGAATGATAACAAACATAAATTTAATTAATTTATAATGTTTCTACTAATTCACCATTTTTAAAAACAGAACATTTAAATGTTTGTTTTTTCGGTACTGAACATACAGTACTGTTACTTAATGTTTCGTTAAAATACAATAATGATTTATTTCCTGTTGCTTTAAATATGGCAAACCATAAATATCCTAACATGTAACCTAATAATGAACCTAATATTACTCCTGCTATTGGAGTACAATAATTAGTAACTTTTGTAACTCCGTCAACTACTAATATTATAGCTAAAAATGCAACAATACCATAATTCATTTGATCATTTTCTCTCATTGGTGCTATTAAATATGCTGCTGTAAATGCGATAATCATACTGTTAACTGATGGACTATTGTAATTACTAGTAAATGGTAAATTAAATATTTCGCATACAGCGTTTCTTTCTGGAAACGGTTTGCTTTTAATCATATTTGAAAATAAAACATTAATACATATAGCAATTAATAACCCAGCTAAATATATAATTCCTTTTATGTCTTGATTAAATATAGATGCAGCTGCTAAAAACCATGTCAATAATATAGGAGAAACAGCAGCTATAAATTTAAATATATTTGTAGGATTAAATTCAGCTCCTTCTGCTGCTACTGGATATGTTTTTGGACCAGATGATGACATAATATATATATATTAACATAATAATATATATATTATTTTACTTTTCAAATATCATATCAAATACTTGATGAATATTATCTACTGGGAAAAACTGTATATCTTTAATTAAAGGTTTATCATTATATTTTTCTTTAAATTTATCAAAATCTATTTGATTTTCTTCAGGATAAATAAAGTTTTTAACACCAGCAGCAATGCCACCTATAATTTTTAAATCTAAACCTCCTATTTGAGTAACTTTACCTTGTAAATTAATTTCTCCAGTAATAGCAAAATCTTTTTTTATTTTTTTATTATTTAACAAACTATAAATACAAGTTGTAATTGCTGTACCAGCTGATGGACCGTCTTTTGGAACAGCTCCTTCTGGACAATGAATATGAATACCTTGATTTTTGGTTTTTTCAAAAGTTTCTGCTAGTTCTTTCTTTTTTTCTTCAGATGTTAAGTTCCAAGCTAGTGTTTTTGCGACATTCATACTTTCTTTCATAACATCACCTTGTTGTCCAGTTAACTTAAATTCTAATAATGCTGCTGATATGTAAAAATAGGTTTCAATAGAAATAATACCTCCTTTACCCATTCCATTAGCGTATAAACCGTTTATAATACCGACTGAAGATTCACTATGTATTTTTTGATGTTTAATAGGATGTCTTTCTTTTAAAAACTTAGTCATAATTTCATCTTTTGTAACTTCATATGGAATAGTAAAATTACTATTGTCACTATTTTGAAGTATCTGAAGATTTATTTCACCTATAATTTCAAAAATTAATTCTTTTAATTTTCTGACACCTGGTTCGTATGTATAATGTTCTATTATAAATTCTATAATCTCATCTGTAAATTTAATGTTATCAACTAAACCCATTTTTTTTGTTACTTCAGGTAATATATGTTTTTTAACTACAACTAATTTGTCTTCTAATGTTAAATGACTGAATTTTACTCTATGAATTCTATCTAATAATATTCTATCAATTAAATCTGGATCATTATAAGAAAAAATAAATAATACTTTTGATAAATCTAGATCAATTCCACTAAAATACTTATCTTGGAATTCTGTATTTTGTGAAGGATCTGTTAAATGAGTTAATATACCAATTATTTCACGACCATGTTCTGTTTTACTTACTTTGTCTAATTCATCAATAAAAATAATTGGATTCATGCATTTTTTTTCCATTAAAATATCAACTATTCTACCCCATGTTGAACCAACATAAGTATAATTATGTCCTTCTAATGTACTTCCATTTGAAGACCCACCTATTGCTATCAATGAAAAAGGTCTAGGATTTCCTTCTTCATCTTTCAAACAATTAGAAATACCTTGGTTGGCCAGTGATGTTTTTCCTACACCTGGTGGTCCTTCAAACCCAAAACAATAACCAGTATTATTACCATTTATCCATTGACCAATAATTCGTTCTATTTGTCTTTTCGCCTGTTTATGACCATGGACTGACTCATCTAAAATATCAGATACATCTTGTATATAGTTATATACATCTTTTGTTTTATTAATAATAGAATCAATTTCCGTATTTACTTTTTCATATTTTACAAATTTATTTATATTGAGATAAGTCAATTTATTTTCAACTAAATTTAACATTCCATTCTTATAACATAGTTTATGAAAATTAATTATTGAATCAATCATATAAGATGTTTTTTTACCAGAATGTAATAATTTATCATAATCCAATTTTTTTTCTTTTATTATAGCATTAATTTCATTTATAATTATGACAATTTCCTTTCTTTTTAATTCTTTTAAGGAAACAATCAAATCATCAAAATTTATTTCTTCATTATTGAATTTATTTTTAATAAGTTGCACATTTTTTGTCATTTCTAAATTTGTATAGGTTTCTTTTATTTGAAATAAATTATTACTTTTAATTCTATCCTCTAGTAGTTTAGTTATTTGTGTAAATTCTACATTAGATTCATCTAATATAGATAAAATTGGTTCATTTCTATAAACACCAAATGGAATTTTTAGTAAACCTTCTAAGTATTGTCTAGCCTTAGTTCCAGAATCTTCTGATTTATTTTTTACTTCTTTTAATTTTACCATTGCTTTTTCTTTAATAGAATCTTTACATTTTAATAAACATATTTGTTGTTCTAGTGGTATTTTGTTATTATCAAATTCAGATAAATCATTGGTATATTTTATTGTCAATTTCATAGCCTCTTTAAAATGAGTTTTTATTGACCAAGGTAGTGTATCTAGTAAAATAGACTGTTCTGATGTATCAATATTAGAATTATTATCATTAGATAATAAATCATAAAGCAAATAAGCTAAATATTGAAATTCTTGGTTATTATTTTTCAATAATAGTTGAATTAAGACTGTGCGCTGATAGTATAATTCGCCATTTATAAATTCTTTTACTATTTGTGATATAGGTTTTTGTTTAAATAATTCTAATTGATTTATTATTCCAACATATTTGTTGTATAATTCATCATTTGAATAAATTAATAACTCTTTCATAGTAAGTGAATTTATATAATTATCAAATGTTGAATCTTCTATAAAATCTTGTGAATTAGGTTTTTCTTCAATTAAACCATCATATCTATTTTTTATAAAAGAATAATTTATACAATTCTGAGGAATATCATCTACTATACCACATATAATTAAGGTCTTTTTTAATACTTCATGTTGTATAGCTATTTTAATACCATAAACCTTAGTTAAAAAAGATTGACTTGTTCTTGATAGATCAAAACAATCAAAGTTATCTGATAATTCAACTATAGAATGGTCTTCCACTATTTTATTTTTACTTATTTTTTTTTTATTTTTATTATCTTTTGTTTTACTATCTTTCCATACCATTACTTTATAACCAATAGGATGTACATGATTTCTTAAAACTTCAAATTTTTCTTTGTTATTGTCATTTACTATTGAGTTTATAAAATCAGACCCAAAACATATTGTAATTAAATCTTCTAATTCCAATGTACCAAAGTTTTTTAGTATACTAGATAACTCGTTATTTATTTCTTGTAATTTTGAAATGAAATCATTTTGTAAACTACTGTCATAGTTAGATACAACTGTATTTTTTATTTCAGTTAATTCTAATGATATTTTTTCAAGTGAATCCATACAAATATTAATTTCATTTACCCCCAATATTTCTAAACTTTTGTATTTTTGTATACCAATAATTGTTTTTTTGATTATTTCTTGAAATGAAACAATTTTTGAAATAATAAACGAATTAACATCATTACTACTTTTAATTTCTGTTGTCTTCTTCTTTTTCTTTACATTTACCTCTTTCCCTATTTCAGCTTCATCTTTTTTTATACCACTCTTTGAATTTTTCATCAAATTTATGTATATATATGCTTAAATATATTATTTAAATATTAATTTAAATAAAATATTAAGATTTCAATATAAATTATATTATTTTATATCGATAGACACTATTGTATCACTAATTTTATATGGATTATTAGAATAAATTATATCTTTTAAAAATAAACACTTTGATATTAATATATCACTTATAAATTGTTTGATGTCATCTACATTATCAAAAGACCATTTCTTGTTATTATAAAATAAATTATACAAAGATAATTTTTCTAATATATCAATCTTTGAAATAATTACATGCGTAGTCCCTGATATATTAATAGCTTTTATTAACAAATCTAGATTTAACCAATTAACTTTACGCTTTCTACCAGTTGTAACTCCATATTCTTTTCCCAAATCAATAATTTGTGATAGTTCAGTATCATTTATCAAATTTTCAGGAAACAAAGGATCAATTCCAGATCGCGTATCATATATTTTAACTGCACCATATATATGTCTTATTTTCTGAGGTGGAAAACCTAAACTACACGATCCATATGGTAAAGTTACACTTGATGTAGTATAAGGATAGTTTCCATGATTAATATCTAACCAAAATCCTTGAGCTCCTTCACATAATATTTTACCATATAATTTTTCATTCCATATGAAACCTTGTAGTACATCTACATCTTTTACTTGCATGCCTATTCTTTTATATTTATCACTGTAACAAGGGGCTATACCTCTAGCAGTAGTACCTTGTAATTTATTTAATTTTTTTTAAATCTTCCTCAATATGTTGTTGGGTTACAATATGTGCTTTGGGTGATATTTTTATTAAATCGATATTAAAACCATTTTCTTGAAGATAATTTACCTCATTTAAAAATCCTTCTACATTAACAACACAATCGGGACCTATAATTGACATTGTATTATAAAATATACCTGATGGTATTAAATGTGTTTCGTATTTTTTATCACCTATATATATTGTATGACCAGCATTATCTCCACCTGCCCACCTACAAACAAAATCATAATTATTAGATTTTGTTAATTCAGATGTAATTTTACCTTTTGCTTCATCACCCCATGCTAATCCACAACATACATCTACAAAACTTATTTCCTCCATTATATTTAATCATTTATGATTCTGTTTATATCATTTGAAAATTAATATAAAAAAACACTGAGTAATATAATTAATGGGTATTCCTGCATATTTTTCATATTTAATTAAAAATTATAATTCTATTATAAATAATCTAAACAAATTAGATAAAGAAATTTATCATTTTTATCTTGATAGTAATTCTATTATTTATGATGCTTTACATTCAGTTGAATTTAATAATAATAATTATGAAGAACAAGTAATAAAATATACTTGTGAAAAGATAGAATATTATATTCAACTTATAAAACCAAAAAAAAGTATATTTATAGCATTCGATGGAGTTGCTCCTGTAGCAAAATTAGAACAACAAAGAACACGAAGGTATAAATCACAATTTATAGAACAAGTAAATAAAGAAATATTACCTGAACATAAGAAAACATTTGATCGCTGTGCTATTACGCCTGGAACTAATTTTATGAACAAATTATGTATAAAAATTAAAAATTATTTTTCAAAACCATCAAAATACAATGTAGATAGTATATTTATTTCATGTAGTGATGAGTCAGGTGAAGGCGAACATAAAATTTATCAACATATTAGAAATAATTCAAATGACGAAACATCTATCGTATATGGCTTAGATGCTGACTTAATTATGCTTACATTAAATCATTTGAAATATAACAAAAATCTTTATTTGTTTAGAGAAACGCCTGAATTTATTAAATCTATTGATAAATCTCTTAATCCTAACGAACTTTATCTATTGAACATTCCTAAGCTTAAAAATATAATATCTAATCATTTTTTTGACAATTCTAAAAATGATACATGTAGCAATTATATTTTTTTATGCTTCTTTCTAGGCAACGATTTTTTACCACATTTTCCTGCTTTAAATATTAGAACAAATGGTATTAAAAATTTAAATGATACATATGTTAATGTAGTAACTAATAATAACTTAATAGAAGATGATAATTTAAATTGGGGTGAAATAAAAAATTTTATTAAAGAACTATCAAAATACGAAGAAGAATTTTTAATAGAAGAATACGCTATTAGAAGTAAATTTAAAAAGCGACATTTTAACCCAGATGACCCTAAATATTTAGAAGAAAGATTCAATAATTTACCTATATTGGACATGAAAACAGAAGAATACATAGATCCATATAAACCTAATTGGCAACATCGATACTACGATGCATTATTTAATATTGAGTATGACAAAGATATCATTAAAAATATTTGTATTAATTATTTAGAAGGTCTTGAATGGACATTTAAATATTACAATAAAGGATGCCCTGACTGGACATGGTATTACAAATATCATTACCCTCCATTACTAGAAGATTTAGTTAAATATATTCCAACATTTAATACATCATTGATTGAAGACAAAGTTACCTATCCAATACACGAATATACGCAATTATCTTATGTTCTTCCAAAAAATAGTTTAAATTTACTTCCTAATTTTATACAAAAAGTTTTATCCGAAAAATATTCTGATTTACACAATGATAATTGTAAAATAATATGGCATTTTTGTAGATATTTCTGGGAAAGTCATGTAGATATGCCTCATATCGACATTAATGAATTAAATCGAATAATTAAATTACAATTATAATTTTTTTATGTTACCATATTATATCACATAATGCCTCTGCGTGTTTACGCTCGCGTAAAAGACGGTGATTATCCTAAAAAAAATTTAACTTACAATAATGGAAGTGTTAAAATTGATTATAAACATCATAAAAAAAAACATGAATTTATAATTAATAAAATATGGAATTCTTCTTACAATAATAACAAAATATTCCATGATTTATATTCAAAATCGGCACATTTCTTTGTAAGTTATTGGGTTGCTTTTGGATATACTGGTTCAGGAAAAACATATACAACTACGAATATATTAAGAGAATTACTTAATCACTTATTACTTTCTACAAAATCAGAAGTATCTGTTAGTGCTATTCAAATATATGAAGAAGATATTTTAGATTTGGTCAATGATAATAATAAATGTAAGTATTTTAAAACTGACAAATTAATTATTAAAGATTGTGTAAGAAAATCTGTTCACAATGCCGAAGAAATTATTAAAACTATATTAGATAATAGAACTGTAGCCTCTACAAAAATGAATGTTGATTCGTCTAGATCCCATGCTATAATAACCATATATCATCAAAAAAAAAAATATGTTATTGTTGATATGGCAGGTCAAGAATTTGGAGATCCTAATAATAAAAATTCTGAAATACAAAAACAGGCAAATAATATCAATTTAAATATGCTTGCTCTAAAAGAATGTATAAGAGCTTATCACGCAAAAAAACCATATATACCTTACAGAAGAACACTTTTAACATTAGCATTAAAGCCACTATTTGAACATAAATGTAATAGTTCATTTATTTGTACCGTAAGTTTAAAACAGTCACAATACTATCAAATTGATAGTCTAAGATATGCATCTGCTCTTTTTAAAACAAAAGATGAACAAAAAAAAGAAGATAGTCACTATAATTTAATTTACAATGATTATTGTAGGTATATAGAAGGGTCTGAATTTGTTAGTTTTATTGAAAAAGACATTCGTCAAGAAATGAAACAAGGAGACTATAGTCATGTACATCAAATTGATAAAGTTTTAAAGAAAAAAGAAAAATATATAGAAAGACTTAGATATCAAATGAAATCGTATGAAAAATTATGATCATCATCAACTACAACCCAGTATATATTATTAACGATATACAAAAAATGTACTAATCCTATAAATTGAACAATAGGGTTGTTTTTTACATAATGTATAGTTTTTACTATGTTACATAAATAGTGAATAAACTTTTCTAAATTATTAAATTGGTTGTAGCTGTTTATTGTCCTAATGGTATTGTCATCAATATCACTACCTAATGTATATGTATTTAATGTATCATTATTATCTTCTACATGAAAATTATAATCTAGATCATCAAATCTTACATGACTATCTATATTTATATCAATGTCTATTCTACAAATAGGACAAATTGGTTTTTTTTTAATAGAATCGATAATACAATTAAAATGATATTTATGTCCACAAGATAAAACAGAATAATTATTACTGTGTATATTATCTAAACATATACAACATTCATCTGTTTCAAAAACTAAATTCCTAATTCGTGCCTTTTCATTCCATAAATTTTCTATTTCGTTAATTAATTTATCTTTTCTCATAAATACTTTTACATTATTCATAGAGGCTATTCTTTGTAATTTTTTTAGTGTTAATTTACTAAAATCTGGTTTGACTAATTTGTTTAACAAAGTATTTAATTCTACTCCTCTATTACAATTGTATATTTTATGACCCTCCTCATTACAATACATACATCTCATTTTAAAATATTTATAATTTTTATTTTTAAAATTTAAACTAAAAATAAAAATTTATATAAAAACTAGTATAAAATTAATATAAAATAAGTAATATTGTTATCATAGCTTGAATCATTGCTAAAAATTTGGCAAATGGACTTACTGGATATATATCACCATAACCTAGCAAACAACCTGTATTTATTGAAAAATAAAAACGATTAAAAAATTTCATAGAGAGAGATGGTTCTATACTTTCTGCTTGTAAATCTTCTTTTTTTACTTCTTCTTTTACTTCTTCTGTTGCCATTTCTATTTGTAAATCACTGCTTTTATTCGGCAATAATTCTGAACCTTGATTTCTAAATGCTTCTGGTACATTTTCGTCAATTTCTTTTTCTACGGTTTTTTCTATTAATTCATCTTTTATTTTTTCTTGTACTACATTTACACCACTAAAATCTAAGTCATCTAAAAATAAATATAGTATACTAAACACTAATGTAGTAATGAACAATGTTTTAATTTTAAATTCATATTTATTATGAGAACCATGTCTAAAAAACTTATATATTTTTAATAAGTCTGTTCCTCTAAATAAAAGCATATAATATATGTTTAGAATAAATTTAAAAAATTAGTATGATATTATATAAATATGCAAAAAGATATATTTACCGAAATAGCTGATCGTAAAGATTTATTAGAAAATATTTTACCTAACAATCCTGGTCATGTAATTGTTAAATTTGGTGCTGAATGGTGTAAACCTTGTCACATTATTAAACAAACTGTAGATGATAATTTTTCCAAAATGGGTTCTAATGTACAATGTTTTGATATTGATGTTGACGAATCATTTGATGTTTATGCTTTCATGAAAAGCAGAAAAATGGTTGTAGGCATTCCAAGCATTCTTGTTTGGAATAAAGGAAATAAAGAATATGTTCCTGATGCGTTTATTACATCAGCAAATATTGAAGATGTTAACCGATTTTTGTCTAAGTATATTTAGATATAAATTATATAGT
>MDSZ01159050.1_pt1 | contig 11020 bp, 7 predicted proteins | sample 811201 | NCBI WGS metagenome assembly MDSZ01 (sample SAMN05326647, study PRJNA326480) | marine metagenome | isolation source: seawater | place: Indian Ocean: North | collected 2010 | reverse complement strand
GAAATTAAAATTTTTATATTTTTTTTTCTAGCTTCAACACCCATTAAATACTGATTTATAGAACTAATGCTACCGAGTGGATAATCATTAATCCATATTAGTTTATTCAAATATTTATGAATTGTACTATTTTTTTTTGGAAGTTTTACCTTATTAATTTTCAGTTTGTAATAGTTCTTTAAAAAAGAAATACTTTGATTATCTTTATTATTTTTTGCCAAGCTTGGAGCAAAAAATAAATTTATTTTTTTTACAGGAATTAATTTTTTTATTATTGAAAAATTTATTGAAGAGTCAATACCTCCTGATATCAAAACACCAAATTTTACCTCATTAGATAATCTCAAAATTAAACTTTTTGTTAATTTTTTTTTTAATAAATTTGAGTTTTTTTTAAAAGAAAAACTATTTTTTACTTTTTTATAATTAAAATATTTAATTAATTTATGATCAAATTTATTGTTTATTTTTAAGCAGGAATAATATGATGGTTGAATTTGGAAAATTTTTGAAAAAAAAGTTTTTTTATCATAGTCGACTAAATCAAAATTTAAAAAATTATTTTTAGTTGATCGATCTATAGAAAATTTTTTTTTAGTCAAAAGTAATATAGCTTTTATTTCAGATGAAATTATAAATTGGTCTTTGTCTTTAAAGTAATATAAAGGCTTCTCGCCGTACCGGTCTCTAACTAAAATCATCTTATTTTTTTTTTTTAAGAACCAAACAAAAGACCACATTCCATCTAAATCTTTTAATGTTTTAGATAATCCAAATACTTCTAGATATCTTACTAAAACCTCTGTATCTGACTTTGTCTTAAATTTAATTTTTTTTTGAAGAAGTTTTTGTCTTAAGTTTAAGTAATTGTAGATTTCTCCATTAAATACTAAAATTGAATTTTCAGTTACAAATGGTTGATTAGCAGCACTATTTTTATGATCGACGATTGACAATCTGTGAAAACCAAATTTTATCTTAAATAATTTATTTGTAACATTTTTAACTTTACTATTATCTGGGCCCCTATGTTGAATTGATTGAAAAGCATTTCTCCACAATACTGGATTTACTTTACTTTTTGTAATTGATATTAAAAACCCACACATTAGATTTTCTTATAATTTTGTTATTTTATTATAAATAATAAACATTAACCTATAATATGATTCTATAAATCGAGATACAAATTTTTTAAGATTTTAATCTATTTGAATTTATTATGCTAATTGTGTCTTTAAAATCTAAACTAATAAGCTCCAGAAACCACTTTAGATTTTCATATCTTGGTTTACTTTCCACTTTAACTAGCTCGAGAGCCTTTTCTCTGGTTATATCACCTTCTCTAATTTGATTACTTCTAAAAGTATCATGCTCTGAAAAACCTGCCATTGTATAATAAATGTAATTATAAAATGCAGCAGCACCATCACCGATTCTCCAAGTGGACTTTGTATCTACTGATTTTTCCCAGTCATAAAACTTCAACATTTCATTTACCTCAGCTTCATTCCATCTGTAAAAATCAAACATAGAATAATGATTAGTTTTTTTAAAAACACTCCTGTGAAGTTCCCCATATAAATTATCAAAGATTGAAGAATTAAAGTATGAAGGGTTTAAAAGAGCTTGCTTAAATCTTTTGCTATTGTAATTAATTTGTTTAAAAAATCCAACAGTGTAGTTATTTTTTTCCAAGTTAAAATCAGGAGCAACACCCAAAAAACCTGATTTAAAATGTGTAGCTTCATAAGGGTTGATCCCCCACAAGTCTAATTTTAAACCAGTCCTTTTTTTTACTGTTTTAACATGTCTATAAAAATGTTTATCTCCTGCAGTAAACAAATTAACCATTCCAAGATGTGGTTTTTTTAGCCACGCTAGAACATTTTTTTTTATATAATTTCTTTTTTTTGATATATCGTCTGCAAATATAATATTTTCAATATTTAGTTTAGAGCAAATTCTACTAATATTTCTCCTTGCTAAATCAGTTACCAGTCCCCAATCATAGGTATATGCAATCGGATTTAAATTAAATTTTGTTTTTGCCAAATGGAGTGCAAAGCAGCTGTCTCTTCCACCTGATAAAGGTATAATACAATCTGGTTGTTTTTTTTTATTTCTGAATTTGTCAAAAATTGTATTTGCCTCTTGATTATTAAATTTTACAAAATTTCTTTTTTTATAATTTTTACAATAATTACAAACACCGTTACTATCAAAATTAATAAAAGGCATCGTAGATGGTAATATACATTTTGAACATCTTTTTAGTTGATGGTTTTCATATATTAGGAACTTTTCTAGCTGAACATTTTTGGATAAAGGCGGGACATAATCCTGTCTTTTATAACTTTTTTCCTCAAAATTTATAATTTTATTATAACTTTTAGGTATATCTAAAATTTCCTTAGTGATTTGATGAATTTCATTACAATTAATTTGATTTAAAAAATATTTTTCTGATGCAAAATAGTAATTACCATTTTTTATGCCTCCATATAAACTACCATTATTTGAAAATAATAATATTTTACCTAACTTTGGAATTACTATTGCACAACAAATTATACCTTCGCAGTCCTCTAAAATTTTACTTATCGCTTGATTTAAATCAAAATTTTGATTTAAAAAATGATCAACTAAGATTGGTAAAATTTCACTATCAATTCTTAGTTTTTGATCTAATTTATATTTAGAAAATATTTCTTTAAAATTGACTATTATGCCATTATGGATGCAAGCAACTTGCTTCCTTAAAATTGGCTGATTATCTGGGGTTGAATTCGTAATTAATCTACTATGACCTATAGCTAAATTTCCAATATCTGGCAAAATTTCCGATAAAACATTTTTTATGTCATCATTAAATTTCCTTACAATATAATCTTTATTATATGTTAAAAAACCAGATGAATCTTTGCCTCGCTCTCTTGATAATAATGCTAAAGATTTTAAATCATTTTTATCAATTTTTTTTCCCAGAATTCCAAAAATACCACACATTAATCTTTGATGCCTTTTCTTTTAAGCAATAATTTTATTTCTTGCATATATTTTTTTTCTATTAGTAAAAAACTTATCGTTACTAACACAATTAATAAATATATAATTTTAATAATTATTGATTTTAAATTTATTTCATTTAACAAGTTAAGGACTCCATAACTTGTAATTAATACAATAAAAAATGAGATTAATATTAAATTGAACTGAAAAGGTATTGGATAGTGTTTATTTGAAAGATATAAATAAAGCAAAAAACCGCATATTGAACTAATCAAAGTGGCATAAGCTGCACCACTCAAACCAAATATTGGTATTAAAATATAATTTAAAAGAGTATTTAAAATTGCACCAAATATAGCAATGACAGATATAAGTTTTGTTTTTTTTGCTATCGACAAACCTGGTGTAAATATAAAGATGTTTGAGAAAAATACTGATAAAATTAAAAGTGTGATCAAATTAGCTGAACTATAAAATATTTCTGTGGTAAAAAGGATCACTATTTCTTTTGAAAATAATATGCTACCTGCAACAGCTAACGAGGCAAAAATAACGAAAATGTTAAAAATCTTCGATATATCAGATGGGGTTTTTTTCTTTTTGTAATTTTTAAATATAAGAGGTGTCAATGACTCCTGAAAACCAATCATAATCAAACCAGCTACAGCTGCAAAACGATATGCCACTCCATAAATCCCAAGTTCTTCGAGACCAAGAAGATCTTTTATCGCAATCCTATCTATATTCACTGCTACAACTAGTCCAATACTTGATAGTACCAGTGGAGCAGAGTAAGAAACCATCTTTTTAAACTTACTAGTAGAAAAAATAAATCCGTAGCTTTTCCGTGAATAAAAATATGCAACCAAAGAAGCAATTATATTTCCTGTTATTTGTCCAATAAAAATACTTTCTACTTTGAATCCTTTTACAACTAATAAGTAAACAGTTACGGTAGCTAAAACAAAGAAATATATCAAACTAGCTTTTACACTTTCTTTTGGCTGTATTTGCCATTTTAACTGATTCCATGTAAAGACAAAAATTCCAAGTGTAGATATTGCAAATGTAGCTAGTAAAAATATATTTTTTTTATTTTTATCTAAAAGTAACCAAGAGGTAAAATTCTCACTAAATAAAAAACAAAAAAAGAAAAATATTAAATAAACTAATACGGTAAACCAAAAAGCAGTGGAGGCATACTCCTTTTTTTCTTTTTGTTTAATAGCATCTTGATAGTATCTAGCTAATCCTTGTGATATTTCTAATGCAATAGTTAAATTTATAAATGTACCAATAACGTAAAATAAATCTATAGTACCAAACTCTTCAGGCGATAAATATTTAGTGTAAATTGGCAATAAAAATAATGCTATACCAAGGGTAAGAATGTTACCTATATTATATGTTAAGCTATTCTTAAAAAAAGATTTAAGCACTAAATAATATTTTTTTCCTTAAGAACATTTTTTATATATTCACCAGCTGCTTCATAAGTATAGTGTTTATAAGCAAAATCATATCCATTGTCTGCATAGTATTTTATTTTAGTAGGATTATCTAAAAGATATTTTAGATTATCATACACATGCCAATATTTAGTAATCATCCATGCATCTTTACAGTCTTGCGGAAGACCTGTTTCAACTCTAGGATCTGCTGACATTAATACTGCACAATGATTTGCCATTGCCTCTACTCCAAAATAGCCACCTGTAAAAGCATAAAATTGATTTAATGCTATATGACTCGATTGAAGCTTCTCTAAAACTGTTTCATTTGGTTCGTCAAGAAGTTCGATATATTCAATATCATACTTTTCAATTTCTAATTTTTTTATTGCGGCTCTTACTAATGAAGTTCCTTTAGTGAGAGGTGAGGAAGGGGCATGTATCACTTTAATTGTATCTAAATTTTTAAATTTATTATCATTTTTTTTAAATTTAGTTTTATCTAATAAATAAGGAAAAGAATATTGTTTACTCTTTAAATATGACATTTGACACATTTTATAATTAAAAATAATATCTGCGTATTTATCTGCACTTTCTGCCAATTTTTTTTTATCTTTATCATAAAAACTTGTTTGCATATATTTATTTTCAATAACATTGTAATGTGAATGAATATCAAGTTTATTTTTTTTAGCATATTCATTTGTTAATTTAATTGATCTAATATCATCGCCACAAAATGATGTAACTATTTTGATATTTTTAGATTTTAAAAATTTGAACTCATAATTTCTATCCATTAAAAAACCACTATTCCAAATATACCAAAAATGAGTGCTCTTATTAGTTAAGTATCCTAATAATAATGGAGCATAGATTAATCTTATTAAGTATCTAATGTATACATTATTTATGTTTATAGAATAGTCATATTTATAACTATTAAATACATATTTTGAAAAAGAAACATTTGCAGATGGTGTAAGTATATTTTTTAAAAAAAAAATAATACCACAAATTTCGTCAACGCCAATAATCCAAGATTTTTCAATTTCCCTTTTTTTTATTATTCTAAAAAAATAATACGAGATATAAAGTATTGGTATTTGAAAATATGTGATTGGTGTTTTTAAAAATCTTATAATTATTTTAACTGTATCTAGAAACATATTATTAAAAAAGAACCCAATGATGTAAGTTTTTTACTTTAAATAAAATTTATACTCAATATATAATTTTTCTTTTAAGTTTTTTAAAAGTACTAATATATTCATTTTTAACGCTTTGAGCTCTACCTTTTATACATCTTTTTACTCTATTAAAAGAGGTCATGCTTCTTTTTTGCCACCAAACAGGATGAGTTAAAACTTGAATTTTATCATGATTTAGATCTAAAAAATTTTCTAATCTTTTGTGCCGCCAATATCCATCACTATCACTGCAATACTCTACATTTTTTTTAAAATATTTTGCATAAGCATTAATCATCTTTGCATACTTAAAATTCTCATATTTTAATATTTCTTTGGAAGGACTGTGATATGAAAATACTTTAATTTCAATTTGAAATAAGTCTTCTAAAATTTTTTTTTCGAAAGTTAGATATTTTTCTAATTGTTCTTTTGATTTAATATTGTACTGTGAAGAATCAAAATGCAGTCCTAATTGATGACCTAGAGATTTGATTTTATAAATTAAATTTTTGATTTCTTTATCAAATATATTATAAAAATTACTCCCAAAAAACAAAAAATAAGTTGATTTTATATTTAAACTTTTCTCTATATTTGCTAGTGAGTATGCTCTATGTATAGAAAGATCTACATCATGTCTCCATAATGTGTATCTTCTTTTATTGCCAATTTCGTCGAAGAAAATTGTTTTGTTTTTAATTTTTCCTAAAAGTTTTTTGTAATTTTTTTCAGTAAAGTCTTTTTGGTTATAATTAAATTTCAAATTATTAATCCTCTATTTTTTTTTATCATTTATTCATTCTATTATCAGCTTTTTCCAGGATTTTTTGAATTCTTATAGCTTGGTCAGGACCTGTCAAAGATCGACTATTATTTTGAATTAATTCTATAAAAGAATTTAAACTTTCGTACAAAGCATCTTTTTTTTCTATAAATGGTGACCACACATCTCCTTCATGTGTTCTTACTTCATAACTGCCATAATCAACGTCTTTACCAGATATAATGTTTACTCCCTTATTGTAAACACTCAATTTTTGATCCATCTTTATATCATCAAAAATTACCATTTTTTTTGTGCCAACTATTACTAGTTTTCTCTCTTTAAGAGGTGAAATCCAACTTGACTGTACGTGAGCTATAAAACCTGGATAACGCATTGTTAAAAAACTAACACTCTCTTTTGGGTTATAAAATTTTTCACCTAAAGCGCTAACAAAATAGGGTTCTTTGCCATTAGTTAAATAATCAATGACCACAAGGTCATGTAATGCTAAGTCCCACATTGAACTTACATCCTTACGAATTTGTCCTAAATTCATTCGCATTGCGTCGATATAGAGTAAGTCTCCAATATGATCTTGATCAATTAGATCTTTTATTTTTTTAATAATTGAATTGTATATCATAATATGATTGATATGGATTTTTAAATTTGAACTTTTAGCTAAACTGTTTAATTCTTCTGCTTGCTTTACTGTTGATGTAAAAGGTTTTTCGACAAAAACATGCTTTCCTTTTTTTAAAGCTTCTTTTACCAGGCTATAATGTGATGACGTTTCAACAGCTATTACTATTACATCTATATTTGTATCGTTCAAAATCTGATTATAATCAACCGTATAATTCACCTGAGATGAATAAGTTGATTTTGCTTTTTCAATACGATCAAAATTCTTATCACATATCCATTTTAAGTTGATTTTTGGATTTGCAATAATATTTTTGGCGAGGTTTGGTGCCCAATAACCATACCCTACTAATGCTGAGTTAAAAAAATTTTTTTTCATTTCTTTATTAATATTTTTTAGTAATTATTCTGTTGCTATTCAACTCATTTATAAAATACATTCTTTAATATTTGATACTATATAGTTAATTTGATTATTAGTTAAAAATGGATTTATAGGTAAACTAAGTACTTCATTTGACATTTTCTCTGATGTTGGAAAATCTCCTTTTTTATATTTTAAAAATTTAAAACATTCTTGAAGATGAAGTGGAACTGGATAAAAAACAGATGTAGGAATTCCTTTTTTTTTTAGTTTTTTTTGAATACCATCTCTGTATTTTGATCTTATAGTATATTGAGCCCATGAACTTGTATTATTTGGCTTCAGGATTGGAGTTTGTAAAATATGAGATAATTTTTTTGTATAATATTTTGCAATTTTTTCTCGTTTAATTAATTCTTTTGAAAAATATTTAAGCTTTACCAAAAGTACAGCTGCTTGAAGAGTATCCAGGCGTCCCCCTATCCCTTTATACTTATGATAATTTTTTCTTGTTTGACCATGCACTCTTAGAGCTTTTATTTTTTTTGCATAATTTTTATTATTTGTAAAAACTGCTCCTCCATCTCCATAACAACCAAGAGGTTTTGATGGATAAAAGCTAGTAGTTGAAATATCCCCCAAGTTACTATCTTTTTTGTTATTATGAGTTGAACCAAAACTTTGTGCTCCATCAATAATAATTTTTAAATTATATTTATTAGCTATGTCTTGAATAATATCTATGTCTGCAGGCTGGCCGAATAGACTAACTGGTAAGATAGCTTTTGTTCTTTTGGTAATAGCTTTCTTAATTAAGTTAGTATCAATATTATAAGTATCAGAATCAATATCAACAAACACTGGTCTAGCCTTAAGAAGAGCAATCATTTCTCCTGTAGATATCCAAGTATAAGGAGTTGTTATAATTTCGTCACCTGGATTTATATTTAATGCCATTAGAGCAAGCAAGAGAGCATCTGTTCCTGATGAACATGTAATTGCATATTTTGCACCTGTAAATTTCTCCAATTCTTGCTCAAGAATATTAACTTCTTCACCTAAAATAAAATTAGATTTGTTTAAAACTAATTTAAGATTTGAATCTATTTTTTTTTTATATGTTTGGTACTGAAGTTGTAAATTAGCAAAATCTATTTTCATGATTTTCTATTCAAGTAAATTTAATTTATTTTATATAAAAATTTTTTTGATTCATAACTAACATTATAATGTAAATAAATTAACTAAATTAATATTTAAAGTCGAAAAACACTAAACCCTTGATCTATCAGATCCTCTTTTTTATAAATAGACTTAATATCTGCAATTAATGGATTTGATCCTTTGCATAAATTTTTGAGTTCTTTTGGTGACATTGATCGAAATTCATTATGGCCTACGGCAACAATTAAACTATCTACCTGATTGTTCTTGTTAATTTTACCTAATTCAATACCATAAATTTTTTCAAGTTCATTTTTATTTGCCCATGGATCAACAACAATCACTTTTACACCCCAGTTTTTAAGCTCATAAACAACATCTGCAATTTTTGAATTACGAAGATCTGGGCAATTTTGCTTAAAAGTTATACCCATCACACCAACTGTGCTTTGTTTTATATCAATGCCTTTTGCTATCATCTTTTGAATTACTTTTTTAACCATATAAAAAGCCATATTGTCGTTAATTCTTCGACCAGCTAAAATTAACGTTGGATTATATTTAACTTTTTCTGCTGCATGTGTTAAGTAATAAGGGTCAACACCAATACAATGACCTCCAACTAGTCCAGGCCTGAATGGAATAAAATTCCATTTACTTTCAGCTGCCTCCAAAACCTCAATTGTGTCCAAATTTAATCTTTGAAAAATCACGGATAGTTCGTTAATTAAAGCAATATTTAAATCTCTTTGAGTGTTTTCAACTACTTTTGCTGCTTCAGCTACTTTAATACTTGTGGCTTGATAAGTACCAGCAGTAATAATATTTTTATATAGTTTATCAATTTTATCAGATATCTCTTTCGTTGAGCCACTTGTAATTTTTTTTATTTTTTCTAGTGTATTTACTTTATCTCCAGGATTTACTCTCTCTGGGCTATAACCACAAAAAAAATCTTTATTGAATTTTAAACCAGATGCTTTCTCAAGCTCTGGCACACATACATCTTCTGTAGCACCTGGATATACTGTAGATTCATATATCACAATGTCATTTTTAATCAGTACAGATCCAACAGTCCTAGATGCTTCAACTAAATGCACAAGGTTAGGTCTTTTAGTTTTATCAACTGGGGTAGGGACAGTAATAATGTAGATATTGCAATCCTTAACATCATTAATTTTATTTGAATAACTCAAATTATTTGCAACAGATGAGAGCAGTTGATTATTAACCTCTAATGTTTTATCATCACCTTTCTTTAATTCCTCGATACGCTCTCTATTTGTATCAAAACCAATGACTTTAAATTTCTTTGAAAAAGCTACTGCCAAAGGCAAACCTACATATCCTAGACCAATAATTGCAATTTTTAAATTACCGCTTTCCATGTCTTATTTTCTTATGATTTGAATTAAGTTTAACATCATAAAGAATTATCAATTCTTTTAAAACCTCAAATTTAATTTAGATTTATTTTTATTATGCATATTATTATTGATTTAATGATAATAATTTTTTGTTATTTCATTTACCATTTGAGACTTATTATTAATGGTTAAATGCAAAATTTTTTCAAGTTGTAGAACATGTATCTTTCTGTCAAAAAAAGTTTTTGCAAGGTTCAATGCTGCCTTACCTGATGTTTTTAGCCAATCGTTATCGTTAAGTACCATATCTAATTCTTTTGCAACGACTTCGATTTCTTTTCCATACATGCATAAACCACAATTATACTTTGAAACTAAATCTTTCATCCATCCGCCATGATTTAAAAAAACTGGTTTTCCAGCTGCTAAACCATCAAAAAATTTATTAGCAGAATTTGCCCAATTTTCTCTTATATCAACTACAAAATTAGCAGTCATATTTGCTGCTGATAAACATGCAGGCATATCTTTTTTTGGCATTGGATCTTCAAAAAATAAATTTTTTTCGTAAACATCATTCTTTTTTGCTTCTATTATAAGTTTTTGTTTTTCAAAACCATCACCAATTAATAAAATTCTAATTTCAGAGTTTTGTGCTCTTAATGCTTTTGCTAATCTTACAGCATATGAAAGATCATTAACTTTACCAAAAGTTCCCGCATAAATAAGCAAAGGTCTGTTTTTAAGCCAAGGTCGATTAAGCCTAAATTCAATTGCTGATTTTTCATTATACTTAAATTTTTCTAAATCGGAGCTATTTGGTATTATTGCAACTTTATTTGTTTCAATTTTTTTTGAAATTATTCCTTTTTTCATCTCAGGTGAAAGTGCAACTATTGAACTTGAATTTTTATAAGCTAATAATTCTAAAAATTTGGATAAATAAATCATTAATGAATTTTTTAGAATTTTCATAGCGATTGGAACATCAGGCCATAAATCCCTTACCTCAAAAACCATCGGTATTTTTTTCTTTTTTGATATAAACAGAG
>MDSZ01075050.1_pt1 | contig 11020 bp, 8 predicted proteins | sample 811201 | NCBI WGS metagenome assembly MDSZ01 (sample SAMN05326647, study PRJNA326480) | marine metagenome | isolation source: seawater | place: Indian Ocean: North | collected 2010 | reverse complement strand
TATGACAAGTATCATTTATCCAGTTCAAGGATATTGGAAATGGGGCGGTGGCTTCTTAGATGAAGCTGGTTTCTCTGATTTTGCAGGATCTGGTGTCGTACATTTATGTGGAGCTGTTGCAGCTCTTGCAGGAGTAATCGTGCTAGGTGCTAGAAAAGGAAAATATGAGGGCGGAAAAGTTAATGCTATGCCAGGCGCTAACCTTCCACTAGCTACATTAGGTACATTTATCCTTTGGTTAGGTTGGTTTGGTTTTAATGGTGGATCAGAGCTTATTATCTCAAATGTTGCCGAGGCTAATGCTGTATCTATGGTTTTTGTTAACACAAACTTAGCAGCTGCAGGTGGTGTAATGGGTGCGCTCATACTATCAAAAATGATGTTTGGTAAGTCAGACCTTACAATGGCTTTAAATGGTGCTATTGGTGGTCTTGTGTCGATAACAGCTGAACCATTAGCACCAACCCCAGGCTTAGCACTTATAATTGGTGTAATCGGTGGATTAATTGTCGTTTTATCTATCGTTATGTTGGATAAAATGAAAATCGATGATCCAGTAGGAGCTATTTCAGCACACGGAACATGCGGTATATGGGGGCTCTTAGCAGTCACACTAACCGGTGGTTCACTTGGTGCACAAATCTATGGTGCCTTAATGATATTCTTATGGACATTCATCGTAAGTTTAATATTCTGGTCAATCATAAAAATGTTCTTTGGTTTAAGAGTAACTGATGAAGAAGAAACTGACGGCGTTGACATTTCTGAGTGTGGTTTAGAGGCATACCCAGAATTTAGCAAAGCTTCAGGTGCTAAACCTTCAGTATATCCAGAGCAATAGGTAAATCATGAAGGAGCGTAGCTATTAAGTTACGCTCTTTCAGCAGTCATGAATGACCATGTACCTGTAGGATACAGTGGCATGGAAAAATAGTGGCTCTTAATGTTTTTAAAACCTACTTCCTTATATTTCTTGCACAAAGGTCTGATTATTTTGTTCATATCTTTTACTGGTGAACCTGACTGGTGAATAACAAGACCAGTTTTTGATAAATGCTCATAACATTTTTTGATGAAGATCTTAGAAACTAGAACTTTTGCCTGCCCTATTGGATCGGTCGAATCTATGATAATACAATCATAGATTTTATTACTTTCTTTCACATACTTCATTCCATCTTCAATAATCAGATTATGTATTTTTCTTTTATTTCTCGGAAATTTAAAGTATTTGGAAAAATACCTTTTTGATACCTCAATCACTTTTCTATCAATTTCAACTATATCAACAGACCTTATCTTTGTGTTATTCGTTAGAGTACTAGCTAAAGCAAAATCACCACCACCAATTATAAGAATATTCTTAGTATTCTTCGGTACTAGGCTAAGGCATTTGTCATGATAAAAATCAATATTTTTCTCCGCTAGCATAAAACAGCCATCCAGGTACATTGCGTTACCGTAATGACTTGTTTTGATTACCTCAATTTTTTGATATTTACTTTGACAATGATATAAATATTTTTCATACTCAAGACCAATTGATATACCAGTGTATTCGTCATGTTCATAGAATATTTTTTTTCTTTTCATGTTTGAATAGATTTTTTTTATTAAAGTTGATTATATTTTACTTGAATTATTATGCAATTAGATCACAAACACCTTCTTCTCAGAGCAGAGGTCATGAACTGTCCCAAAGAAGACTCCCTACATGAGACTTTAGGCTGGATGAAACAACTTATAACTAAAATTGATATGAGACTTATGCAGGGACCATCAATCAGCTATGTTGATCAGCCTGGTAACAGAGGTACGACTTGTATGGCGCTCATAGAAACAAGTCATATTGTGATTCATATCTGGGATGAACCAAACCCAGGCATACTTCAGCTCGATATTTATAGTTGCAAAAAATTTGATCTAAAATGCGTTATAGCCCATCTAAAAGAGTATTTTAACGTTACAAAGATACAGTATAAATTTCTCGATAGAACAACTCAAATGACTATTATCGAAGAGAGTTAGCCTACGATACTTCATTGCGATATTTTATCCTAGCGCTGATCATGTCTAAAATTAGACAAATTCTTTTGAATAAAACACTAGTTTTCGTATAATTCGCTTCTGCAATAAAATCTACTCTTTTGGCTGCAAGTAAATCTTTTGATACTTCTCTTTGTTTTTTACTTCCTCTGGGATAAACAGATACTGCATGACCATTTTGTTTTTTTATTAAAGCCATGCTTGGCACGTCAGTTAATCCATCTCCGATATAAATCATATTCTCGAATGGTATGGGTCTGAGCTCCTCAGGCATATGACTATTGATTGAATCAGAAACCTTTTCTCTACCTTTATTAATTCTAAACAAAAACTGTGTTTTTGTAGTATCTGTTACAACTACTTTTGGAAATGTTGCATGACCGTCATCATTAAAGTAATATTTAGAGCCAAAAACATTTGTAAGTTTTTTTCTTATTACAACTGATTCCAGTATTTCATGATGTCCCGCCGAAATAACATAATGTGAGATTTTTATCTTTTTATGATTTTTTTTTACATAATTATTGACATTGTCAAACCAAGTTAGCACACCTTTAAAATACCTTATCTTCGATGCCATCAATTCAAATTCTTTCTTAGTAATTTTTATATTCAACGCGTTCGCACGTGTGATCAACTGTCTCATATAAATCATCATAACTTCTCCATCCGTAAGAGTCGCCTCTCTCATAATTTCATTCCAAAATTTTTCTGAATTAAGATTGAGTCTTGGTATTACAGTATATTCCTGCATTGTTCTGGGAATTAATGTTCCATCAAAGTCATAGACAAGCGCAATAGTATTTTGTCTCATTACATTACATCCATTGGCTTTATATTTAGAGCTTTCAAGCTATTCAAAATAATCTTATCGATACATTTAATTAATTTTACTCTTTCACCTTTTACATTTGATGTCAGAATTTTTGTCTCTACATAATAAGAATGAAAGGCCTTAGAAAACTTATATAGATAATTAGTCAGTATATCTGGTCTAATTTCTTTTATCGCTTTGTTATATGTTTCCTCATACAGGTCTATAATCTCTAGAATTTCAACTTCATTCTTTGTCTTAAGAGAATCGAAATTATCATCAAGAATATTTCTTTTATCTAAGTCTTTTAATATCTTGGTAATTCTTGCATGTGCGTACTGAATATAATAAATAGGATTGTTTTTATTCTTTTCAGCAGCCACATCAAGGTCGAACTCCAGATGCTGTTCTTTCTTTTTTGTTAAATAAAAATATCTTGTAGCATCTTTGCCAATATCTTGGATTAAATTTTTTATTGGCAAGAACTCGCCACTTCTTGTTGACATAGGAACAGACTTTCCAGCTTTTATAAGATTGGCAAACTGAACTAGATGTATGTATAGACGATTCTCAACATCGTATCCTAGTGCATTTAACGCTGTTTTTAATCTAACAGCGTAATCATGATGATCTGCTCCCCATATATTAACAAGAACATCATAGTTCTTAAGTTTATGAATATGATATGCGATATCTGTGGCAAAGTAGGTCATATCGCCATTACTTTTTTTGAGCACCCTATCTTTCTCTTCTCCAAATTCGCTATTTCTAAACCACAGGGCGCCATCTTTTTCATAGGATAATTCTTTTTCTTTAATAGTCGACAAAACCTCATCAAGTAAACCTGTTTGATATAAATCACTCTCGTAAAACCAGCTATCAAATTCGATATCTACTGCTTTTAAATCTTTTTTGATATATTCATCGATGATAATATTTATCAATTCTTTTCGAATGAGTTTATAATCCTTACGGTTTTTTACATATGAAATTAAAGAGTCGATAGGCTTATCCAATAAGTCATTTATTAATTCCTTATCAAATTTTATTAGTTGCTTTTCAAGCAATGAGGATACATTTGCTATATATTTACCTCGATAAGTAAGAAGATGACCATCATCATTATTTTTCTCATCAATGAAAACATGATCTTTTTGATTAAAATATTGTAATAATGTGCTTACGAGCAAAAGATCAATCTGTCTACCTGCATCATTAACATAGTATTCACGCTTTACTTTATGGCCTTGATACTCTAAAAATGAAGCAGTAATTTCTCCTAGAATCATACCCCTACCATGTCCAACGTGGAGTGGTCCGGTTGGATTTGCAGATACATATTCAACATGTATATTTTTTTTAGATTCTCCCTCATTTATAAAAAAATCATTGTTTTTAAGTATTTCCTTAATTTTTTCAAATTTATTACTCTTATTTATAAAAAAGTTTATATACCCTGGAGGCGCGGTTTCTATTTTAAAAATATCCTCAGTGGTTTCAATATTCCCTGTGATTTCATCTGCAATTTTGATTGGATTCTTTTTTAAAATCTTTGCGAGTTTCATTGCGACATTACTGTAAAAATCGCCATGTAAAGCATCTGAAGTTCTGTTAACTTCTATTTCTATATTCTGAATCTCCTCCGATGAGCTATAAAGGTCGTCTATTCGTTTCCTTAATATTTTTTTTAAATTTGTAATCATACTTCTAGAGGATCAATATCGATATGCCAACTAATTTTTTTATTTAGACTAGATAAGTATATCTCAATTTCGTTCATATGACCTGATAAAAGTTTTATACTTCTCGATCCTAGTAGCAATTGATGTGAATATTGATTATTTATTTTGAATACTTTTGATTGATAAGGTCCGTACACAAAGACATCTTTATGCATTTGAAAATTTTTTATATTTTGCAATATAGATCTTGAATAATTCTTGTTTGTTGCAGTAACTTTCAAAAGCCCTATATGACTGTAAGGAGGTAGATTAACAGATTTCCTTTGTCTCATGGCCTCTTCACTAAACTTCTCATAACCCTCATGTAAAATAATTTGAAGTAGCCTGTGATTTGGATTATACGTTTGTATAAATACATTACCTTGTTGTGTCTGCCGCCCAGCCCTTCCTGCCACTTGAGTTATTAGCTGAGCTGTTTTTTCTAAGCCTCTAAAATCGGTACTATACAGTCCTGAATCAATATTTATAATTCCGACCAGCGATATATCATCGAAATCATGGCCCTTTACAATCATTTGAGTTCCAATATAAATATCAATCTCATTATTTCTGGCCTTTTTAAAAAAATTCTCTAAATCTTTTTTATTTGAAATACTGTCACTATCAACTCTTAAGATATTTTTACCTGGGAATAATTTTTTTATTTTACTCTCTAACCTTTCCGTACCAACACCAAGGGGTGATAACACAGGATCATCGCAACATTTTTTGACTTGCTTAAATTCTTCTTTATATCCACAGGCATGGCAAATTAATTTTTCTACACCCTTGTGATAAGTCATGTATGTATCACATCTAGGACATTTAACAATCGTCTTACAATTGCTACAAATGACAGTATTACTAAAGCCTCGTCTTCCTAAAAATAGTATAATTTTTTTGTTATTATCAAGCTCTTTCTTAATACTTTTCCTCAGAATATTGGAGATTCCCTCTTCTGGACGGTCTATTGAAGAGTCAACTATTGTAACCAAAGGTAAACTTGATTTATGAAATCTTTTTTCTAAACGAAATTCATTGTATTTGCCGTTCTTTATATTCAAAGTAGTCTCGAAAGATGGAGTAGCGCTGCCAAGAATCACAGGACAGTCTGAATTTCTTGATCTTAGTATACCTAAATCTCTTGCGTTGTATTTCAATGAGTCAGTTTGTTTATATGAGCTATCGTGCTCTTCATCAACAACTACCAAACCTAAGTTTTCAAATGGTAAAAATACTGAAGACCTAGTACCAACCACGATAAGTTTTCCCTCACTTTTACATATATCTGATACTTTGTACTTCTGAACAACTGTTAAATTTGAATGATACTCTATGGGTTCTATTGACAAGTATCTTTTAAACCGCTCAATTGTCTGAGGGACTAAATTAATCTCTGGAACCAGTATCAGTACTTGTTTATTTCTTTTTAATATTTCATCAGCTATTTTTATATATAATTCAGTCTTTCCTGATCCTGTAATCCCCCTGATAACACTTACGTTGAATTTATTTTTTGTAAGGACATTGAATACTTTATTTTGCTCATCATTTAATTTAAGTGTCGAGCTAACTTTCTGTGATGAGAGTAAAAGTTTACTCTTTGGCTCTTTTCTTATCTTTCTATATAAAGGAGTTATTACCGAGAAAATTACTTGACCAATAGGATGATGGTAATAAGAAGAAGCCCACTTACAAATTTTTATCATTTCATGTGATAAAATTGGATGATCATCTATGACCATTTCAATGTTTTTAGTTATATACTTCTTTTGTCTATTATCTGGCCGTTTAATGTCAATTATAACGCCAAGTCGAACTGTTTTTCCAAAGGGAACTTTGACTCTAGAGCCAATAGAAACTCTCACGTCATCTGAGAAATAGTCAAATAATTCGTTAATGGGTATATCCAGAGCAACTTTAATGAGTTTGAGCATGGATACATTATAGACCTCTTTTTAGTTGGAACTATTCATTATCAGCAATGGTTTTTCCACAGAATCTGTGGATAAATCTGTGAATAAATCTTAAATTAAATCATAATCATTATATTTTCTAATACATCTCTCGCATTGTTCAATTTATAATCAAATGTGAAATTGTCATAAATATCAATTATTTAGTCAGATAATAATTATTTTAATTCATATATATGGTCATAAATGTATGAATATAGATAAGATTCAAATTGTTGCATTACCTGTTAATAAACTCATCAAAATAGTGCAAAAAAGGTTATATAGCCTTTAAAAATATAAGATCTATATGGTAATTTTCATGTAAAATGAATTAGAAATATGGATATTACTAAACAAATTCTTAGATTAAACTATGCTGGGCTTCCGATAGAATGGATTAACTATCAAACAGCAGTTAGATTATACTGCAATGATCAAGTTACTTATGAGTGCGGAGACAGTACTCTGATAATTAGGGGCGGAGTAAGTAGGATCACTGGTTTACAGAGCAAAATACAAGTTAATTCTATAATTGCAACTAAGAACTACAGCAAAGTATCGTATTCTCAATATACACCACCTCTGACCAACATTACGCTATTTCAGCGAGATGCTCGAACATGCATGTATTGTGGAGATACTTTTGCACTTAAACAGCTCTCTCGAGATCACATTATCCCTCTATCAAGGGGAGGTGAAGACATATGGACGAACTCAGTAACAGCTTGCAAAAGGTGTAACAATCTCAAGGGTAATAGAACTCCTGAACAAGCAAATATGCCGCTTTTAGCTGTTCCATTCGCTCCATCTAGGATAGAGTATCTAATTTTACGTGGACGAACAATTCTCGCGGATCAAATGGAATTCTTACTTTCTCATGTCCCTAAAACAAGCGTTATTCGAAATAGATATAAGTAAGTGTCAGAGATGTCTAAACTAACGATTTTAGTCAATTTAGGTACTCCAGATAAGCCGTTTGAGAGTGAAGTTCGAACTTATCTCAAGGAGTTCCTCTCTGATAAACATGTGATAAGACTCCCCAGAATATTCTGGCTTACACTTCTAAATCTTGTGATATTAAGGACAAGACCTAAAAAAAGCGCGGAGTTATATAGAAAGGTCTGGACAAATTGGGGTTCACCATTGCTATTTCACACTTATGCTCAAACTGGTTATTTGAGGAGACTTGCTAAAGATCTCGCTTGTGATGTCTATTTTGACACTGCAATGAGATATGGAAACCCATCAATTAAGACAGTGCTCTACAGGTCAATTAAGAACGGATTTAAGGACATAACAATATTACCAATGTTTCCTCAATACTCAACCACCACCACTTTATCCATATTTGAATTAATAAAAAGTATAATCAATGCTGACAAGAGCTTCTTCAATGGAATAAATATAAACGGTGTAAAAGATTTTCATGATGATGAACTATATATCAAGTCGTGTGCTCAAAAAATAAAATCGAGACAAGATGAGCTGGGAAGACCAGATAAATTATTATTCTCATTCCATGGCATACCTGAATCTTACATAAACGAGGATGAGCCTTATCAAAAGCAGTGCTTACATACTGCTGCTATGATAGCAAATGAACTAAAGTTAAGCGCATCAGACTATGAGGTAGCATTTCAATCAAGATTTGGAAAAGCAGAGTGGATTAAGCCTTATCTATCAACCAGATTAATGGCACTACCAAACGAAGGCTTTAAAAACATCCATATTTTTTGCCCCGGCTTCTCATCTGATTGTCTAGAGACAATTGACGAAATTGGTCGAGAGTCAAAAGAAGAGTTCTTAGATCATGGCGGTAAATCTTTTGAGTTCATTCCTTGTCTTAACAGCGACATGAACTTCATCAAGGCTTTGATGAAAATTCAAGCATCAACAAACGTAAAGCTGTTATAGTCTATAAGGACTTAATTTTTTTTTGATAGTTTTGCAACTAAGTTTTGCGTATTCTGGAATTCCTTTAATGTATCTTGGGTGACTCTCACCATTTATTAAATTTGAAATATAATTTTTACAAGATTTAGTGATTTCATAACCATTGCTCTTGATGAAATTTTTAGGCAGCATCTTTTCGATGTTTGCAACACTTTCAAGAGAAGTAGAACTCACATTCCACTTATATGCTTTAGCTGATTGTATTTCTTTTATTATCAGCATAATGTCAGACACATTTTTCTTAGCATACACAATACCCATTTTACCTAACATATATGCCTGATCTACGTCAACTTTTGATGCTAAATGTCTTGCAGATCGCTGAAGATAATCAGAAACCGCCCAATGAACTTTATAATGTAACTGTTGTGTAATCATATTAGAGAGAACTGGAGCGACACCACCAAGCTGAGCGTGACCAAAACTATCTTTTAATCCGCTATCACTGATAAACTTTTTTTTACTTTTTATTCCTTCAGAGGCTACAATTACACAGTAACCATGTTTCTTAATTGTATCTTTAACCTTGCTGAGAAAATATTTTTGTTTAAATTCAATCTCTGGAAACAAAATTATATGAGGAGAATCGCTAGCTTTCTTTTTAATTACACCTGCAGATGCAGCTAACCATCCAGCGTGTCTACCCATTACCTCTAATATAAATACCTTTGTAGATGTCTCAGACATTGATTTAACATCTAAGGATGCTTCAAGAGTCGATGTTGCAATATACTTCGCAACAGAGCCAAATCCTGGACAACAATGTGTAATTGGAAGATCATTATCGATTGTTTTGGGAAGTCCGATACAAACTATCGGATAATTTTTCGATTTGAAAAACTTGCTAATTTTATTAGTTGTATCTTGTGAATCGCCCCCACCATTGTAAAAGAAATATTTAATGTTATGTGCTTTAAAAACACGGTAGATCCTCTCAAATTCACGCTCTGATTTTTTAAAGTCTTTTAATTTTAGTCTACACGATCCAAATGCGCCGCCAGGTGAGTATTTTAAAAGCTTGAGTTGCTTCTTGTCCTCAGATGCAATGTCGATTAGCTCCTCTTTTAGTGCTCCCAGAATTCCATTTTTACCAACATAGAACTTATTAAAATACCTCTTATTCTTATAGTATTCATCAATTAGACCAAGGGCAGTAGCATTAATTACAGGAGTAACACCTCCTGACTGCGCATAAAATATATTACCTTTCATAGACTACTCCACTATTTTAATTAAACTACCAACTTCAGGTATACCGTTTGGATAGTGACCATTCAGTAATCGTAACTTACCCTCTGCATACTTTCCTAGTGGACTATTATCTGCAAGAGATTTATACGACATACCATCTTTGAATCTAATAACCTTAATCCTTAAACCTTTTGCTTTCTCAATTTCATCCTTAGTCATCCTGGTAAATGTCTCGTTAATTATATTTGATTCATCATCATCACCGAGGTTTTTTAATTTTTTAATAAATATCCACGCTTTAGGTTTCTTATCATTTTCTTCAATATCAAAAAAGACTGTATATCTTGTGTATGACAATGCTGATAGAGAATTAGTTTTATAAAGGTATGAGTATCCTTGCATACTATTTTTCTCAATTGGTTTTTGTTCAATAAGTGTATTTCTAGACAAAAATGATGTTTCATCGATATTCTGATCTAGGTAATCTTTAGGAGACAGTCCATTTTCTACATCATCTCTCAACAGATTGTCCGCAATCATTGTTATGATCGAATCTTTTTTCCTGATGACTAATTTCTCAGGTTGATTATCTAAGATCCACCCCTTAGGGAACGTAAATTTAATAGCAAAAAAGGGATGATAAAAAACATTGTATCTCACATACCCCTCGTCATCACTAGATCCGTATGGTAATCCATCAATCATTTTCAAAAACTCATCCTTATTTTTTTTACCAGAGAGACTCTCTGATTGATTCATTGCGTTGATCCTATTTTCAGTTGACGGATGGGTAGAAAAAATACCATGGTATCCTCCCCTTGAAGGCCTCCCCTCTTTTTTAGCAATTTCATTTTCTAAGTCATCTGCGCTTTTCATTGTCTCTAAAAAGTTCGCCATAGCGTTCTGATTATAGCCGTTTCTTCCCAGATACTGTTTTGCTATATCATCTGCCTCTGATTCATACTTTCTGCTATATCCCTTATTTATTATTTGATTTAGTAAATTAAAACCGCTATTTGAAATAGAGCCACCTGGTACTTTGGAGGCTGCCAATCCAATCAACAAGTTTGTTACTTGAGCAGTGCTCATACCTCGTACTGCGTGTCTGGCAGTTATGTGCGCAATTTCATGACTTAGCACACCTGCAAATTCTGCTTCAGAGTTAAAGTGAGCAAGAAGACCTCGGTAAAAATATACATATCCACCAGGTGTTGCAAAAGCATTAAAGGTAGGATCATCAATGATTGTAAATTTCCAGTTTAAATCTGGACGATGACTAGATTTTGCGATCTTTTCACCAAGTTCAACATAATATTTATTCAATTCTTTATTTTTTA
>MDSZ01164115.1_pt1 | contig 11021 bp, 23 predicted proteins | sample 811201 | NCBI WGS metagenome assembly MDSZ01 (sample SAMN05326647, study PRJNA326480) | marine metagenome | isolation source: seawater | place: Indian Ocean: North | collected 2010 | reverse complement strand
AGAGTCTATTGAAAATTACAGATGGCATTTAGATTTAATGAAAAGTTTACTAGAAGAGTTTGACAATAGATATGAAAAAAGTCATAAGTCATGGGCAGTCCATCAATGGCTCGAGAAAAACTTGCCACCAGGCTTACCTAGCGGCCAAACTCCTTTCCCGATCTGCATGAAAGAAGAATATAAAATTAGCAAAGATCCAGTCGACTGTTATCGAGAATATTATATAAAAGATAAAGTAAGATTTGCCAAGTGGAAAAAAGGTAATGTTCCACAGTGGTGGTGCGTGTAACTAACAAACACGTTGTGTTATAATAAAGACAAAGGAGCAAGTATGACAGTTAGGTTTGGATATGCCTGTATTAACATGGGGTTACAAGAAAGAAAACCCAATAAAGTTTCTTGCAATAGAGGAATGATTAAGCGTACATTCTTACAGAAAGGTGTACCATACGCTTCTCAGTTAACACTACTCAATACTATGGATCTTATTAAGATTATCGCATGGAATAACGAGCAAGGTATTAAGGTGTTTCGCATGACATCTTGCATGTTTCCTTGGATGAGCGAGTACGAACTTGAAGACTTGCCAGACTATGAAGGTATTAAGGCAAATCTAGCGTATGCTGGTAAGCTGGCACGAGACGCCGGCCAGCGTTTATCCTTTCACCCAGGACACTTTAACATTCTTACATCTCCCAAAGAAAAGGTTGTAAACAGCTCTATTCTTGATTTGACTCGGCACGGACAAATTATGGATCTTATGGGGCAACCAAGAAATCATTGGTCAAAGATTAATATACATCTTGGAGCTTCTTACGGTGATCGCGAAACAGCTATTGAGCGGTGGTGCAAGAACTTTGAATACCTCCCTGAGTCTGTAACATCTAGGCTCACCCTAGAGAATGATGATCGTGGAAATCTGTATTCAACAAAAATGATCTATGACGGAGTCTATAAAAGGTTGGGTGTTCCCATCGTTTTCGACTCACATCATTATGAGTGCGGACCACAAGATTCTACATACGAAGAAGCGTTAGATATGGCAGTAGATTCTTGGCCTAAAGGTATCACACCTCAATGTCATCACTCGAATTCTAAGAAAGAATATGAAGATCCTAGTGTGGTAAAATCAGCCCATAGTGATTATTATTATAAGCCGTTTAAAAACTGTGGTCACACAGTTGATGTTGTATTAGAAGCAAAAAAGAAGGAACGGTCATTATTCAAGTACATTAAAGACTTTTGTTCAAGACAATAAATTTGTTTTCTAATATTTAATTTTAGGAGAGTCTAATGAAAATTACACGCAGCCAGCTAAAGAAATTAATACAAGAAGAGTTAGGCAAAGCAGCACCGTTTGGAAGCAACATGCAGCAAGCTAAGCTTGACAAAGATCAAAAGAAAATTATTGGTCACACTTGACTGACTCATGTCAAGCGGAAGGATTCCGCTTTAAAAGAAGTCGGCGAAGTTTTATGGCATTCGATGAATGAGCAGGGTGTGATTGGCGAATACGATGTTTTCTGGCCAGAGCTATGTGAAGTAGAAACAGGTATCGAAGCAAACATGCTTGAAGCAGTAAAGGTGCAAGAACATAGCCATGGTCCCTCAGAGTCAGAAGACGAATAGTTATTTAGTTATAGAGTAATAAGAGTTCGACCACTCCGTGAGTGCTTGCAGGCAAGCACCCGAGCGGCTCTCACTTTTTCAAAAATTTCACATAACTTTTGTCGTTTTGCGCTGTACATTCTAGACAGAGATAAGCAGGTAATATGACTTTAAATATTTACGGCACTGGCGCGCCTAAGACTGCTAGCACTTCACTTAATGGTTGGCTTGCGCAAGCGACAAATCACCAGGTATTCGAACACGATGCCATCTATTCCGAGACCGTTCTTGAGCTCACCCCTAACAAAGGACAGGTCTGGACTGGCGGCGCTTTCTGGTCACCTAACTTGTTAGAAGGCCTCGACCCTAACGGGTTGAGGATATTGGCAGTCCGCCACAAATTAGAGGATTGGGCCTGGTCATTCTTTTCTCACTTTTATCTAAACCCTAAGATCGGCATGGGACGGGTCCTGGCCTTGTGGCCTAGTGCTCCATGGCAACAAGTGTTCGATTATTATTCTATGCCAGACAGGTACCCGTTCATGACGGCTGGATGGCACCCAATGTCTAGCGATGACGAGACTATATTGTTACACGGCTGTCGTAACTTCTCGGACGTCTTAGGTCGAAAAGCAGCGGGGGTTGCGATCGAACATCCAGAAGCCCTGGAAGAAGTTCTGTTACCTTACGTCAAACAACACGTTGCTCTCGCTCGCTGTGCTAAACATAATCCTGAGCGGGATTGCGTGATCTCTATAGACGAAGGTCAAACAGAGGCAAGGGCCTTGGCTGGGTGGTTGCAAGATAGATTACCCCCCGAGTCTCTGGTTGAGGGTGTTTTAGACTTGCCATGGCCTCATTTGCGCAAGACTCCAACCGAAACTCACGATCGGGCGCTGGCGGATGTTCCGGATGTTCGTAGCTATATTAGCTCGGTATGTGAGAAGTATCAAGTCCTATGGGAAGATGAGGTTGTGTCGCAGATTATGGGCGCATAAATTTCACGTATTTTTCGCATCATTAAAGCCTCATGACATCATATTTAATTTAGAAAGGAGTGGTTGCTTATGACTACTGTTACAATTACTGGACGTACTGTGATTGGTGGGAAGCTTCAAATTATTGGAGAACTTAGTCCGGCATCGTACTGGGTCGTTGGTGAAGATTCAGGTACAGGAGATGTTGGTTATGCTGCTAATACTGATAGGACTTCTTGGACATTCTATGACAGGATGCCCAGTAATTCTGCTGCTATTGATGGAGCATACGGAAAAGATGCTAACGGAAATGGAGTGTATGTATTTTCTAACTCTTCAAGTGCCAGAGAACTGGCGCGCAGTTCTACAGATATTACAGACGGAAATGCTTGGACATATATCGATTTACCTTCCACCGGCCAGTTTTGCGATGCTGTAACCTGGGGGAATGATGCAGCTGATTCTACTTCTGGTGTTTGGCTAGTTGGGAGAAGGAACGGGCATGTTTATCGCAGCACCGATGGCGCAGTTTCTTTCAGCGAAATTACTTTACCGAATGATAGTGGTGACAGGATTTTGTCGATTGCAGGTAATGGGTTTGGGAAATTTGTTACTGGACAACAAGGCAGACTGCTAATTAGTACTGATGACGGTGCTTCGTTTTCATCTTCGACACCTTTCACTGCTGAGTTCATAAACGGTGTAGCGTATACAAACGATACTTGGGTGGTCACATACACTAAGAGCGGCGAGAATAATCTTTTTCTCAGGTCAGCTTCTAATACAGATCTCACTACTTGGAGTAGTGAAGTTGATCTTGGTATCAACAAACCTTCAAATGGCGATGGCGTCAACGACCCAGGTCCAAGAGCAAATCTTGCAGCTCAAGGTGGAAGGGTTGTGATCACTCCGAACAAACAAGCAGCAATCGCTAGGATCGACGTTGATGGAACAACAACAAGTAATTTAGCAAACCCAACATATAGTGGTTCTGGTATCCGTGACATTACAACTGATGGATCGACCTGGATGATTGTCACCGAAGGTGGTGATATATATGAGAGCACAGATAAAGGAGCAACTTTTTCTCAAACTGTTGACGATATTCGGGGTACTGGACGTGGGCTCCATTGTGTAGCTGCTAGTAAATATCTGCCCCTGTAATGTAAATTTAACTAATTATCATACAATATTAAGTTTTAGAAAATAGTTATTATGTTAAGACTACTGCACAAGAGAACAATGGCGATTAACTTAAATAGAGTTGCAAGGATTATTTCTGAAGAAATGGCACGAGATGTTCCCCCTTGGACTGATCCTAAAGAATCTGACATTCACAACGCTGCAGTCTTCTTATCTGACAAAACATCCCGGCCAAAAGTATCTCACCTTATGACGTTAATTAAGGGAGATGTGCATGATCTTGAGGGTAGCAATAAGATCAAAGCTTACGAAATAATAGCCACACTCGATGAAAAACAAAAGCTGGCGCTAGCAAATCGTTTAATGGCTATTGGTGACGAGAAGTTGACTCTAGAAATGGATCCTGCTGCTAGCATGTGGAAAGGGCAGGTCCCAAACATGAGTGAGTTAACATTTGCTGCCAAAATTTTAGCAAATGCCGCTGTGGACGCAATTGGTGTACCCATGGTTGCTGATGACAAACAAGGAATGAGAGTTGCTGCTGTAAGAGAAGCAGAGGAGAAAATGATGAAAATCACTCGAGAACATCTGGGTCAGATTATTAAAGAAGAACTATCTGGCTTAATCGCTGAAGGTAAAAAATCAAAAGATAAAATCCCACATGGAAATGAAACACGTGATGATGCGTGGTCTGGAGGAGATAACTTAGTCGCTCCTGCTGAGTGGGAAAAAGAAATGGACATGATTGATGAAGCCACTGAATCTTTTAAGCTCTCTGAGTCTGAATTGAGAAGAATCATAAGAGAAGAACTGACTGAAGTTACTCATCCGTACCCAGTTTACGAAGATAGTGAAGATAATGAGGATGTTGAAGAGGCACACTGCAATGAAGAAGAAGATGAATAACATCTTAGCATCCTACAAAAAGATGCACATTGAAGTAAATCAAGTAAAAGGAATGTTAGCATGAAGATCAAACACAGTGAATTACGAAACTTAATATTAGAAGCTTGTGGCTGTCAGCCTGTCAGGCATGGTGGCACAGGTATTGAAAGCATGAACCCCATGGATGCATTTATAACCGGTCTCATGATGGGCCAATCAGGAGAGCTTGATGATCTTGTACAAGGTGCCTACGCCGGTGGAGATAATCTTGAAAATCCGATAGACTATGCAATGATGACCGCTGGCGAGTCTAACGCAGGTCCGCACAGCCTGATGGCACTCGAAGAGCAACAAGAATTTGTGTCCTCTGAAGAGATTGAAGATGCTCTACTTTCTGTTCTCTCTGTCGAAGGAGGAGCAGCTGGGATTAGTGCACTTCGCAGTGGGATCTCTGACTTAGCTGTTCCTGATAATTTTGACCTAGAAAGCTTTTTATCAAACAGTGGAAAGATAGATCAGCATCCTGATGGTGACTATGTCGCAGGAAAAGTGGCAGTGACATCTGAAAATTACGAACTACCTGAGCGTCAAAATTTAGGGCCGTCATTTGTTGATGTTCAGCCCATGATGATAGGAAAACCTCTGATTGATACTACAGGTCTGAGTCAAGCAGACATATGGGCACGTATGGCTGGTATAAAGCGAGATAAATAATATTATCTTTGATTACTATTTAGTAACTTTTTATTATAATCATTGATGATTTTAGACTCAAAGAAACTAGTTTTTGTGCATATTCCTAAAACTGGGGGATACAGCATGACTCGAATGCTATTACCCAGTCTAAAGAAGGAGGGTGCTTTGCCTTCTAGGCATCGGTGCGCTCAAAACTGCAGGCAAGAAGCTAGACGATTTAATCGATTTAGCTGCGGATTACACTGTAAGTGCAATCTCCCACCCGACGACATGCCGACAAAGCATTTCTGCCTAAAAGATTATCATAAGTGGTACCCGAAAACAAAAGAGTACACATCGTACACAATGGTCAGAAACCCATGGGATCAGTTTGTGTCACTGCACAAGCAAATGTTTATGTCATACGCCTCACTCGCCGGCTGCCGTACGGTCCCAAAAACATTCAAAGACTTTGTGCTCAATTTCGATGAAGTAAAAATTGAACACACATTGGCAACGCTGCAATCACGAAGACGCCATGATCCTTCTCTAGTCGTTGCCTATCAAAACGGCCAGGATAAATGGTTAGAGGCGGGTATTGATTATATTTTTCGTCTAGAAGATCTAAAAGAAGACATAACCTGCCTTAATGATATTGGCCTTGAGTTCGATAAAAAAAGCCTGATCAAACTCAATACATCAAAAAGAAGAGCTAATTATAGACCCTACTATAAAAATGATGAAATGATAGAAATAGTTGCCGAAAAAAATAAGAAGCTTCTTAGTCTGGTAAGTTATGAATTTTAACTATCTATTTTTTAGAAACTGTTATACATTGTCAAGACAAATAATATTTTTTACTTACAAGGTTAAAACTTGAATATCACTTACGGAGGTTACTACAAGTGACAGTTGCAGAACTGATTAAAAATTTGCAAAATTTACCCTCTGACCATCTAGTTGTCATCAGAGGATTTGAGGGCGGAGTTGATGAGGTTACTGACTTAGAAGAAACTAAAGTTGTATTAGACGTCAACCAAGACTGGAACTATGGGTCACATGAACTGCTCGATCCCAGGGATCGTAGTGAAGGAGACGATGTAGCGCCTGTTGTGTATTTGAGAAATGGTGCCTAAATCTACAGCAAGCTCGTTGAAATCATTGTTAATGGATTATTACTTTATGTGTCTTATTATGTATTTAGCGCATTTTGGTATATGGTGTTAAATTGAATCTAGGTGATTATGTTGAAATACGTCGCGGGGTGCATGATGATAGGATCCCAGCTGAGAGCCGAGACGGTTTAATTGTGGAGCTGATTAGTCACGATCAAGGTCGCTTTGGAAGCGACTATGACCAAGCACGGGTTATGTTTCATAACGGAGTAATCTTGAAATTTCACAAATCTCAGATTAAAATAATCAACAAATCTGATTGAACAATCAATCCTGATAAATTACAATAGACTACTTAAAATTCACTAAAAGGAGAAATAAACAGTGAACACAATCAACACACTTCGAACACTTATTGAAACAGGTGCATTAGGCATCAATCCTGACACTCCAGTAACCTTAGGTTTTGAATACGCAGAGGATGTAGCACATTATAACGACGATTATCAGAGTGAAGTATTCTACAATTCTGACATCTCAACTATGCTTCTAGAATTTCTAACAACGGGTGTTGATCAGCACATGCTTGACGGAGCAATCAAGACTGCAATTGAAGAGTCAGACTATGTTGAGCGTGAAGGTTTCTTTATTGACTCTGAAGGTGATGAATATGACTTTGAAGAAGCATGTCAAAAGCTTGGACTTGTTACCGATGAAGATGCAGACGAAGATGCTAATTGGGACGAGGTCACAGCACAGATGACGTTTATCCCAGATGATATTTCTGAGGCTGTTCAATATGATTACTATGAATTTGGCGTAGACACTTCTCTTGAACAGTACGATTACAAACGCGGGTGTTATACAATTAGCCTTGACCTGAATACAACAGCGGGTGCACTACTGGAGACAAGCTATAACTTTAGCGGATTCCGCGTCACCCTTGATACTGAAGTTGCCTCTCTCACACTTAAGTGAATGTTGGCGACTTAGTCAGGTGGTACGCCGTTGAAAACGACGAGTCAGAAGAGTTTAATGTGGATTATGGTATCGTATTAAGTTTGTCTCGATCCGGTGCCAATTCACTTCATGCTCAAGTTTTATTTGAAGACAATACAATTGAATGGATGAGAACAGATTATTTGGAGGTGATTAATGACAACATTAACTAATTTTGTGCTCATTGGAACTATAGTCTCGAGTGACTCTTTTCTCTCAACTGTTGAGTTCACTCTCAATCCTGCTGTCAACGGTGGACCATCAATCGCTGTCTTACCAAACGAAGCAATACCTTGCAAGATTGAAGTAGGTAAAAAAATCTATGTTGTAAAGGACGACAGCCAAGATATCCCTGTTATTACGTGCGAAAAAGAAGTAAGTGACTCTTAATCAGAGATTTTAAAGAAATGAAAGTCAAACAAAGAGTTAAAATGTCACCTATGTGGAAATACGATCACGCAGCTGGAGAGGTTATTAAGATCACAAAAGATTATACTGTTGTAAAGTGGGATAATATTCCTGGTGAGTGGCACTATACTGAAGAACAATCAAAAAAACTAGAGGTAATTGATGGATGAGTTTTGGGATGCACTCATTCGTGGGTTAACCCCTGTTGATAAAAAAGAACCTTCTGTGTGGTGGAAAGCCCCTCTGTTGTTTTTAATTATTGTCATGTTATTTCTCGCTTTGTGAGGTAAAATTATGAAAGTAGGAGACATCGTTAGGTGGACGCCTAATAGGCATACAGCGACGTGGTTTGAGACAACATTATGTCTTCTTGTAGAGTATAAGAAATGGGAAAAAATAGGTACAATACTTTGTGATGGAGAGCTTATTAGAGTAAGAGCCGAGGATCTGGAAAAAGCAGGTAAGAAGGACGAACTAGAACAATGAGAGTAGATCATATTGCCATACAAGTAGATAATCCAAAAGAGGCTTCAGAGTGGTACATACAAAACTTTGGTGCGAAACTCTTGTATGTTGATGACACGTGGGGCTTCGTTGAGTTTGACAATATTAAGCTTGCTTTTGTTGTAAAAGAACAACATCCTGCTCACTTTGCTTTTGAAGTGAAAGAACTAGAAGGAGGAAAAGTACACAGAGACGCTTCAAGATCTGTGTACAAACGTGATCCTTGGGGTAATATTTACGAGTTGGTTAAGTATGAAAATCGGTGATTTAGTCAGAATGGTCCCTAAAAAGAATCACCCGCTATGGCAAAGCGGCTCTTGGCAAGGACAATTAGACCCTTGGAGAGGAGAGGTTGGAATTATTACAGCACAGTACCCTGAACCTGATGATGAGCTTTTTGTTATGATGACACATGATCCTGGCAGAAGATCGACTGAAACGATTGTTATTCAAGAACACGATGTTGAGGTGATTAGTGAAAGTCGGTGACTTGATAGCCTTTAAGAAAAATCCTTTACACCCGAGCATATGTGAATGTAATCGTTGTTTAGGCGTTCGAGGAGTTGTTGTAAACATTGATGATTCTCACAGGCAGACAAGTTTGACAATTCTTTCATCTAACGGAACAATCATGGAAAAGATATGGGATCAGCATGTAGAGGTATTCAATGAATGTGGGTGACCTAGTAAAGATCAACGACCTAAAAGAACCTGATTCAAATCGGGAGCTTGGAACAATAGTAAAACATGACATATATGATTCACAATTTGGCAGCCTACATGAGAAAATATCAGAAGTACTGTGGAACAGTGGGAAGCTTAGCTGGATTCTTACAAGCAGGCTAGAAAAAATAAACAACATACAGGAGTAAAAAATGAGGTTAATAAGCATTGAACATAGAGATGGTGTCGAGAATACTGTCATTAATACTGATCAAATCTGTAGTATTTTTGAAGAAGATGGTATCGTAGTGATTACAACAGGCGACGATAGAGAACTTGAAACAAAATTCACAGATGTAAATCATGCAGTTGATTTTATTCAAAGAGCTTCAAGCTATTCATTTTCTCACAATGATGATTAAATTTCTAATGTCTCTTTTTCGAGGTAAAGTTAAAGAGCAAGAAACAGTGCATGTATCTTTAGAAAGTAAACAAGATTCTGACTTTATAGATTACGATGGCATGGGAAACCAGGGGCGGTTTCCCACTAGCAAGAACAAAAAACGAGAAAGAAAATGACATATCCGCTTCTATATCCAGTACTTAGCAAAGCTTTTGCCATACTATACTTCCCTTTGTTTTTTCTGTGCATCTATGCAATTGATAGAGCAAATAATCCCAGAGACAAAGATTCATGAATTTCACACTAGAGAATGTTTCAGATCAGCCAGCCCTCTGGAAAGATGGGGATCCTGTTAGACCTGAGTTAGGTGTTTCATTTAAGACGTATCCGGGTAGAGAGGTTTTCGCATTAAAGACTAATGACGGAGATTACGTTGCCTTCTGTTGTGTCGCAAAGACTTGTGCTGTACCTGTTGACATTATGTCTCTGAGTAGTTATACATTAGTGGACGGCAAGATTTGGGTTCCTTACACCGTCTGGAGCTTAATGAAAGGAGCAGGAAGAGAAATCATAAATGCACTCTTAGCGCTTGCAAGAGAAAGCGGAGAAACTGTACGACGGGTAGTCACACTTTCTCCTCGGACTGAGATGGCTAAGAATTTTCACCTTAGAAATGGTGCAACTGAAATTAGCACTAATGTCGTCACGGCAAATTTTGAATACCAACTTTAGAGAGAGACATGTTTAAGTTTATTAAGGCTTTAATTAAGCCCGATCCGAGTAGAAAAGTTCGTAAGATACGAGATCAAAAATACAAACAAGCAGTCGAGCTTCAGAGGAATGGTAAGCTCAGAGAATATGCTGAGGTCATGAAAGAGATTCAAGATCTTGAAGAAGAGTATGTTCGCATCGAACTTGAGAATAACAATGGCTAACAAAGTTTATTACGACGAGAGTTGTTACGTTTGTTCTCTAGAAATAAATACGATTCGAAAGAAAGGTGAAGCCTGCGGTATCGAGTTTGTTGACATTAGTGCGCCAGGTTTTGATGCTTCTGGTGACTACGAAACAGAAATGATCGGTGAGTTTGACGGAGAAAAAACTGTAGGTGCTGAGACTTTTAGAAAGATGTATGAGCGAATTGGTTTTAAGCGATCTGTTGCTTTTTCTCGATTGCCTGCAGTGAAACAAATTTTTGATTTTGGTTACTATGTGTTCGCTTACTGGGTAAGGCCTCACCTTCCTAAAAGGTAAACATTCCAAGAACAGAGCAGTAAAAATTTAAGCAGAAAATAATGTTAGTTGAACCAATAAAGACGTATCGATATTTAGTTACACAGCCAGACCTAAACGCTCATGGAACACTTCATGGTGGGATTTTAATGAAGTGGGTCGATGAGTCGTGTGGTATGCAAGCACGATTAATTACAGGCCGGGTCTGTGCAACTCGAAATATTAATTTGATAGACTTTGTATCTACAGCCAGACTTGGTGATATCGTTGAAGTCACTGTAGTTCACAAAGAAACAGGCAAAACAAGCATTACATTTACAGCGACTGTTAGGAACGCTATGGGCGGGGTCATAGCTTTCTTTGATAAACTGACATTTGTCGCAGTAGACAAAGATCACAAACCCGTTT
>MDSZ01112545.1_pt1 | contig 11021 bp, 11 predicted proteins | sample 811201 | NCBI WGS metagenome assembly MDSZ01 (sample SAMN05326647, study PRJNA326480) | marine metagenome | isolation source: seawater | place: Indian Ocean: North | collected 2010 | reverse complement strand
TCATCAATATTTACAGTCAGATTAACAGTTTTTGTTTCACCACTTGTTAACTCAACTTCGTCAACTATTGAGGCCCAAGATGCCTTTTCGCCCTCTAATGATAGAGAAACTGTATCTTCACCGTTGCCTTTGTTCTTAATGGTCATTTCAAAGATTAATTCATCTCCAGGATCTCCTTTCTTTGAGCTGTCGCCAGAAACCTGAACCGAAACCTCGTAAATTTGAAGTACGTTGACAAAAATATTTCTGGTAGTTGTTGTGGAATCGTCTTCAGATGTTGCTCTGATAATCAGGTTATAACCATTTTTTGCTTCGGTATCTTTAGGTGGAGTTACTCTTAGTGTTGTAGTGTCATTTGCTCCTGCTGCAAGCGTAAAAGCAGAATCTCCTAACTGACCCCAACTAGCGTTGCCTCCAATTAATGATAAAGAAATATCATCTTCACCGTTACCATCGTTTGTAATTTTAATCGTAAAATTCACTTGCTCTTCAGGTTTTGCTGATTGAGTATCTTCACCCTGTATTGCCAATTTAGGCTCATAATTTTGAAGAACTGTGGTTCTTGAGGTGTAGGTAGAATTAATTGATGCATTGTAGTCAGAAGATATAGTGACAATGATTTGAGTTTCTACATCAGCTGCTGCATCTTCCGGTGCTTTAACAACTAAAACGTCAGTTAGAGTAATGTTATCATCGACTCCAAGGTTGCTTATCTTATCTTGGTCTAATGAAGCATCCCAGCCGGAAGGTAGGCTAGATGTGTCTACTGCCAAATTAAATGTATCTACTGCGTTACCCTTGTTTGTTACTTCGAAAGAATAATAAACGCGCTTACCGGCTTCAACATCTTTAGAACTTGAACCAACTTTATCGACTTGAAGTGCAGGGAGCTGATTTACCTTAACTGTAACAGATGTTGAAGAAACTGTTTGACCATCCTCTGAAGTTGAAACAATTGAAATACTTTTTAATCCGGCTATTGCCTCAATGTCTGGAGTTACTGAAAGATTGAAAAATCCGATTTCATTGATGTCGAGAGTTAGTGTCGATGGCTGAGGCGTTACATCCCATGAATCTACACCATTGGCAGAGAAAGAAATAGTAACGCTGTCTTCAGTATTGCCTCCAGAGTTTTTAACGCTGACCATGAATTTTACATTTTCATTAGGATTAACTGTTTTTTCGCCTTCACTTGGGGTCAAAGTTGTGCCATATACATTGTTAACAGTTAGTGACGCTGTTTGTGTTTTAGTCTTACCGCCACTATCACTATTTTGTGATTTAGATTTAAAACTGATTTGCGCCGTATCTCCACCCTCAGCTGTATTTGTTGTTCTGTTTGCAATCTTGATAAATAATGTTGCTGTGCCAGTTTCATCCTCTTCTACTGACAATGTGGATGGTAGTATGAACGCGGTGTATCCAGTTGGAATCGTGGAATTTGTTACACTCATATCATAAGTATCATCATTGTCTCCAGTATTTTCAATTGTGATGGTGTATTGCAATTGTTCTTCAGGGTCACCAGATTGGGAGCTTGGGCTTACAGTCATTTTGTGATCGTAAGCATCGGCCGAGGCAACTCCTGTAATCAAGAGAAATCCAAAGCACATCAGCGCAAGAGCCAATGTATTAGCAAACCAATTTTTTAAGTTGAGGGACATAACGTATCAATGTTTTCACCAGAATGTAGCATATAAAGCTTAGTGAATAATTATTAATAATAGTTGATAATAATTAATATATGAGTAACTCGTATTCATTACCTCCGATATTAGTCATGCAAATAGAAGCACTCGTCGATTCGGGGCACTTTAGCAGTAGGTCAGATGTCGTAAAAGAATCACTCAGATTCATGATAGAAAAGAAGAATCATCTGAGATATGCGTCTGCAGTTGAGATATATAAGAAAGGAAAGGCAACTTTGACGAAAGGAGCTGAAATAGCTGGAGTTTCACCCGATAATTTTAGGGGCATTTTAAACGATCAAGGAATTGTAACTCCTGACACTGTCGAATGGGAATCTATTGAGTAATGCCAAAGACTAATCTATACAAGAAATCACTGATGCAGCTTGAGGATTTAAACCAAAATAAAATTGTACCCGGCTTAGAGCGAATACAGAACATTATGAGACTTATAGGAGATCCCCAAGATAAGCTGAGAGTTATATCGATTGGTGGAACAAACGCAAAGGGAAGCACTAGTTACAATCTTAGTAAAACTCTAGTGCAAACTGGAAAAATAATTGGATGTTTCACTTCCCCACACTTGCATAGCGTTAGAGAAAGAATCAAAATAAATAATAAAAATATAAGTGAAGATGAGTTTTCAAAAAATTTACTTGGCTTAATAAATTTAGCAAAAAAAAATAACATTGAATTGACTTATTTTGAAGTATTAACTGCACTAGCTTATCAATATTTCCTAGATCAAAGGGTAGATTTTGCAATTATGGAAATAGGGTTGGGCGGTGAATGGGATGCAGTCAACGTGGCTGACGCTGAAATTGCAATATTAACTACTCTAGGACTAGACCATACTGAATATTTAGGAAATAGTTTGGATGAAATTGCAAAAACCAAAGCTAGAATTGTACGAAAAGAGACAACTGTCATAACAGGTTGGGAAAAAAATTACCACAAACATATCCCAAAATGTAAAAATATATTTCATGCTAATACTGTTGAAGATTGGATAAAAATATGTATAGAGTGTTTAGACTTATCAATCGAGGCAATTGTCGATAAGGTTCCTGGTAGACAGGAAACTCACTTGAATTTTACACTTGATACTGCTCACAATCAACAAGCCATAAATTTTCTATTGAGCAATAATCAAAAATATCAGACAATCATTCTTGGAATGTTGAAGGACAAGGATATTGAAAAATTTATTTATGAATTGCCAGGTAGCTGCGTAGTTTTGGCTTGCAGTTTAGACAGCGAAAGAAGTGCTACGCCGAGAGAAATAGCTGATATTTGTAAAAAGAGAAATATTGCCTGTGAGCAATATGAAAACGTAAGAGAGGCAATTAAGTCTGTAAATAGCGAAAGGACGTTAATTACTGGATCATTTTATACCGTTTCCGAGGCAAGAGAATATTTTAAACTTGATGGCTACAGTGAACTATAATTAAGAGTCTTCTTATAGTATACAATGAAGCAACCATTATCTGTAATTACTATATTAATTATGGTCAATACTATAAGTATCGGATGTTTAGATAATGGGCTCTTTGGAAACGATAAAAATAGCTTATCTTTAGCAACTCCAACGTGGCAAAAAGGTGATTTTTGGGAATACTCAATCACTGTAGACAACAAACAATTTTCAACAACTATGGTTGTCTCTCTAGACGATGATGATTCAGATTATTATATCGGAGCAGGAAATCTTGACGATGCTAAGAGACATGCTGTCTTGAACTATAATCCTGCGCTCGGCAGAATTCAGATGTCAGATTATGCCATCTATGAGAATAATATTCCGCAAAAGATAACCGATTTCCCATTAGAGCAGGATAAGAGTTGGGAATTTTCTCTCTACGGTGAAAATTTCAAAGCAAGTGTTATTGATATTACTGAATCTGTTGCTGAAATAAATGCGAATGCGAACAGTGGAGCATTTATCAAATATACTTTTGATGAGAATGCTAGATGGTTGAATAATTTTCAATATACTAATTCAAACGGTGAGGTTGAATTAGTTATGAATTTAGCAAATTACGGTAGTGGATATACCGGAAATTCTTACTTTTGCAGGGGCGGAGATCTTTTCGATGAAGAATTTATCGGACCTGACTTTGGAGTTTACGACACTGTTTTCGCAAATGAGGGGCATGAAAGATATGGACCTTGGAACTACATAGTGTATTATTTAGAAGCAGACATCGGAAACTCAGGCAGTGGAGAACTAGTCTTGCGTGACCACGAGGGCACTGAAGTCCTACTCGAAACATTTAGTCCTGGAATTAACCAGCACATAATGGGTACTGTATCTGGTAGTAGTGGAAATTGGACACTTGAAATCTCATTAACAGGTAATGCCGATGTTAGAGCAAGAATAGCTGGAGCGATTCAATATACGTATTCTGTTTAATTATTTAACAAATAGTCTGTATTTTTGATCTGTTTCTCTGATTTCGCTCTCAATCCTTTGAGATAAATATTTTTCGGGATTTCTAAAGCTAGATATTTTCTCTTCCATTTCTTTGAAAGAAGTGTAAGGTCTATTCTTTACAATAAGGTTCATTGTTTTTTTACCTAATCCTGGAATTAACTCCAGAGAATGATACCTGCGTGAAATTGGACCTGCATGATTGTAGAATTGAATAAACTTTTCTTCGTTGTCTCGAACTATTTCATCCAATACAAAACTTAGTTCACTCTGAGCTGTGTGAGTTAAATCTGAGTAATTTACTCTGGCCCTAACATGATCAATCTGAGTTCTTTCTACAGTATCTTTACCGATATAACATTTATCGCCAATATTTATGGCTGCGCCAGCGACTGGCTGCATATCGAATATCTTGAATTCTTCAATACCTAAACCGTAAACTAAAGGTTCTCTTCTGAACCGTCTCTTACTATCAGGTCTTCCTTCTGGCAATACGTCAAGAACATAGGCGTAATCTTCCATGAATCATTCCCCCATAGTCTCCTTAACAGCCGAAATTATGGTATCAATTTCGTCATGACCTAAAGAGAAGCGCTCTCTGGCAAAAATAGACCGAACATCATCTGGATGCATAGGTAAAACATCTACAATTTTAGATGCGTAATAATCATTTACATGTTCTAGCTCTATAACTTTTCCAATAATCTGATTTCCCTGCTCTGGAGTTGCCTGCGTTATTAGGCGAACGTGATCTAATGCAAGTTTGTGCTCGTATTGTATCTGCTCAATAAGCACTAGCCTTTGAGAACCACATTTCGCGCATATCGGTCCTGTATATTCTTCGGCTTCATCTTCACTGTCTGATTTCTCATTGTCGGGTTCAACATCTGGGACAGCTTGAAAGGACCCACAATCCACACATCTTAAACGATTTTCTCTAGAACTTAACTCTTTTTCGAGCAATTCTTTAGCTACACCTAGAGGTATTGGTTCCGGTTGTTTTTCTACTTCCATATTATCTTCCTACTTAGATTTCCTTAGGTGTTCTGGCCTTACTATCAACTCTTTGAGCATTTTACCGACACGTGTTGAAACCACATAAGCCTTACCTTGATTTCCTGTTACTTTACCGGTCAAACCGTGAAACCTGTGATGTGGTTGACCTTTTTGGTATGAAGAATCAATTACAACATTAACAGTTTCACCCAAATCAAATGTTTGCAATGAACGGGTAATTGGAGAGAGTCCTTTTTCTTTGAATGAACGCGAAAGTTTGTGACGCGAGCCGCTCCTAAGTCCTTGTGATCTTTTGGTCATTTTTTTTCCTCTTCATTATCAAGGTGAAGATTAAGGACATCCAAAACCTCTACCTTACAAGCTCCATCAACCAGCGAGGAAAAACTAGGAACTGTACGGCCCATGTCTCCGCTAACAAGTTCACGAATGTAGGTACCGTGTTGAGCCCTAATTTCTAACTCGACCATTCCCTGCTCAAATGATAGTATGTCTACCGAGTTAACAAGGCGTGGGCGTATCATATCTGCTCTACGGTGCGCTACGCGTGTAGGTGTCCGCTGCTTAATAAGCTTCAACTTCAACCTCTGCGCCCCGTTCTTAAGGCTTTCTATAGTTATATCATCAGGGATTGATACATCTACCCGGTATGACTTATCACAGACTGTATTTTTGAGTTCAGCCACCCTTTTCCGAGACACAAACTCTAAATTATTTACCTTTATCCTGTCAACATTTTTTGAATTAATTTTACTTGTCATCTCATCTAAGTTGATATATCGATTCCTAGGCATTCTGAGCTCTAAGATGAAGGGCCTTCCAAACCCTAACATTGCCGCATCTATATCCTCACGCCCCATACCATGAAAAAGATTCTCACTCGCACCAGTAGCTTCCATAAAAGGCTCAGCTACAAGTGACTGAACTGAATCTGGATACAGTTGGCCAGTGTAATTACAACTTTTACAACCCCTTTCCTTACACTTCCTACAGGGCCAAAAAGTTTGAGGAATAGTCCTATCATATTTGTTATATTTTCCCTCTATAAATATAGATTTAATTTCGAGGTTGATTGTATCGTACCTGGTGTCAATAATTATGGTCGAATCTGGATTATTCAATCTGGGCGAAATATTATTTTTTTGGAAAACGGCTATGCCTATCTCTCGATTTAATTGAGATTTGATACTCTCGGAGATATTGGCTCCAAATATATTTGCAAACTCTGATTCCGTGTTAAGAATATCTTTGTCAACAATAGTTCCAATTTTAAAAGTTTCAAGTGAGTATTCAGATATGGAATCGCATGCCAAATCTGTGAAATTTTCAATTTCTCCAACCAATCCATCGCAAATTTTACATTTCTCTGGAGGGCAAATGAGTTGTTTCTCAACATTGATCTCTTCTGACAGCTCAATTATATTAATCATCTCAAGACCTCTTTCTCTGTTATCCAAACCAAAACCGACTAACCCCACAGATCGACCTAGACACGATAAGCAAAAGGGCGAGTACTTCGTAATTTTTTTTAGATCAAACATTTATTGATTTTTTAATCTCCTAAAATTTCAATAGGAACATCCGTCACTACTGACTGAATATTACTATTTATTAAATCTTTCAAAAGGCTTACTTCATTTACTGTCCATAGTTGAATTGGAATTCCCTTTTTCAGAAAATTACGTATTAGTCCCATCTCGTATATTTTGTAGTATGGAGATATGAAATCTGCTTTGGAATCATAGAAATCCTTCATCGATATAGCTTCTTTGAAAATTCTGAAAAAAACTTGATAGGTCATGGCATCTCCAAGTAATAACCCAGACACAATTTCAGAATCTAGACTCTTAACTCTTCTAACCACTGATGGTAAAAAAGATGTGACGTAGATTTCCCTGTAGCTAAAACTGGATAATAACATATCAACAATTGTAGTTTCAAATCCTTCCTCTTTAATTTCTAAATTTACACCAACTTTACCTTTGCACAATGAAAGCATATCTTCTAGTTTACACAAATTACTATTGTAATATTTAATCTCATTGTAGCTTAAATTAGAAACTGATACACCTTTAACTTTAGTATCGTGGTGACATATTAATACATCATCTCTAGTCTTTCTTACATCAAACTCAACCATATCAACACCCAGCTGAATTGCCTCCTTTGTACCCACCAAATCGTTCTCAGAACTGTTCAGGTCAACCTTACCACGGTGAGAAATAATTCGGGGTGACATAAACTGACATGCAGATGTTTAAATATTAAATACTGTAAGTGGGTAGTAGACTGATTAAAATGGAAAGTGATTCTAATTACAGCGACAGTTCTTCAAGCAGAATTCAAAATCTTGTTGATGACTTAGGAGATGAAAGCTTTGAAATGCGAAAAGAAGCTTTAATGACTTTGAAAGCAATGCTACCTCATAGCGAAGTTTCTATATCTAACAATCTTGTAAAAATAATTGCAGAATATGGAGCTCATGAAGCTGGAAGTAGAACTTCATTTATTAACAAAGGATCTATTGAACTGTTCCAGAATATGAGTGAACTGGGCCTGGAACCATTGATTAATAATTTACTAAGAGACGGTGATGAATATGCTAGAAGAGTAGCCACTGATGCGTTAGGAAGGAATGGGAGAATGGCTGTTTTACCCTACTTAATCAAGTGCTTGAAAGATAGTGATATGTACGTAAGGTGGCAAGCTGCTAAAGGTTTAGGTAGGTTTGCTGGATCTAACGATGCTCGAGACGCCCTTATTAGCTCAATGGATGATGCAGAACCATACGTGAGGAAAAGAGTAGCGCGATCTTTGGAAGTATTTGGAGGAGCTGGACCTGTTGATGAAAAAATTGAAGGGCCTTTGGAAAAAGATGGAAAAGGCGATATTGACGGAGATGGAATTCCTGACTCCAAGGATGATAAACCGAGAAAAGCTAGTAAGAAAAAGGGTAAGAACAAACAAGATGATTTAGCTAGGATTGCAGACAAAAAGAAAAGTATTGACTTCAATACTCTTGGTACTGCTAATGAAGACGACAAAGACGATTTGAAGAACATAAAGGGTATTGGACCTTTCCTGGAGCAAAAGCTTAACGCATTGGGAATTTACACATATAAACAGATTTCGAATATGACTCCTGAGCTTGAGGATCAAGTTAACGAAGCTATAGAATTTTTCCCAGGTAGAATAAAAAGAGATAATTGGGTTAAACAAGCAAAAGACTTGAAATAATTAAGGTGAAGTTCTGCGCATTGTGCGAGGGAAAGGAATAACGTGCTTAATATGGTCTGAACCGCATATCCAGCTAACAGTTCTATCAATACCTAGACCAAAACCGGAATGAGGGACACTCCCAAATTTACGAATATCTAAGTACCAACCGTAGGAATCGGGTTCTAATCCCTCCTCACGAATTCGCTTCGTTAACTCATCTGAGGACCATACTCTTTCTCCGCCGCCAATAATCTCTCCATATCCTTCTGGAGCCAATAAATCATGACAAACAAGAGATTTAGGATCGTTCGGATCTGGTCTATGATAGAATCCTTTCTCTCGTGGAAAGTTAGTTATGTACATTGGAGAAGTTAAGTCTTGAGTTAATGCTTTTTCTTCTTTGTAACCAAAGTCATCTCCCCATGATAAATCAAAACCAATTGAATTCAGCTTATGAAGAACTTCTTCATATGTAAATCTTTCAAACGGAGCTTTAATACTCTCAAGGACGGAAGTGTCCCTGCCGAGTTTTTCTAATTCTTTCCTGTTAGAAGATAATACTGATTTAATAATGTGCATAATCATACCTTCTTCCAATTCCATCATTTGATGATTATGCACCCAAGCAGACTCTACCTCTGCGTGCCAAAATTCAGTTAAATGCCTTCGAGTTCGAGACTTTTCTGCCCTAAATGAGGGAGCCAAAGTAAATATATTTTCTAGGCCAAACATTGTAGCTTCGGCATATAGCTGCCAAGATTGACTTAAATGGGCGTAAAACTTTTGACCTGTTTTTTCTTTCTCATCATCGTAATAAACATTAAACAAAGTTGAACCACCCTCGCATGCAGATGTTGTAAAACTTGGTGATTGAATCTCTGTGAATTTGCGTTCGGTCCAAAAATCTCTAAAAGCCTTAAAAACGGTTGAACGAACCTTAAGGGCGGCAACCATACTCTGACTACGTAACCATAAATGCCTGTTATTTAGCAAGTGTTCGTCGCTTTGATCTTTTGTAATTGGAAAAGTTTCCGCAAAGTGAACAACTTTGAAGTCGCTAGCTCTTATCTCCCATCCACCTGGCGCTCTATCATCTTTAGCTGGAATTCCGTAAACAATTACTGAGGATTCAATTAAAGCTTTACAAGCATCATCAAAAGAAGACTCTGAAACATTTTTTTTAGATATTGTACTTTGAATACTTCCAGTCGAGTCCCTAATAACTACGAATGCTAATTTTCCTGATGAACGTGTGCGATAAATCCAACCTCTAACAGCTATTTCTCCCTCACATTCCCCTGCAAGAACTTTACTTATTGGCGTGAAATCATCATGGTTTGGAAACTCAGGATAAGTCATTAAATTATCAATTACATATGCCCAAATAATACTTCCCACAAAATTTAATTACAGACAATTTAGTTAAACTAGCAGATGTACGGAGTTATATGCTGTCCGAAATGCAGATTTGTTACAGGAGTCGATTTGCAATTTAAAACCAAAAAATGCATTAAATGTAATTATAATATTAATCTTAAAAAAGTGCGTATAATTTTCAAAACCGGAGATACTAGTGAAATTGGGAATCTAATTGAAAGTACCAGAAAAAAAGTTGAAAATGGAAATTTATTTGTCGAAACTATGTAGGTCTCATTTTAAATACAGTGGGCGAGTGCAATCATCCTAACTGCATGAAGAGAAGCTCTCGAGTATGGAAAAAAGCCGGAAAACAGCGTTGGAAATGGCGTAAGAAGAAAATGCGCCGCCGTAAACGTGAAAGAAGGCGCAACAAATAGTTTTGATAATACTAGACACATTTCCTTATAATACCTTCACAATAGGATTCTAGGATGCCAGTCATTAACATAGTGTTAGAAGATTTAAATCGAATGCTTAAAGAAAAATTGACCTCCACCGATTTTGCTAGAATCATACCAAAAATAGGCGCCGATCCTGATGAAATAAATGATTCTGAAGCTGTAGTTGAATTTTTTCCAGATAGGCCAGACCTTCTGTCAACTGAAGGAGTTGCTAGAGCACTAAGAGCTTTTACTGAACAAACTTTAGGTTTAATTGAATATGAAATTCATCCTCCATCAACACAGATTTTTGTGTCTCATGAAGTAATGGAAATTAGACCATCTATTTCTGGAGGTATTGTTAGAGGTGTTACCCTCGACAATATTTCGATAAAGTGTATAATGGAGCTTCAAGAAAAGTTACATTTAACTCTTGGAAGAAAAAGGAAGAAAGTATCCATAGGAATTCACGATTTATCAAAATTAGAAGGACCATTTAATTATGAAACTTGTTCACCACATGAACCTGCATTTGTCCCTTTGCAAAAAGATTATGAAATGACTCCTCAAGAGATACTTGAGGAACACCCAAAAGGTATTGAATACGCTCACCTACTATCTGAATTTAACAGGTACCCTATTATCAAAGATTCAAATGATGAGGTTGCATCCATGCCTCCTATAATTAACGGAGCTTTGACTACAATTACTGAAGATACCACTGATGTATTAATTGATGTCACGGGACTTGATGATAATGCTGTAGAGTCTTGTGTAAATATAGTGGCTGCAGCCCTAGTAGAAAGAGGTGGAAAAATTGAGCAAATAGAGTTAAAATTCCCTTCAGAGAATAAAATTGCTCCATCAATG
>MDSZ01058427.1_pt1 | contig 11021 bp, 8 predicted proteins | sample 811201 | NCBI WGS metagenome assembly MDSZ01 (sample SAMN05326647, study PRJNA326480) | marine metagenome | isolation source: seawater | place: Indian Ocean: North | collected 2010 | reverse complement strand
CAAATGTTTCCCAATATACTGCTTGAAATTCTCTAGTTATCTGATCGTCATGTGATATTATTTTATCTATTAGTATCATTAAATCTTCCATGTGAAAGAAGTCCATTTGTTTGTTTTTATGCACAATAATTGGCTTTCCTTCTTTACATTTGTTTATACAAGACTTAATAAATCTAGTTTCTATTTCGTTTTTATCAAATAATCCATACACAATTATATTAAAAAACTTATCGTCAGTTTTACATAAGTCTGCTATTACTTTTTTACTCAAACCATAATATGTTCCTGGTGCATGGTATTGCGCACCTGAACCAAAATGAATAAATTTACCAAACTGCTCCTTATACTTATACAAATTCAAAAACATTTTTAGATTATTCGTTAAAGCATCTGGCGAATCCTTTACTAGTCTACTACCTCCACTTGCAGCACAGTGTATAACTATATCATAGAAACAATCATCTTGAAAAAACATATCAATCTTTCTATCAGATAATAAATCACATGTTTGTCTATGCAATAGGGTTAATTCGTGGCCTGCATAATGTTTTTGTAGAGCTTTTCCAATATATCCATTAGAACCTGTTATTAGTATTTTCATATCTTACAGTCTACCACACAAAATTATCTTTGTAATACTTTACAATGTGAGGTAATTCTTGATAAAAATTACACTCATTATTCCATCCTAAAGCTTTTAACTTATTATCATCTATAGAATATCTAATATCCTGTCCTTGTCTAGAAAAATCAGTATCAATATAATCTGAACTATCTTTACCTATTGGTTCACCTGGTCCCAAATATATATTAGTATCTATTTCCATGTGCTCTAAAATTTTATTTACAACTTCTATATTTTGTGTTTCAAAATTACCAGATATATTATAGATTTCGTTCTTAACTCCTGATTCTATTATCTTTATTATTGCAGAAGCTGTATCCTTTGCATGTAGCCATATTCTAACTGGTGTACCATTGTCGTGTAAAGGTATCTTTTTACCAAGAGTTAAATATTTACATGCTTTAGGTATAAGTTTTTCTACATATTGACCTATTCCATAATTGTTTGTTGGTCTAACTATTACGTATGGTACTTTATATGTTCTACCCCATGCAAGTACTAATTGATCTGCGGCAGCTTTTGTTGCTGAATATGGATTACTTGGCTTGAGTAAATCTGTTTCTATATGCGATCCTTCTGCAATATCACCATAAACTTCGTCTGTGCTGAAGTGTAAAAATATTGGCATCTTTTCCTTCTTTACAGTTCTAATAAGTTCTAAAAGATTGTGTACACCAACTATATTAGAATGGATAAAATCGTCACTTTTAACTATTGAATTATCTACATGAGATTCTGCAGCTGTATTTATTACATAATCACATTCATATAAACCTTTCATATCTACAATATCTATCTTTTCAAAAGAGAAGTTTTTATATTTATTAAACTCTTCTAGTAACTCAGGTCTAGATGCATAAGTCATTTTATCTACACCTCTAACATACCAACCTTTTTCTAAACATGCTCTAGTTACGTATGAACCAATGAATCCTAAACATCCAGTTATATAAACAGTTTTTATCATTTTGTCATCCCTGCTTCTCTTGCAATATGTAAAATATATTGGTCAAAATCAAACTTATCTTCATCTTTCCATTTAGGATACTGTTTTTGACTAATTATATTAGAACAATTACAATGCTTTATTAAAAATTCTATAGTTTCTTCGTTAAACCAATTTAAGTATTTTTCTACCAAATCTCTGAATCTTTTGTTTGATACTCTAGCTCCTAATCCTTCGCAGATATGAAATACTTTTATATGCCTACCATCTGAAGTCATAAGTTTATTATCAATAACCTTAAAGTTTCTTATATTTTTCTCAAAATTTTCTTGACTAACTTCTTCTCCTGGTAATTGTTTAGATCTAGCATTATATACTACTCCAGAACTAGGTTTATCAATAATCTTATGAGTAAACCTATTGCCTATTTGCTCAATATATTCTACAGTATCATCTTTCTTCTTCTTTTCTAACTCTTTGTAATTTGGGGCCATTGCTCTAAGATTTGCACATATAGGAAAAACTTTAGGTTTTCCATATAAAGCCATGTTTTGTGCACCTTGTTCGTAGTATGGTCCTTGAGAATATGCAGATAGTTGGTTAATAAATCTAAGTGGTCCTGTCTTAGGATCTAGACTTGACTTATAGTTATTGATACATACTACATCGGCATTAACTTGAGGATTCAAATATCCTAAAGGATGAGGTCCTTCATAATCTAGAGTATGTAAAAAATCTTCATCATTTTCTAAGAATTCAGTAAGTTTACCGGTAGTTATTGTATCTGCTCCTAAAATAATTAGTTTATCTATCTTCTTATTTAATACAAGGTGTTCTGCATTTAGTGTTTTTGCAAAACCAGGTGGATATGCTCTATATCCTCTATAACAAGTTTCAGGTGTTACTAAATTTACAGGTATACCTGGATGCCACTTTGCAAAACTGTATGCTGCATTTCTAGCTAAGTGCTCATATGCTGGGTGATTATAGAATATTAGAGCTTGTACATTCATCCTAATACTTCCACATAAATTTGTGCATTACTTCTTCGATATAATCTAATTGTTCATCAGTCATACCTGGCCATACTCCCATAAAGAAAGTATCTGTAGTAGACTTTGTTGCATTAGGAAAATCATTTCTTGGATCTTTATATTTCTTAGCTTGTTCAACATAAGCTGGGTGAAATAGTGCATTTCCAGTAAAATAACTTCTTGTTTGTATCTTTGCTGTTTCTAAATGATTAACTAGGTCATTCTTTGAAAAATGTTTTTTAGCATTATCTTTCAGTGTTATTAAGAAACCAAACCAAGATACATCTGCTTCAGGTAGAGCTGATGGTAAATCTAAATATCTATTATATTTATTCATGATTTCATGCATTCTCTTAAAGTTTTGTTTTCTTCTGTCATGCATGTAGTCTAACTTTTTAAGTTGTTCTAATCCCATAGCTGCTTGTAATTCTAGTGGCTTTATATTGTATCCAATCTCATCAAAGATATATCTATGGTCAAATATAATATCTTTTTGGTTTGGAAACCAACTACCAAATCTCATACCACAAGCTGTACCAGAAGTTACGTTACCAGGTTTATTTGAATTACAATAACATGCTCTACCCCAATCTCTCAAAGCTGCAAGAGCTAATCTTACCTGATTATTATTTGTTGCAACGAAACCACCTTCTCCCATTGACATGTGGTGAGCTGGAAAAAATGAACAAGTAGATATATCACCAAAGCTCCCGAGTTTTTCTCCTTTCCATGTAGAACCTAAAGCATCACAACTATCTTCTAAAAATACTAAGTCATACTTTTTTACTAAAGACATAACTCTGTCCATATCAGGTGGATTACCTAATACATGTGCAAATATAAGACCTTTAATTTCTTTCTTCTTATCTTTCTTTAATAGAGCTTCTACTTGGTCTAAGTCGATATGAAGATTAGGCATCGTTACGTCTACAAATATTGGTTCAAATCCATTCTGAATTATTGGATTGATAGTTGTAGGAAAGCAAACTACTGGAGTAATAAATTTTGCGCCAGGTTCTAACTGATACTTCTTCATAGTTTTACCTAACTTCTTAAGTTTTTGAGACCTTAATACACTTGTCATAAGAAGATTTGCAGAACTACCTGAATTTGTAAGAATACCAAAATCTTTACCTAAATGGTCTGCAAACTCTAATTCAAACTGTCTACATTTTTGGCCATATATTAACCACTCATCCATTAGATTATCTACTGCTGCACCATACTCATTACCATCAAAGAACGGACCTGAATATTGTACCCAATCTTCACCAGCTTTCCAAGTTTTATTTGCATGTTTTGCATTTATATATTTTCTAACACCATTTGAAACAGACTTTTTAAGTCTTTTCATCATAAAGTTATTGTATGCAGTTTTTAATTTATTTACAACCATTTATTTATTCTCCTTATTATAGTAATTTAACCAGTGTTCTATCATTTCATCTAACATTGTTTCAAATGTATACTTATGTTTCCAACTTAACTCTTTTTTAGCTTTAGAACAATCACCTTTCAAAAACTCTAACTCTTCAGACCTATAAAACTTTTTATCTTGTTTTACATATTCTTTCCAATCTAAGTCTAGTTTTCCAAAAACATATTCTACTAAATTTTTTACAGTATGAGATACTCCTGTAGAACAAACAAAATCGTTAGGTTCATTCTCTTGTAACATTAACCACATTGCTTCTACATAATCTTTAGCGTGTCCCCAATCTCTACTAGCTTCTAAATTCCCAAGCTTTAATTCATTTGCCAATCCTAACTTTATCTTAACGGCTTCTTTTACTACCTTATTAGTCACAAAATTTGTACCTCTACGAGGAGATTCATGATTAAATAGTATACCATTACTAATAAACATTCCATACGCATTTCTATAGTTTCTACAAATATTATATGCATATACCTTAGCACATCCATAAGGTGAAACAGGATTAAGAGGTGTAGTTTCTCTTTGGAAACCATCATCGTCTATGGTATTACCAAACATTTCTGAAGATGAAGCTTGATAAAATTTTGCATTAGGACAAACTATTCTCATAGCCTCTAGTAAGTTGAGAGTTCCTGTTGCTATTGAATGAGTTGTATAAATTGGCATATCAAAACTAATTCTTACGTGTGACTGAGCAGCTAAATTATAGATTTCATGAGGATCTACATCTTGTAATACTCTTATCAATGAAGACATATCTAACATATCAGCGTAAAATAGTTTTATATTACTGAATACTTCATCGGGTATTCTTGCAGTTTGGTTTTCAGCTACAGAATTTCTCTTAAGAATACCTGTAACTTCATAGCCTTTATCTAATAACAGTTCACATAAATATGAACCATCTTGTCCGTTAATACCTGTTATTAGTGCTCGTTTAGTCATTATTTGTTTCTCCTATTTATGCTTAATTTACTTTAATATAATAAAAATTTTTCAATCGGTAAAATATTTTAGTAATTAAATTCATCTATATACCAATCAATAAATTCTAATACTCCTTCTTTTAGTGGCTTAAAATTAGGTTTACTAAATTCAGAATTGTATCTATCTAAAGAATTCCAAACTATCTTTGGGGCAGTTGAAGAAACTAAATTATTAGACTTTCCCTTCTTAACTTCTTTATTTAATCTTTCTCCAACTATACAGGCTAATTCATATATAGAATTTTCTTCTTCTCCACTTATATTGTAAAGTCCACTCTTACCAAACAGCGTAGTATTTAATAGCATAACTGTAAAATCTTCAATATGTAAATATCTTCTAGATGCCATTCCTTCGTCAAATAACTGAATATATTCTTGTGTTAATCCTTTTTGTACAAATTCACTCATTACTCTTGCATCATCTTGCAATATTCCAGGACCATAACATAAAGAAACTCTTGCAGAAATTGCATCGAACCCTTTTGTTCTGAAATTATTTACTATAGATTCTCCTCCTAATTTACCTAGAATATAAAAATTTCTCTTATTATCAATATCAACAGAAATAAGATCTTTTTCTTTATGAGAATCGTTTGTTTTATTTGCAGAATAAACTTCAGAGCTAGATAAAAATATACACTTGGCTTGTGGATTATCTTTAAAAATTTGACTAAAAAGATTGTTTAATCCTAATGTGTTTAGAGCTATTGTTTCATTTGGTCTAGACATAAATTTTGAAGGTTGAGCATAGCCTGCACAATAGAAACAATAGTTTATGTTTTCTTCTCCATGATAGTGTAACCAATTGGTTAAATCAAGAGTATCTTTAGATAAGTCTGCACTAATATATGTATAATCATCTAATAATTTTTCTATCCTCTTAGGTTTTTTAGATAAACTTGTAAGAATTAAATTTATATTGTATGAATGTTTTTTGTTCAAATAATCAAAAAACTCTGCTAAGAACCCTCCTATCAGACCGTTTGCACCAGTTATTAAAATTCTTTTATTTTTTAATTTTTGTAAATCTACAGAATTAAATATTTTTTCGTAATTTAGTTTCATAATATCTTTTCTAAAATTGATTTCTTATCCATTCCACTTATTTCTCTTAAGTCATCATAACTACCATATTCAGTAATAAATCTTCTATCTAGACCTATTCTACGTACACTAAAATCAAAATAATCTGATACTAGGTCACCTAAACCTCCTACTTTAAAGTGATTCTCAACTGAATATACTGTCGAGTTTATGTTTGTTAGGTCTTTAATTATTTTCTGTGACTTTTCAGATATATGAGAAAGTGTTGAAACATATATTATACCAAAACTTTCAGGTAATTCTAATACGTCATCTAGTAAATTACCACAAACAAATACCCATTTATCATTTTTTGATTCTCTAATTATATTTACCTCTCCAGGATAAACAGTATCTATTTCATGGCTATGTTCAAATGCTGAAAGCCTAAAGTATTTTGGATTTCCATTTGCCCATGCAGCATTAAATAACTGTGTAAATTCTTTTGATGTTGAAGGTTCATAAACTTCCATACCTGGTACTGCTCGCATTAAAGCAATATCAGAATAACAGTGATGTGTACAACCAAGATCTGCATAATCGTACGTTCCTCCAACACCTACTAGAGTTACATCTGTTTTTTGATAACCTAGTCCTACTTTAATTTGTTCATACGCTCTTTCAACAAGAAATGGTGCAATACTATGAACTATAGGTCGCATTCCTTCAAGTGCCATTCCAGCTGCTAAACTAACTGTTGACTGCTCACATATTCCTATGTTATAGAATCTATCAGGTGCAATGGCTTCAGAATCTTTTAATAAATAGTGACTGATATCACCTATTAGAATTACTGCGTTATCATCTTTTTTTAGAAGTTCTGTACAACTTACTGCAAATTGTTTTCTTAAATTATTTTTTAATTGAAATTTGTTTATCATTTTAACTCCTCCAAAAATTCTAAATACTCCTCATCTGTTGGAGCTCTATGATGCCATGCAAACATATCTTCTTCTAATTTACTAAAGCCTTTACCTTTTATAGTATTTGCTATTATTGCTTTAGGACACTCAAAATCTTGTGGAGACATAGCTTTAACTAATGAATCTACGTCGTGACCATCTAACTCTTCAGTATTCCAACCAAAAGCTTTAAATTTATTAACTATATTTGATGTTGGTAAAGACCTTGTTTGTGAATTATTTACATCAACTATACAAACGATATTGTGTAAATTAAGGTTAACTGCCATTTGTAATGATTCCCATATTGTTCCTTCATTACACTCTCCATCTCCAACTAAACAAAAGATCTTTCCATCTTTTCCATTTATTTTTCTTGCAAGGGCCGCTCCTACTGCCATTGGAAAACCTTGGCCAAGTGAACCTGTTGAAGCATAAACTTCTGGTACTTTATTCTTATCTGGATGACCTCCAAGTCTACTTCCTTTTTTACCAAAACTTTTTAACTCATCAAATTCTAGTAGTCCTTTTTCTACTAAATATGCATAGTATGCTAAACATCCATGACCCTTACTTAAAATAAACTCATCACTACTATTTCTTATTTTATCATACGCACACATTATTTCTACAATACATAGAGCACTTGGCATGTGACCATGTTTGGCATAGTACGCTGATTCTAATATCATTTTTCTAATTTTTGTTTCCATATTTCATTATCTCATAAACTTTTTTAATTCCTTCTTTAAATAGTGTAAACTCAAAATCAGGGAATGTTTCATATAATTTAGAACTACAAACGTCTTTTCTAAATTGACCATCAACATTATTAGTATATTCTATTTCATAATTATTTTCAGTAACTTCAAGTGCTGTTCTTGCCATATAATCTATTGAAAGATTTTCCTTTGTTGAAACATTGAAATTGTCATAGATATTATTGTCTATCATCAACTTAATTATCTTTGCAAGATCTCCTGCATGCATAAACTGCCTTAATGGTTTTCCTGTACCTAGTAAACTTAAAGTATTGTTTTCTGCTTTTAATATTTTTTGAAGCAGTGCCGTAACAAAATGGGCTTTTCCTTTATTTTCAAAGTTATCATGTTCACTATATAAATTACAAGGTATTATATAATTGTATTTAGTTCCATGTTGTTTATTGTAAGCATCTATCTGTACAGCCATACACCTTTTTGCATATCCATAACTAAAATTAGTAGGTGCAGGTGGTCCTGTATATAAATCTTCTTCTTTCATAGGATAACTTTTAACTTTATCAGGATATGCACAAGTACTTAAAACTCCAATAAACCTCTCAGTACCATGTTTTAGCGAAGCTCTTAATATATTTGTATTGATTAAAATATTGTCATCAAAAAAATCTGCAGGCTTTGCAATATTCTCTTGTATACCTCCTACTTTTGCCGCTAGGTGGACAACATGTGTAGGCTTTAACTTATTAAATAAAGCATCTGTAATTATAGAGTCTTTCAAATCAATTTCACTTCCGATATATGTTGCGTTAGGAAGTATTTCTTGTAGGTGTTTACCCACCATTCCTGTTCCACCTGTTACTAATATGTTATGCATTCCCTATCTCCTTAAAGTATTTTTCGTATAACCAATCTTCAGTTATACAAAACTTTTTTGCTAACTCAAGGTTTTCTTTTACTACTTCTATTTTTGAATTGTAAAAGTCTTCGGTTAGTTTTGGTAAAATATCTTTTAATTCATCTATTGTATTAAATGTAGGTATACCTTCCATATTGAAATATTCAGATACATTAGGACATCCCCAGTATATTGGAATAGTACCAACAATTAAGCAATCAATCAATTTCTCTGTAATATAGTTATCCTGTTTTGTATTCTCTATAATTATAGAATATCTATAATCTAATAAAGTCTCTTCTTTTGAATCAACAGGATTATTTACACCTCTTCCAAATAAGTCTGCTCGTTCTCTTATTTCATTTGCAACAATATGCCTTAACTTGTGACCTTCAGCCTGTTGTTTTTCCGAAAAAATCATTGATAAATCTTTTGTCTTATTATGCATTCCATAATTATGGTCTTTTATCCAACATCCACCAATAATATAAGGTTTAGTTTTATCAGGATATTTTGATAACAATATAGGGTCATGTGTAAATACCAAATCATAGTTATCTTTATATTCTTCAAAAGTGTCGTATGGAATTGCATTTATTTCTCTAGATTCCATCAACCAACCAAACTTCCATCTACTATTAACTTTTTTATGGGCATCTGTATATATGAATGAATCTGTAAATAAACTTATTCCGTGATAGTCTGTTAAGTCTCTCTTATACTTTATGTGCTTAGATATTTTTTTATGTACATGTGAATATCTTCCATTTGGTACATGTAAATGCCTAAATTCATTATCAATAACATTTACTTCTAGTTTAGGTAAATCTTCAGACAAACATATCCATTCATCAGGAAATAAATCTTTGGTCTTAAATTGTGAATTTAGTGGTCCAAACCATTTGTCAGGATAAACTACTACTTTATTAGGATTATTATTTAGATATGCTGCCCACCAACTGAATGTCGAATTTGCTATCACATTATGCTTACATTTTGACATAATATATAAATCTATATAATCTTCTTCTCCTTCTACAAACACAGAATCAGGTGAAAAATCAAGGTGGTTTTTACACCATTCTATATCATCACTAAATACCATGAAATTGTGACCTTGGAAATAGTCTATTGCATTTTCATAGTACTTAATATCTAGATTATGATGATGTTGAGATAATTTTGTGTAGTCTCCTCTTCTAATATGCAAAGATACAAAAGTATCTAGGTTACCATATTTATTTTCTATATATGAATTAACTTCTTGAGTTGGTGCAAAAAATTCTATTATCTCATCCTTTATGTGGTTAAAATATTTAGGAGACTGTAGATAACCTGTTAGTTGAGTATGAACTCTATTTACCTTTACATCACTATATTCAAACTTAGAAACGTCAACTCTTTCTCCTGTTATCGGTTCTGTTAACTGTTTTAGATTTCTAAATATATTACTTTTATATTCTTTTGGAAGTTTATGCAGAGTACCAACATGTGAAAAATCACTTGACACTGTATGGCTGTTATTAGAAGATATACCTTTTGCTGAAGCAACTTGAAACATCATATTACCTAATCCTCCTGCAAATTGTGGTACTAGAAAGTATTCTTCATCTTTATATGGTAAAGTTTCATAAGGTGTTTTTGCTCTTATTTCTGCCTCTTGTCCTTCAGGATTTTGAATATCTTTATCTTGTCTAGCCAATCCTCTTGCTACAATTTCTGGATCTTCATTATATGCATAAGTTGGAAAATCAACTACTCCAATTTTATGTTTAGGACACATCTCTAGGCAAAAATATGAAACTGCCAAGTCTTCTGCGTTGTAATAATATTCTCCTGTTTTACTCCAAATAAGGTCTTCTTTTTTTATTTGCTTATATAAGAACCACTTAAAACTTCTCAAGTGACTTGCTCTCCAAACATCTTGCCTGTAAAGTTTGTTATTATGAACATGGTCACTATATTCTGTATTTTGTGGCGAAGCTTTTTGATTACTTGGCCAACAATACATTCCACCATACGTCATCCATGGATCGTTTTGGTTATAGTAATTATTTAAGTTTTCTAACACCTTATCATTTATTAGCCAATCATCTCCATCTACAAACATCAAAATATCATCTTCACTATCCATAAAATCAATAATATGTGGAGCATTAGGATTAACATTGTATCCTCTCTGCATGTTTTCAGGATTATTTAATATTGTCCAATTTTCTAGATTATATTTTTCCTTAATATTTTTTATTAGTTCAGGTGTATTATCAGTTGATTTGTCGTTAATATATAACACGTCATAATTTTTATATGTTTGACTAATTATACTTGCAGTATTATATTCTACCCACTTTTCATTATTATATGAAGGTATTACTATCTTAAATTTATTT
>MDSZ01077889.1_pt1 | contig 11022 bp, 9 predicted proteins | sample 811201 | NCBI WGS metagenome assembly MDSZ01 (sample SAMN05326647, study PRJNA326480) | marine metagenome | isolation source: seawater | place: Indian Ocean: North | collected 2010 | reverse complement strand
TTAAGCGCTTAGACACTTTATTTAAAATGTCATCATATCGTGCAAAATGTAAGTATACTCTAGACTTTTTAAATTTTTTAGCAGATATTCCTTGTATTTCTGGAAGTCCTAAAATTTGCTCTGCTCTCTCATTGACATCATCATCTGGGTCACCATTTTGTAAAAGAATTGTTGAGCCGTATAACCCATTTATCAGCAGATTTCTTTGTATTGATCTTAAATGATTTAGTGTAGTTTGTATTCGATCTAAAGCTGCCTTCTTCTCTTCATGAGTTTGAAGAGGTGCTATTCTTCCCTCTTCGGTATATTTTGAAAACTCAGCGTGCGGAATTCGCTGACCTCGTTGTATTTCTGCCGGTCTAATTAACCCTCTGTCTGAGGCTAACTGAAGAGGGTCTATGTCTGCGTCCTTATCTAATACACTAAAAGGGTCAACTATAAATTCATCGATACCCTTGCCGTTTTCTTTGAGTTCAGCTTGAATCCTTGAACGCAGATCATTTAATCTTAGCTCCTCTTCATATAAATACGGGTCAAATAACAGATCTGACGCTCTTGTATTAGTTGAAAGACCGGAGGCTGCTACAAAGCTAACGGAAATATTGGTTCCTTCTTTTTCATTATATGAAATTTCGTTTTGCACCAAGTTTAAGTAAAAAGTTTGTTTTTGCGATGCAATCATATTTTTAATTTGTTCTTGCTTATCGCTGGGAAAAGTTGATAAAAGTGCGTCATCTACTGGATTATATCCTATTTCCAGCTTTATTCTTTGCTCCAGATCGTCATAATAATTTCCATTTCTATATTCTTCAAACAAGTTTAACACAGTGTCAATATCGAAATAGGCTGCCTGTTTTTCGCGATTACTGGTTGCCCCAGTATCTCCGGCTGTCAGTGTATCTAAATCTATTTTTAACAAATCAACCCAAGCAACACCCTGCTCTATTTGCCTTCTTGTTCTTGAACTAAGTTGGTCCTCTGTATGACCATCAGATATAAATGGAGGGAGTAGGTTTTTTTGACGGTCGAAAAAATGACCAAGTTTTTGTGCATACAATTCTATTCTTACTGTAATATTGGTGTCTATCTCGGCTGGGTTTCCTCCAAGTCTAACAATTTCAATATTTTCAACCGCTACCCCTGGGTTAAGGAATTCCGGTATCTCGCCCGATGCGCCAGCGTCTTCGGCTCTTTTTCTATTGACTGCGGCGACTTCCGCCATATCCAAAAGTTTAACGTCTGCTTCTATTTTTGTATCTTTTTCTATGAAAGTCTTATATATTTTATAATATGGCTGAATCTTGGGACGTATTTGACCAGGCAGTGCTGATATGAAGTCTATCTTGTCTTTTTCTGTAAACGCATTAGCTATAAAGCTATTATTATCCAAGGGATCTTCGCCAGGTGCGGGCACAGCTTTCCTGCAATATGGAGATATTGGTGCCTCATACGATCTCCTCAGTTTTGTGCGCTTTGTTAGATCGATAATTTCTTTAGCGTTTGCTAACAAATATGCTTGTAATTTAAAATCTGCTAATGCTGGCATAACTCACCTACAAGTAATATAATATAACTTCAAGAGGCATTGGAACAAGAACTATATCACCTTTTGCTAAATGACCTTCGGTTGGTTTTTTATTATAAAGGGCAATGATCCACCACAACTCCGGTCTATTATAATACCTTGCGGCTAATTTATAATACCTATCCCCCGTTTTCCAAATGTGTCTGACATTATTTACACCACTAATATTTCTTATATTGTTTATTACTGCGGTTGCATATTGATTAAAGTTTTCTACGTTTTTCCTCTCAATAATATTTTTATATAGAGGATCGTCATTTGAAAAAACAAGGCGGTTTCTATTTCTAAAGTTCTTTTTGTATGCCATGGCTGTTAGTAATTAGATCGCTAAATAGAAAATATATTAATCTAAAAATATGATCTTTGGCTGTCCGTCTGGACCTATCTCCACCTCAAATGCTCTGCCGCGTGGTCCAGTTCTTAATGTACCATTTTCTATTTGATTCATAGGATCGCGTGTGACCCTGACAACATCGTCGTCCGCTTCTACAGTTTCAGGTGACGCTTCAATTGGTAAGTCTTGAGAAGCCATGTAACTTAAGACTGGATAAGTGGGACCAGTTCCGTGTGGCCAGTCTCTATTTTCATTTTCTGCCCAACTGAGAGGCTGCCCTGGTCTCCTAAGTCCACCGAAGCCGAGGGGATAATCGTGAAAAATTAAAGCGGAGACATCAACGTTAATTTCTTTAGGATAAACTTTTCCTTTCTGATTATGGTAAACATATTGTAATTCGCTTATATCATTACGATTACTATTCCATAGGTCGTCTTGAAGTTTACCAAGAGTTGTGCCAGCGTCCTCGACATTGGCATCGCTATATTCAAACACTCCAGAATCAAAGTTTGGTTTAAAACTAAAATCAGTAAATTGACACAACTCATTTCGCAATAAATTGCCAAATTTTACTCTTGTATTATAGCTTGCTCCTTGAAAATTATATATGATTTGACCAAAGGTATCTTTTTCATAGCTTGTAGTGTAATTTCCATATACAACTCTTGCTAATCCTGAGCAAAAATCTAAGTTTGCTTTAGACTCTGCAACATTTTTTGCAGGTAGTGTAAAAGACATTGTTAATTTTCTAACTGTATTAACATAGCGAAAGTCTGGATTTAACCGTCCAAAAGCCCGATCTATCTCTGACCAATTAGATTCGAAGACTTCGCTATAAGAATTTAAAAAGATGTTTCTTTCAATGCTGGCATTTTGAAGGTCATATTTTGCCAACAATTGCTGCCTGAGTTCGGGTGGAGCATCGTTTTCGTTAAGCTCAGAAATTAATTCTTCTCTTGAGGAAAAAGAAAAGCCTGGGATTTCGCCCCCAGTTCGAGTAACTATAAAAGGAAAATATAGATTGTCTCCTAAAGCTTTTATGTTTGAAAATTGATAACTCATATTTATTTATAACTAGGATAATCTAATGGATATGGCTGCTTATATTGAAGTTGTTCAGCATTTGCAGCCTCACTCTCGTCTACTATAGTTGGAATTAGTGCATCCGCATCTATACTAATTGATAAAAGAATTGGATATAATTCGCCAGGACCAGGGGTAATAAAACCAGCAGATGGATCTAAGGCATATGTAATACTTCTAACAAGACAAGTTGTTGTAGAGGAGGTGTTAGATTCTTTGAATATATTAAGACCCCCTATTTTTATATATGAACCAAGAGCCAACCCTCCTTGATCGTTTAGTTTAGGATACATCATTTGAATCAAAAGGTTTACACTTTGCTGATTGTGCCTTGCCTCTTCTACAGATCCATTAGCAATCTCAAACTCAAACGATATTTTACGACCAGTGTGAGATTGTTGTATAACAGGATCCATTTTTCCAACAAAGATTTTTTCAGATAAATTCGCATCATGTCTGTCGCTGTAGCTTTTTAAAACTGCGGGAAACGATACTTTGTGTCCTGTTGCCTCATGTTCAAAAGTCAGGATGTAGCCCTTATCTTCTGCGTGCTTGCCTACAGAATAATTATCTTTATACATTTGTCTGTTTACTGGACTTGTTGACACAATAATTACACCTTGCTATTTAATGCTTTTGAACCAGGGGCACCGGAAGATTTATTCAGTTGTCGATTGAATGTGCGCTCGACCATAACCGGATTCGTTGTGACTTCAATTGGTCTATCAGCAAGAGCAGACACTGCTTTTACCATAGCACCCATCATTGCCCCCTGCTGCATCCCCATCATTGCATTTTTCACCATAGCGGAGTTATTAATCACGGCGGAGCCTGGTGGGGGTACAACAACTTCTGGACCCTTTTCGCCAACCAACGCTGGTCCTTTGGGGGTTGAATCGGTTCCTTCTGCAAAAGCGCTCTTTGCAAGGCTGTAGGCGTCATAAGCCATCATAACCTGTCCAAGACCTGGAACAAATCTTCCTCCGATTCTTCCGAGTCCTTTGAGTCTTCCCAGTCCTGGTATCTTATTTCCAAGTCCTTTAACTTTGTCAAGACCTCTCATAAAGAAGTTTTTCTTCCCTTTTTTGGGTTTTGGAATACTCTTTGCTAAGTTGGCAACTGAAGTTCCGGCGTCCATTAGATTTCCCACGCGGTTGCGCCCAAAGTCCATTGCTTTTTCCTTAATACCTCCAAGCAGGTTTCTTCCTTTCTCCATTAGTTTATTTTTAAGACCTTTGAAAAAACTGCTTTTTTCCAGGGCTTCTGTCACATCGGTCTTAGCTTTTCCAACAATTTTTACATTTGTAGAGCCATCAGGATTAATCTTTTGTTTTACTTTTGGACCACCAAATCTTCCACCTGTTACTTTTGATAAAAGCTTACCACCAAGTTTTCTTAGACCGAATGCACCACCAACGACCGCTGCACCTGAAACCAACGTGCCGAAAGCACCACCGCCCAAAGTGTCTTTAATTGAACGATTAACAGTTGCAAAGCCGCTAACAATTCCTTTTACAACTGTCAAGATAGGCGAAAGAGCAACAGATAGCTCTGCTGCAAGAGCCATTAGTTCGTCTTTAAGCGTCATCGCTGCTTTAAGATTTTTCTCTCTTTGTTCTGCTTCTCTTTTTTGTTCTTCGGTGATGTTTTCCGACATCATTAATTGATTTAGCTGTTCCGAAGTTAAGCCTGCTGCGTTGGCAATTGCTTTTTTCTGGAAAACATCCATATCCTCAAAGTCTGTAGCACTTGATTGAAGTTGTGAGCGAAATGTCTCTATGAAGGCTTGCGGACCCTCCATTTGTGCCTCAAGAAGACTCATTGTGTCAAAAGTCTGTGTTCCGAGAACAGCATTTAAATTACCTGCTGCGGTCGCTGCATCATCAAAAGTCATAAACCCATCGGCAATACTAATAAGGTCACCGACTGCCATACCTGTTTCAACAGCTTGTTTTTGAAGTTCTTTAAACGCTGGTCCGACTTGATCTTTTGACAGGGCGGCAAGTTGCGGCAAAGCAGAGTTAAGATTATTAACTGCCTCGCCTACAGAAATTCCAAGCTCTTGTGCCAATACTTCTGTTTCTTTCGTAAGATTCTGAGACTCTCCAGCCGTCATTCCGAAACTTCTCATTAATGAATTAAAAGAACCTGCCGCATCGCTTGAAGTTACTCCAAGCTCACTTAATTGAGCAACTTCTGTTGCAAGTGCGCCTTGCACATCGTCGCCCATCAAAGCAAAGCCAGATAAACCATCAACAAGTGATCCGAACGCGGCTGCGGATTCCGATGCTGTTACGCCGAAACGTCTTTGATCAGACTCAAGCGATATAATTTGATCATTAAATGCCTTTCCCAGACCTGTTGCTTTTGCAAATCCAGCAGTTGCCGAATCAAGTGCCATCACCAAACCAATGGTGCCCTCTACATATTTTTGAGCAATTGAAGTGGCAATGTTCTGGGCGGTCATTGTTTCAGAAAGTGTCTCGCCCATCTTTTTGAAAGCGCCTGTGACACCTCCAGTTTCCTTTGACATGTTAATAAAGGAACCAATTAGAGTATCAGATTGCTCAGTGACACCTGTTAGTGTTTTAATGTTCTTTTTAAGCTGATTCTCAAAGCTTTCAGTAACTTGTTTAGCACGAGCCTCTTCGTCGGCTACTTCTTTTTGTTTGGCAGCTTTTTCTTCAAGCGCCTTAGTATGCTCTCTTGTTAATCGGACAACCCTTTCAAGACTTGCTTCCTGGGCTTCAAGCTCGGCAGTGATCTCGGCGGAGGCTCCAATATCTCCACTCTCTCGGGCTGCCGACTGGGCTGCTTTGAGGCGTTCAATTTCCGCCTTAAGCTTAATTATTTCATTTTCATCAGCCATTTAGAGCCCCCCCTACTTAAATGGCCACTTGATACCCGTATCTCTTTCAAAAGATTTAATCGCGCGATCAAGTTGCGCCTTTGTTCTAAGTGTCTCGGGTTTGTTCAAACCATAACGCTTCATTGCTTTAAGATATCTTGCCTCATTACCAAGAGCGCTTTTAAAAGAGTCCACTTGTTTTCTTGTGCCAGAGATTTTAACGGGCACAGAGCGTCCACCAAACATGCCGCCGAGAATTGTTTCAATTGCTCCGCCCATCATCGCAAGCCAGCTTTCACTTAATAAATCTGCCTCGCTGGGATTTAAGTTAATTTCAATTGGCACTAAATCATTTGGTTCGTTCATTATGTGGACCTCCAAGTATACTTATCTCTTATAAATAGTTTAACAAAAAAAGAAACGGGCATTTATAGCCCGTTTTTTATTATCTTGATTTTTTCATAGCTGCATCGTGTGCTCTGTTCTGATCTTCGAAATGTTTAGACAAACGATTTACAAACCAATTTCTTAATTGAACTGGTAAATTATATGCCTCTATAAAGCTCCACCCTCCATGCATTTTTAAGTAAAAGAAATGCTCATAGACTTCAGCCATGTATTCACTAGTTAGGCCAAAAAAACTCCGAAGTGAACGGCACCGCCATTTCGGCTATCGCACCGCAAGACGAACACTCAACTTCTTGAGTCATATCTACATTGGGAGTTACAGTTTGAACGCAAGCACGAAGGAAGCGTGCATCCTGGGCTGGCATATTGTCAATAAAGGCGGCAATCTCTGACGGCACAGTCACACCATTAACGGATACAACAAGCTTTTTAAGCAAATTTGTTGCCGTGGCATCAGGCAGCCTTAGCTTTCTCAGCTTAGTAGCAGATTGCTCTAAGTAATTTTCATCTTCGCCGGTAAGCAACCTAAACTCTGCTTGAAACTGTGTCCTGGGCAGAGTAGCCATAAACGTTCCATTCTGTGTTGCTGACACTGTTTCGTTATTTTCATCTGGCTGATATCCGTGATTATGTGGTATTTCAGACAAATTAAACACAACATCATTTGTCGCACTACAGGCTTCACATGTAGTTTCGACTTGATAGTCTTCACCATAACCCGAAATGCGTGCAGCTAAGATAACAGCATTCTTATCTCCAACCAAAAGCGTTTCTGCCCTAATTGATTTGTCAACGATAAGATTATCAATCAATCTATCAATTGCAAGACCCTTTTTTAATAAAGCAGTTGAAGTTAAGATATCCTCGTCCTTGGCTGTCATATACCTCATTTCAATTACCTCTTTGCCGTGAAGCGGGTGATTGGTAGGATAAAACATGCCACGAGAAGGTATCTCAACAAACTCAGTTGGAGTTACATATGAGAGCGTTGCTGGTGCTGCGGTTGTTGGCTCGGTGGTAACTGCTGCGGGAACAGCAGAGGCAGCAGAAGCTGTACGCTTCTTATTTCTAGACATTTACACCTCTTTGTTGTTGTCTAACCATAGGATAACATACCTATGATAACAATTTAAATAGTTATTATAAAAATATTTTATTATCTGTTTATGGGCTTAGAGTCGGGTCAACTGCTGATGGTGAGGCAGACGAAACATATTCTGCCCAGTCATACTGAACAGTAACAGATACTTCAATCATTTCCTCGTTTCCATAATCATGAGAACCAAAGCTCACATCTGTAAAGAACGAATTTAATAATCTCCACTCACCAACAACCAAAGAAGTGTTTGATCCGCCTTGGGTAGCGATTTCTTGAATAATAAGATCCGTCTTAGCACCAACAGCAGTCGCTTTTGTAATTGTAGTAGCTGTTGATTGATTAAAATTAGTTGGCTTTCGAATACCAGCACTTTCCAAATAATCATACAACAACTGGGAAGCGTTAGGAGATACTGGATCAACAAGAGTCAAGTCAATACTGTTCCAAGTTACACGACCTGGGTAATAAAAGGTGTGGTTGAAAAATTGATGATCGTTTACGCTTATACTGTATGATGGTTTGTCAACAGATTTTGCTAAAAATGTAACATCCTGTAACCCTTCAGCGCTGGGCAGTGAAAGTTGCACGAGGAATCTAAATCCTCTTTTCGGTTCAAAGTTTGGGTTTCTCCAAAAATCTGTTGCCATTGTTTGTGTATCTCCTGTTTATACTATATAGTATCTTATTTATTAATCCTCGAATCCTGCGCCCGTATTTGTGATAACAAAGTCGAGAGCGATAAATTCAATTGCTCGTGCTGGCTTAAGGAAAATCTTGGCATACATGATGTTCCTATCAACCAACTCTGGCGTTGTTGTGCTTGAGTCAAGAACGATCTTGTAATCAGTTAGACCCAAGCGTGCTTGTACACTCGAAAGGAATGCGTCTGCTCTGGAAGAGAATCGGTTCCAAGTTGCTTGAACATTTTGGTCAAACAAGATTGTGGCTGCAATTCTTGAAATTTCCTTCTTGATAAAGATCATGAGACGACGGACATTAATTCTATCTAAAGCAGAAGGTGTAACTTGAAGCGTCTTTTGACCGAAGATCACAATTCCCTCTGATGGGAAAGTCGCAATTGGGTTAACGTTTGCTTCATAGAGATCGTCACGCTCTTTAGAAGTAAGTCGAGCACGGGTTTGAATAACTGGAACTCCTGCGGAACCCTCAGTCAAGCCGCCGCGAGTAAATCCTGCGGGTGCAAACCAAAGCTCTGAATTTTTTTGTGCGCTGGAATATGTTCCAAGAGCAACAACTGATGGTGGGACAAATAAGAGACTGTCACTAATGGTGTCGCGAATTTGAACCCAGGGGTAATAGGCAGCGCCATAACTTGTGTTCAGTTGCCTTTCTTTCATTTTTGAGACCACGGTCGAAACAGAGCCTGCATTATCTTGTTGGCTATTCGTGTTTTCTGTTTGTGGAACATATCCGCTCTCAATATCAATGAGTCCAAGAGCATCTCCTCTTCTTTCACAAACCTCAAGAACATGAGCAGTTAAAGAAGGATTGTTAATACCAGGGACTGTCATAATATTGTATTCGACTCTTTCTGGATCCGCTACAGTATCAATTGCACGTCTCACACTATAGAAAGCATAGCTAGTTGTATCGGTTTTTCCACTAAGGTCGGTATTGTTAAATGGCTCTTTTTCTGTAACATCTAAGCCATCGAAGCCGCCAAACATGGGAACAGTAAATCTGTTGTATCCCATATCAAGCACCTGTTCATAGGTGCCACTGATCGCAGTCAAAGAAACACCTCGATTTCTTGAACCAGAGCTATAGACAGCAGTTTCCCCGGCTGCTCCAGCAGGAATAGTGGAGCCACTAAGGTCATCAAGCGTGAAGACATAAGAGAACTCACTACCAGCGTTAGTTCCTGAGAATGTATCGGTGCCATCTGGAAGCGCTCTAAGGACATCAATAACACTGGGTTCAAAACGATTATTATCTTTTTGCGTGGTATCGGCTCCAAAATATGCATTTGTTGGATCTGAAATGTTTCCATCTGTTGCATTGGTTCTTAAAGGAAGCGAAGGATAAATAGCCCGTGCTGTAATCTCACCAGTTGCTTGTCCGTTGTTGGTTGCTTGAACAACCCAGAATGCATTACCTACTCCGTGCTCGAACGGATGTGAGATGTTGCCAATGCCTCTTACCCAGTTGTCTACTGGTGCAGCACCACCAGAAACGGCGGTCCACTGTTTAAATCGAGGTGGACCAAAAGAGCCAAATGGCAACAATCTAGCATCGGTAGCACCGGCATCAACATCTTCATTCATTTCAACACGAACATAGTTAGAGTTATTAACATAGTTTCCATAAACTCTATGACGACGCTCGATATCGTCCCAAACCAAGAATTGATCACCGATTACTCTCGCGATGTAGTTTGGTGATGCAGGATTAAGATTTACAGAACTATATCTTTCCAAGATAACTGGGCTATTATCATTGTCTGTAAGAGCACGAACTTCAACACTAAACGATCCATAGGGATCTAATTCATTTGTAGAAGCTTTAATATCTGTGATAGAAATTTTAATAGCTTTTTGAGTATCTTCTCCAGAGTCTAATCCGACGAATTTAAAAAGTTGAACTTGTGAGTCAGCTACAAAGCCGGAATGAGAAGATTGCAAATCTTGTGAAATAATAAATGGACTTTGAGGTGCCTGGAATCCATATCTAAAATCGGCTGCACTATTGTTAGAACCACTATCGAGTCCCAAAATAATACCAAAGGAGAAAGAACCTGTGATATATTCTGCAACGTGTCCCTCATATGATGGTCCAAGCCAATATGTTTCACGATTGGCTGTTCTTGTAATATCTGTATTGACCAGTGTTGGGTTTGTGTTAAAAACCTTGCGAATAAACTTGGAACTTGTGCGAGTAAAGTTAAACGAAGTTTCTTTTTGAACAACTCCGGTGGAGTTCTTGATGACAGCTTTAAATTCGTTAGTGCCTGCACCTGCGATTGCACCTGCTTGTGAATTGTCCATTACTAAGAATGCAGAACCAGAAGAGGCAACAGTGCCGTTTCGCACGGTGCCAGAAAGCTCAATAGTTCCTTCATTCAAATACCACTTAGCAGCAAGAACACCAGTTACATGGTGTGCCGCAGAGGCAGATGGAAACAAGAAAAGACCATAAGCGCCGCCATTAGATGCAGTGGCTTCATTATTAGAAGCAGCGGTCTCCCAGCCAGCCTCGCCTGCTGCACCGTCAGCTAATGTCGTTTTTTGTGCCCCAAGGAGACGAACCACAGTAACAGCATTGCTGTTTCGCAAATAAGCTTGAGCAGCGTATGCAGCATAAGTTGGGGCAGTATAATTACCGTTTCGCCAAACATCGCCACCAGCGCCGCCTGGAATTGGGTTTCCGAAAATTTGAACATATTCTGAAAAAGAACGAACTTTAACCGGACGCATAGATGGTCCTCGTTCTGTTCTACCAATAATTACCGGACCAATCTCATCTGCGAGGGCAGGCAACTGTGAATTGTCAATTTCATTGATAAAAATACCGGGTGAAATAAACTTAAAAGATCTTTCTGACATTATGAAGTGTCTCCTTGTCGCTCTTCAACATCTTATGAATAAAAATATTCTGATTATCGTTAATAAATAGTTAATAAATTAGCGAAAGACCTAAATATAACT
>MDSZ01113384.1_pt1 | contig 11023 bp, 11 predicted proteins | sample 811201 | NCBI WGS metagenome assembly MDSZ01 (sample SAMN05326647, study PRJNA326480) | marine metagenome | isolation source: seawater | place: Indian Ocean: North | collected 2010 | reverse complement strand
TGTTGAAAAAAGGTGGACTATTTTTCTGGTCTTGTGCAACAACAGGTAGACCAGTACACGGAGTTGCATCTTTAGAAGAAATTTGTTCAGCTGAAGACGACAATTGGAAAACAATGCCAAATGTAGAAAGAGATAATTGGGATAACGAATATTATCGTAATGTCACCGAAGAAGATATCAGGGATATTTTAAATCTAGATGAAGTTTTTTCAGATTACAAATTTGAAGTCGAAAAAAATCATTGTGATTTATATTTTTGGGGTATAAAAAAGTGATAAAAGTTAAACTAGTAGACCTTAACATTCATAGAAATGAAACTACTTTTAGAAATTTCATACACAATATGAATTTATTTAAAGAAGTAGGAATAGAGTTCACAGACTCAGAGGACTATGATTTTGCATTTATTGGACAAGCTAGTATTATTGATAAAAAAAAATCACTTGAAGAATCTATTGACAAAGGTTTAGAATTTCTTTCAAAAATTACTGGAGATTATATAATTGTTGATGGGCAAGACTCTACATCCTTAATTGGTACAATTGATGTTTTTAGAGAATCAAATGCTATGATGTTTTTAAAAAGTTGTTATTTGAAAGATTTTGATTTATATAAAATCGGTTGGGCTAATGGTAGATTGTATTGGGGAGAGGGAGATTATTCAGTTCCTGACATTGATGAATTGAAATCTAAGATGAAATTGAGTGGATGTAATTGGGGTAATACATTGAATCCAACAGGAAAATTTAATTTTTTTGAATACAATTCAAACAAAAAATATGATGTTTGTGGTATGTTTCAGTATCCATTAAAAACAGATGTTTTTGAACACGGGTTACTTCAAACAACTTATTACAACAATTGTAGAAAACCTGTTTATGATTTTATAAACACTACAACACATAGTGCATGTAAGTTAGTTGATGGACAAAGAATACCAGAAAAAGAATATTTACAGAATATGTATGATTCAAAAATTATATTTTCACCATATGGTTATGGTGCCTATGGAGCTCCTAGAGATGTTCAGTCTGCACAACTTGGTTCTGTTTTAATCAAACCAGATATGGATTGGATAAACACAACACCAAATATGTATGTTGACGGAGAAACATATATTGCATGTAAACACGATTTTAGTGATTTAGAGGAAAAAGTAGATTATGTGCTAAGTGATTATAAAAATATTCAGGAACATATTGTTAGTAATTTTAGAAAAAAACTTACAGAGATATATAATCCAGTGCATTTAGTAAAACATATTTATGAAGTATTTAAAAATTTAAAGGGAGTAATAGTTTAATATATGGATATGATTCAAAAACCAAAGTATTTGTATAATGCTAACAAAGAATTTATACCTTTCAAGACACCTATATATTATTCTGGACCATTTTGGGACGAGGAAGAATTAAATTCAGCTGTTGGGGTGCTAATGAATGGTAAATGGTTATCTTCTGGTGAAAATGTGCGTAAATTTGAAAGAAAATTTTCTAAAATGTTTAATCAAACAGAATCAGTAATGGTGAATAGTGGTAGTTCTGCTAATCTTGTTATGATAGGTGCTGTTAAAAAAGTATTAGGATGGGAAGATGGAGATGAGATAATAGTTTCACCGGTTGGATTTCCAACTACTATAGCACCTATAGTTCAACACAATTTAAAACCTGTGTTTATAGACATAGAGTTTGATACATTAAATTTTGATTTGGATTTACTAGAAAAGAAAATAACTAAAAAGACAAAAGGTATATTTATATCACCAGTTTTGGGTAACCCACCTGATTTTGATAAATTATTGATGATAAAAGAAAAATATGGTATTGAACTTATTTTAGATAATTGTGACTCTTTAGGTAGTAAATGGAAAAACAAACTATTATCAGATTATACTATAGCATCAACTTGTTCATTTTATCCTGCTCATCATATAACTACTGGTGAAGGGGGTATGATTTCATCAAACAATATGGATATTATCAACACCGCTAGAAGTTTGGCTTGGTGGGGTAGAGATTGTTATTGTGTTGGTTCAGCTAATTTATTAGCCTGCGGAACTTGTGGTAACAGATTTGACAAGTGGTTAAAAGATTATGATGGTATAGTAGACCATAAATATATTTTTACGAATATGGGTTATAACTTAAAACCATTAGATTTACAGGGTGCAATAGGAGTTGTACAACTAGATAAATTTGATGAAATACACGAAAAAAGAAGAAATAGTAAAAATAAATTACAAAAAATAATAGAAACTTGTGTTCCTGATGTGTATGTACCTAACGAGTTGAAGTTTTCAGAAACATCTTGGTTTGGTACACCTATTGTTTGTAAAGATAAAGAACAAAAAGATGAATTGGTAAAATATTTTGAAAAGATAAAAGTTCAAACGAGAAATTATTTTGCCGGCAATATATTATTACATCCTGGGTATAGTCATTTAGATGAAAATAAAGATTATCCCAATTCTAATAAAGTATTAGATAAAGTTTTTTTCATAGGTGCTTCACCTCACTATGATAATGTTATTTTTGACTACATCGAACAACAATTATCAATATGGTATAAGGAGTGTTAGAATGAAATATGTATTTACATTTATTGGTGAATTTGGGTATGAAATGATGAATTGGCAAGGCACTATTAGAAAATGGGCGTTAGATAATAAAAAAGAAGGCGATGAAATAATAGTATGTTCAAGAAAAGACCTTGACATTATGTATGAATTGACAGATTATTATTTTGACATATCTAATTTAGAATCTATGCAAAATGTAGTTGCAGATTGTTATTGGTCGTATGTGTTTGTTGATGGTACCGGTCCAGAGTTACCTAGAAAACAATGGAAAATTAAAAGAAAAGGTGAACACATTGATAAAATTAAAAATGAAGTCAAAGAACTATTAAGAGACACACTAAAAAATGATGTTGTTAAGTGGATTTGGAGTTGTGATTATCAAGAAATGGATGGTTGTTTATTTGGTTTAAGACAACCAGGAGGTAGTCAAGGAGGTATATACAATACCTCACAAAATCAGTTAGACATAAATAATAATGTTTACAAAAAATTACAAGTTAGTGATAACATAAAACAAATAAGAAAAAATATTGAAAATGAATTAGGATTTTCTCTTAGTGAAGAATATATACTTTGTCAAACAGGTTTTAGGAAAGGTTACGAACATTCGAAAGTTAGAATAGACCACGAAAAAATTATTAATGAATTGAATAAAGAATGTAGAGTCGTGTTGATGGATTTTAACACAAATAGAATGCACGATAGTTACTCTAAGTTTGATACAAATTATGAAACTATAAAAATAAATAGTATAAAAGAACAAGCACTTTTGATAGAACATGCAAAAAGATGTGTGTTCTTTTCAGAAGGTGTTTTGAGGAGTCATACCTATCTTCCACCTATGTTTGGTAAAGACGTTGAGATTATAGCTCCAAAAGATATATTTTTAAAACACGATGCACCTTTAGATTACTGGAATAAAAATGTATTTAAATTTGGGGGACAAATGATAAGTAAACCATATGAGGAATTAGCATGATTAATATTTATCAACCATCATTAGGTAAAGAAGAACTAAATGCAATAGAACAAGTTTTTAAAAGTAATTGGTTAGGTAAAGGAAAACTTGTAGAAAAATTTACAAAAAATATTGCAGACAAATTGAATGTTGAAAGAGACCATGTAGAAACAATAAGCTCTTGTACTGCAGGTTTATTTCAATCTATGAAAATTCTTGGTATAGGTCCTGGTGACGAGGTAATTATTCCTTCAATACATTTTATAGGTGCTATAAATGCAATAAAAGCATGTGGTGCTAAACCAGTATTTTGTGATGTAGAAAAAAGAACATTAAACACTGCTTCTGCATATATTTTTGAAAAAATAACACAAAAAACTAAAGCTGTAATTATACTCCATTATGGTGGAGTGCCGTGTGATTTAGATGGTATAATAAGATTGTGTAAACAACGTGATATAAAATTAATTGAAGACAACGCAAATAGTCCTCTGTCAACTTATCAAGGGCAAAATACAGGAACATTTGGAGACGTTGGTGTGTGGTCATTTGATTCTATGAAACAAATAGTAATGGGAGAAGGTGGTCTTATTTATTGTAAAGACAAAAAACATATAAAAGATAGTCAACAAGAATCTTATTATGGATTATTATCTAAAAGTGGTTTTTCAAATACAATAGATAATAAATGGTGGGAGTTTGATGTAGATAGACCTGGTACAAAAACAATAATAACAGATGTTCAGGCTGCTATGGGTATAGAACAATTAAAAAAAATTGATAAATTCATCAGACGTAGAAGATACATACACGATACTTATTCTTCAGAGTTTAAAAATATAGAGTGGTTGAAAACACCTCCCACTATGTCTAAAGATAAAACTAGTTCGTATTATATGTATCACATACAAACAAAATATAGAGATGAGTTGGCTAAATATTTAAGAGAAAATGAAATCTATACCACTTTCAGATATTATCCATTACATTGGGTTGATTTTCATAAATCAAAGGAAAATTTAGATAATACAGAATACATAGCTAACAACACATTGTGTATTCCTATACATCAAGGTCTTACGGACAGAGATATTAATTATATAATAAAAAAAGTGAAGGACTTTAAGTGAAGGAATTTAAAACAATAAATGACTTCGATACATTTGATATAATTCTTGACAGATTAAAAAAACATAAGTCTGGAGAAAAGTTTTATTACACAAGATTTGGTGATGCTGATATTATACTATTTTATCCTGAATCTATAAATAAAATAATAGGAAGGTCTAATCAATTTTTATGTACAAAAGAATTACAACAAGAACTTTATAATTCTTGGAATATTAAAGATGATTCATATTTTACAGCGACTTGTTTGAATTTGGATAGTCCAGAGTCAACTGACCAAGGTAAAGTTATGCATGACAAAATAAGAGAGTTGATGGATTCTGGAAAGTTGATAGAAAAATATTCTTTTTATAGCCACCCTACATTTGAGAGAAATTTTGTAAATAAACCTGAAAAATTTTTAGAGTTTTGTGAAATGATTTACGATAAGAAAAAAGTTTGGGTCAATCAATTTTGGCATGAAAATGTAGAAACAATACTAGGTAATGTTGAACATCACATTCAAACACCTAGTACAAATAGTTATGAAACTATCGATGAATGGTATCCAGAGTTACTAAACACTATAGATGACATAGAAGTTGTTATATTAGCTTCTGGTTTTTCTTCAAGAGTGTTAACAGGTAGATTGTGGAACGAGGGTGTAAATAAAATTGTCATTGATATCGGTTCTGTAGCAGATATGTTTGTTGCTAACACTTGGATATTTGATGAAATTAATTTAAGGACAAGTATGAGTAAAAATAAACAACAAATTTTAGATAGTTTAAATTTTTTATTAAGTAAAAAACAGGAGGATAAATGATACCTTTATTTAAAGTATATATGTCAAAAAATGCTTCTTCTGAAGTAGAGAAAGTATTAAATAGTGGATACATAGGTCAGGGACCAAAAGTGGATGAGTTTGAAAGTGAATTGAAAGAGTGGTTTAAGACAGATTATTTGTTGACAACTAATAGTGCTACATCTGCAGAACACTTAGGAATACATTTGTTAAAAAATAAAAGTGATAACATAAAAGTTTATCAAGGAGCTGGTAGTTCTAATAGTCATTGGGATGGTTTACAAGATGGTGATGAAGTTTTATGTACACCTTTGACTTGTACTGCCACAAATTGGCCAGTCTTAGCTAACAATTTAAAAATTAAGTGGGTTGATGTTGACCCTACTAATTTAAATATGGATTTAGATGATTTACGAAGAAAAATTACTAAAAAAACTAAAGTTATATATGTAGTTCATTGGGGAGGTTATCCTGTTGATTTAGATGAGTTGAAAAAAATACAAGAAGAGACGGAAAGAATGTACGGTTTTAAACCAGCAGTTATAGAAGATTGTGCTCACGCATTAGGTTCAGAGTATAATGGTAAGAAAATAGGTGGCCATGGTAATTTATGTACATTTAGTTTTCAAGCTATAAAACATTTGACTTCTGTTGATGGTGGTATGTTAGTAGTACCACATAAAGAATTATTTGATAGAGGAAAATTACTGAGATGGTATGGCATTGATAGAGAAAACACTAGTAGAAAAGACTTTAGATGTGAGGAAGACATCAAAGAGTGGGGTTTTAAATTTCATATGAATGATGTTTCTGCAGCTATAGGTTTAACTAATTTAAAAGAGGTAGATAAACTTATAGAAACTCACAAATCTAATGGTAATTTTTATAACAAAGAATTACAGGATGTAGACGGTGTAACTTTACTAGAAAATAAATCTAAACACGATTCTGCATATTGGATTTACACTATAAAGGTAGATAGAAGAGATGACTTTATGAAAATGATGGCAGAAAAAGGTATATCTGTAAGTAGAGTACACGAAAGAAATGATAAACACACTTGTGTTCGTGATTTCATTTCTCATTTACCTTCATTAGATAAAGTTGTAGAAGAAATGATTTGTATTCCAGTTGGATGGTGGGTAGATAAAAAAGATAGAGAATACATTGTTGATTGTATAAAAGGGGGCTGGTAATGATAGGTTGGAATGAAGACATTAAAAAAGAACTAAAATATTGTGGAGAGAATGTTTACATAGGACAAAATGTTGTATTTACGAATCCTAAAGAAGTTATTTTGCATGATAATGTTAGAATAGACCCGTTTACACTTATAACAACAGCATTAGAAGTTGGTAATTATGTTCAAATATGTTCTCATGCTGTTTTAGGGGGAGGAAGTCAGCACAAAATAACTTTAGGTGATTGGACATTCATAGGTTATGGTAGTAAGTTATTCTGTGCATCTGAAGACTATAGTGGTGAGTATGGACCTGTAAATGAATTTTGGGGTAACAATAAAATTTTTAGAGGTGATATAACATTGAAAGATTATAGTGGTATAGCATCAGATGTGATGGTGTTTCCGAAAGTGACTATACCAGAAGGATGTACCGTGGGAGCTAAATCATTTATTTACACAAAAAATAATTTAGAACCATGGAGTGTTTTTTTAGGTACGCCTTTGGAACTTCACAAAAAAAGAAATAAAAATAATGTTATTAATTTTTCAAAGGATAAAAATTGGAGAAAGTAATGAACAATACAACCCCAAGAAACAATAAATATTTTAAGAAATATGACGCTATGGATTGTCCTTGGGTAGAGTCACCATTTTTTTATGAATTACTTAAAAATTCAGATTTAACACAAGAGGAAAAAGAAATAGCAACACAATTTCACGAAGAGGGATATGTTACTATAGATTTAAATCTTTCAGATAAATTTATAAGTGAGATGATTAATGAAATAAATCAAAAACTGGTTGATGGTAATTTAAAAACACAGGAAGATGGATATCACTATTCTGACCAGCCCAGACTATTTGAAGCTTGGAAATGGAGTCAAAATGTTTTAGATATAGTTAAACATAAAAAAATATTAAAAACTCTAGATTTGTTATATAGAAAAGAACCTATTCCTTTTCAGACTATAAATTTTGTTGGAGGGTCATCTCAACCGTTACATAGTGATACAATTCACTTTTCTTCTATTCCTGAAAGATGGGTAGCTGCAGTTTGGACTGCATTAGAAAGCACAGATGATGAAAATGGTACTTTAATGTATGTGCCCAAAAGTCACAAATTACCTATATATGAATTTTCTAATATTAATTTAGATACACCAGAGTATGGAAAACAATTTGAAGTTTATGCAGAATATGAAGAATTTTTAAGACAACTTGTCAAAGCTAAAGGACTAGAAATTAAAACATTTAATGCTAAACCAGGGCAGGCATTAATTTGGAGTTCAAGTTTACTGCACGGAGGGTTGGAAATAAAGAATAAGAACAGAACTAGATATAGTCAAGCATCACATTACTATTTTAAAGGTTGTAAACATTATTATAGCCCAATGTTTTCAGATACACGAATAGGAAAAATATCAGAAAAAAATTTAACAGAAAAGGACATAATGAATTATGAAATCAAAAAATAAAAATATAGTCATATTTGGTGGTAGTGGTGGTCTTGGTAGACAATTGACTCCATTATTAGAAAAAGATTACAATGTATTATCATTGAGTTCAAAGGATGTTGACATTACTAAATACGCTGAAGTATTTCAATTTTTTTCTACAAGTGAAGTTGATATTGTTATAAATTTAAGTGGTTACAATTATAATTCATTTTTACATAAATACAATGATGTACCAAAGTTAAAAGAAAGAGATAAACAAATAGATGTTGTGGTTAATGGTACTTTAAATATTTTATCAAATTGTTTACCACAAATGAGAGAAAGAAATTATGGTAGAATTATTTTAACATCGTCAATCTTATCATCAAAACCAGTTGCTGGTACATCAGTATATTCTGGCTGTAAATCATTTATTGATAATTTAGCTAAGACTTGTACGGTTGAAAATTTAAGTAAAGGTGTAACTTGTAATACATTACAACTAGGTTATATGGATGGTGGTCTAACTTACGAGGTACCAGAACCGTTTAGGTCAAAAGTTAAAGAAACTATCCCTTTAAAAAGGTGGGGTAGTGTAGAAGAAATAGAAAACACAATAAGATATTTAATAGAAACTGAATATGTCAGTGGTTGTGCTATGAAAGTAAATGGAGGGCTTGACTTTTGATTATTTGTGATGCTGTAGGTGGGTTAAATAATAGATTAAGATGTTTAGTCTCTTGTATGAGAATAGATAATAATATAAAGTTAGTCTGGCCGGTAAAAACTAGTAATGTTTGGTTGTGGTGTTCTTTTAAAGATTTATTTAGAAATGATTTTGAAGAATTTCAAAACAAAAATGAATGTGTTAAAAAGTATCCTGACTTAAAAGTTTATTCTGATTTTAAATTTATAAAGTTAAACAACGAAATAGATATAAATCATATGATTGGAGATGATGTACCCAAGGATATAAAATTATCTGTTGTAGAACAAATTAATAAACTGAAACCTGTCGAATACATAGACACTAAAGTTAATTTATTTAAACAAAAATTTAATAAAAAAACAATAACGGTTAGTGTTAGAACTTACAAAGATGCAAAAAGAAATTATAACTCAAATGGTATTTTTTTTGACATAAGTAAAATTTTTGATGCGATGGACGAGCATACTGAGAGTAATTTCTTTGTAACTTGTGACCACCAAGATACATTTAAAGAAATATTTGAAAGATATCCAGACAGAATAATATATACTCCTAAAAGAACCTTTTTTGGTGATTATAAAAGTGTTGCTGGTATACAAGATTCTGTAATTGATTTGTTATTAGGAGGATTAAATAATCACATAATAGGAACACAAGGTAGTAGTTTTTGTGACATGCAATGGTGGTTTGGTGGAGCTAAGGCTTCAGTAAATTATATAAATGCGCATCCAGGGAGAGGATAAATGAAAAAAAATGTAGTATGGTGGATTGGAGTCAATAATAAAAATTTATCAGATAAATATGGTGACTTTGAATATTTTCAGTACTCAAGAAAAACTTGGGAATATTGGTGTAAGAAAAATGATGTGTTGTTTGTACCATTTGAAGAACCAGTTGAAAAGGATTTATTTAAATTTAGAGTTAATTGGCAAAAAGCAATATTTTGTTTTGATGAGTTAGAAAGAAGAAAAATTGATTATGACCAAATTTGTTTAGTTGATAGTAGTTGTATGATTAAGTGGGATGCACCTAACTTTTTTAATATGACAGAACACAAATTTACAGGTTGGGTTGATGACGATAATATGAGATGGATTTATGATAGTATTCAAGGATATAAAGATTTCTTCAAAGGTACAGATTTAAATTTTGAATTAGACCAGGAAAAATATATAAGTTCTGGATTTATAATATTTAATGAACAACACAAAGAGTTTTTTACCTCTTTTAGGAACTTTTACTTGGATAATATTGATATTTTTTGTAAATTACAAGATGAAGTTGTAAGAAAAGGTACTGAACAAACTCCTTTTAACTATTGGTTACAAATGAATAACATTGATGTTAAACTTGACTTACCTAAAGTATTTAAGTTAACTCACATGCACAGAAAAGATTTGTTTGAGCATAATTGGCAAGATGGAGATGACAAGACACCATTTTTTATAAAGTATGGTTATAATTGGATTTTTAATGGTATACCGAAAAATCAAAGAAATCAAGTTATGAAAAAAACTTGGGAATTAGTGAGAGGTAACTATGAGTAAAAACATTGTATTTATGATTGCAGTAAAAAAAGATGGTCAATTAAAAAAAGAGTATGAATATTCTATTAAATCTTGGAAACATTGGTGTGACAAAAATGATTGTGAATTGTTTTTATTAGAGGAACCTGTTGTTGACATGGAAGAAATGCACATAATATGGCAAAGATATTTTTTATTTGACATTTTTGATGCAAATGAGATTGATTGTAATCAAGTGTTAATGGTTGATGCTGACACAATAGTTCATCCAGACTCACCTAATTTTTTTAATGAAACAGATGACAAATATTGTTTAGTTCACGATGATGGTAGCTATGATTGGATTCTAAGAGGTATGGAACATTATAAAAAGTATGTTTTTAAAGAAGAGTGGTTTGATTTTTGGGAGTATGGTAATAGTGGATTTCAAATCATTAACAAAAAACACAGACCTTTTTTTGATGAAATGAGAAAATTTTATTTTAGTAATAAAGAGACTATACAAAGTATTCAAAGTAATTGGGGTATAGGTACTGACCAGACACCTCTAAACTTTATGTTAAGAAAACACGATGTTGAAATGAAATTATTACCTTACAAATATAATATGACTTGTATGAACAAGAGAGAAATAATAGGTGAAGATATGTTACATACAAAATTAGGACATATTATGCATTTCAATGGATTACCAGAAAAAGATAAGACCGTACCATATTGG
>MDSZ01100384.1_pt1 | contig 11023 bp, 9 predicted proteins | sample 811201 | NCBI WGS metagenome assembly MDSZ01 (sample SAMN05326647, study PRJNA326480) | marine metagenome | isolation source: seawater | place: Indian Ocean: North | collected 2010 | reverse complement strand
CTTGATGTCTAATTTTTTTGCAGATTTTTTTGTAAGTCCGTACTCATCATAATTTTTATTTTTACTATATATATTATATCCGATTATTTTTTGTTTAAGCTTTTTCTTTGCTATTGAAATTAATCCATTCGAATCAACACCACTACTCATACAAAAACCAATTGGAACATCTGATCGTGTTCTAAGTTTTACAGATCTAATTAAATTATTCTTATTCTTTTCAATTATTTCTCTATACGATATTTTTTTATTAAATATATTTCTTTTTCTTTTCCAATAATCTATTTTTTTTATTTTTTTGTTTTTCCCAATAATTAAAAGTGACCCTGGTTTTATTTGAAAAACATCTTTAAAAAATAAATTCTTATCCTTAAATGATGATTTATAACCATTTTTTAAAAATTCTTCTATCTTTTCAAAATTAATCATAAATCTTTTAGATGAAAGTGCTGACAAAGATTTTATCTCAGAACTAAAGAACAAATTTTTTTCTTTTAAAAAATAATAAAGAGGTTTTTCGCCAAATCTATCTCTTGATAAAATTAATTTTTTAGAATTATTATCATACCAAGCAAAAGCCCACATTCCTTCCAAAAAATCTACTGCTTTTTCTTTCCATTGTTTAAGTGCATGAATTAATACTTCAGTATCTGAATTTGTCTTAAATTTGTGTCCCATTGCAATTAATTTTTTTCTAACTTCAATGTAATTGTAAATTTCCCCATTGAAAATTAAAATGGTATTTTCATACTCCATTGGTTGATTAGATCTTTGATCAATATCAATAATTGATAATCTTCTATGAATAAAAACTAATTTATCTTTTTTTAAAACTATTACCCCATTGGCATCTGGACCTCTATGTCTAATTAGCTTGCTTGATTTAATAATATTTTTTTGAGTTGGTAATTTAGATCCATAGAAGCCAGCAATTCCACACATATAAAATTATTTTTTTAAATCTGATAATTTAACTATTGATCCTTTTTTAACATTTTTAATTGTTCTTTTATTAATTATAAGATACTTCTTATTTAATTGAATTCCATTACCAGGTCTTAAAGGAATTATATCATTTGATTTTATAATTCTATTTTTTGCCAAACTTTTGTTAAAATAATAAGATCTTCTAAACAAAGTTCTCTCTTTATTTTCACAATTTAAATAACTTTTTTTTTTATCATTCGTCAATTCTCCATACATTTTTATCTTTTTAACGAGTAAACTCATATCTTTAGGATCAGCTGAAATTGCATGATCTCTGAATTTTGAAAATGATTTATCTAACGTAAAATGTTTTTCAATAACTATAGAACCTAATAAAAAGGAGATTAAACATGCGTCAATACCAATTGTGTGATCAGAGTAACCAATATTATCTTTAAAAATTTTTTTTAATTTAAGTATGAAATTTAAATTAGCATTTTTTGGATCAACTGGATAATTAGCTACACAATGAAGAAAATAAGTTTTACTTATATGATTCAAATTTTGAATAAACTTTTTAAGATCCTCTATTTCTTTTAATGAAGTAAGCCCAGTTGATATAATTAACTCTTTATTTGACTTAACTGAACTTTTAATCAAATCTTTAAAATTATTATCTCCCGATGCTATTTTAATTATATCTACAATTTTTTTTAAATGATCTAAACTTTTAAGATCTAATGGAGTTGATATAAATAATAATTTTTTTTTTTTGGCATATTTAGCTAATTTTGAAAACTGATCAAATGATAATTCAAATTTTTTAAGTCTTTCAACTCTATTTAAGTCTTGATTTGAATAAAAAAGATCAGTTTTGAATGTCTGGAATTTAACAGCATCAACGCCTGATTTTTTTGCTGCATCAATTAATTTTAATGCATTTTCAAAATTTCCCTCGTGATTATTCCCAATCTCAGCGATTATTAGAGGTTTTTTAATTTTTTTAAATTTATTGAGAAAATTCATTTTTCCAAAAAGTTTGGTACCATTTTAAATATTTTTTATAACCTTTATCTATTGGAAATGATGGTTTATATCCTAGCAATCTTTTTGCTTTATCGATACTAAGCGTGCCTCTTTCAGGTGTAAAAGCTTCTTTATTTTTTTTAACAATCTTCAACTTAGGATATTTTTTCTTAATTATATTAATTAAATCTGAAATTTTTCTTCCATTACCATATGTCAAGTTAAAGGTTTGATTTTTAGCACTTTTTTTTTTACAACAAAGAATAATTCCTTTAATAAAATCATCAATATACGTAAAATCTAATCTCGCATCACCACTACCATTAATGGTTATTTCTTTATTTTGTATAGCATTTTCAATAAAAATTTGACCAACTCTCCTACTGACACATCTTTCACCGTATAGAGCTGAGGGCCTTATAATTGTATACGGTAAATTAAAAACTTGATTATAAGATTTTACAATTATTTCTCCTGCCATTTTCAAAGAGCCATAAATTCCAATTGGGTTACAATTTTGATCCTCTAAAGCTGTTTCACCTTTAAAGTCTCCATATACCATACTAGATGATAAATATATTACATGAGTTTTATTTGATTTTGCAATATCAAGTGTATTTTCAAGTGTTCTCAAACTATGATCGAAAGTATTATGAGGATCTTTATTAGATTTATTTGCATGTGATACTGCAGCTAAATGAATAATAGTACTAGGTTTATATTCATTATAAATTTTAGACATCTGATGGTAATCTCTAGCATCTTGCACAATCATTTTGATATTATTTTTATTTAAAAGTTTTATTCTAGTATGAAGAATGGTCGAGTATAAATCTTTGTTTTTGACGTCAGGGTCAGCAAAATTTAAATAATTGTTAACGTTCAATCCATCAACCACAATCGGTTCAAAATCTTGCTTCAATTTTAGTGCTAAATTGTGTCCTATAAAACCTAAACCTCCAACTAATAATACTCTTTTTTTAGATTTCATTTTAAAGCCCTATAAATATAATTTAATTTTTTTTTAGATAATTCTCCATAAATTGGTAAAGATAAGTTTGTCTTAGCATATTTTTCAGCGTTGGTCATTTTAAAGGATTTCTTTTTATAATAAGTCATCTGATGCAGCGCTTTAGCATAATGTATACTAAAGCCAATTTTTTTATTTTTTAATTTTTTCATCAAATCATTTCTTACATTAGAATGTATAGGAAAAATAAAATAAGAATAGTCATCATTAAATTGAGGTAATTTTATATTTTTCTCATTTTTCAAAAGTGAATATAAATATTTTGCATTTTTTTTTCTTAATATGAGCTCTTTGGGATATCTTTTTAATTGTTTGTAGCCGATTGCAGCTTGAAAATCTGTCATACGATAATTTATTCCTAGGTCTTTAACATCATAATATCCAGGAATTTTTCTTTGAGTTATATCCTTATCAATCCCAAAAGCTTTAATGGATCTTATTTTTTTTGCAAATTCTTTATTATTTGTAATTAGCATCCCACCTTCTCCAGTGGTAATTTGTTTTGTAGGATAAAAAGAAAAAACTCCTGAAATACCGAAATTTCCAACATGTTTTTTTCTATGCATTGTACCAAGTCCATGTGCACAATCTTCAATTATTTTTATCTTCTTTCTTTTACAAATTTTTTTAATTTTACTGATATCGCAAGAAAAACCATTCATATGGACTAAAATTATAGCTTTAGTTTTTTTTGAAATAATCTTTTTAATTTTTTCAGGATTTATCAAGCCTGTTAAATAATCTATATCACAAAATATTGGCGTAGCCCCAGTTAATTTAACTGCATGAGCAGTTGCTACATGTGTTTGTGACGGAACAATTACCTCATCACCTTTTTTTAATTTTAATGCTAAGCAAGATAAATGTAGTCCAGCAGTGCAACTAGAGACAGTAATTGCAAATTTTGCTCCAGTAAATTTTTTAAATTCATTTTCAAAATTGACTGTATTTTTTCCATGAGTCAACCAACCACTTTTTAGAATTTTTTCAACTTGTTTTATATCTTGTTTTTTTATTTTATTATTTGAAAAATTAATTTTCATATTTTATTTTTACTTCTTTACCTATTTTCATAGACTTTTCAGCTGCTAAAGATATGCTCATTGAGTTCATTATATCTTTTTTATTAACAATAGATCTAATATATCTATTTTTTAAATTGTCTACAAAACTATGAATTATATTTAATCTATTTTTTTTGTCAGGATAGTTTGAGGAAAGTTTTTTAATTTTTTTATTTTTTTTAATCTCATATGACCCTTGTAAATTATGAATAATTGTCGAATTTTTAGAAAAAATTTTCAATTCATGGAAATGAGGATAAATTGAGCTTGCGTTAGCTGTAATCTTTACAATTAAATTGTTGCTAAATTTCAGCAAAATAATTACATAAGAATTTTTTTTAAATATTTTTTTGTTAACTCCAATATTATTTCCTTTTACATAAACTGTAATTGGTTTTTTATTTAGTAACCATAAAACTAAATCTATGACATGAATAGCACAGCCATGAATTACTGAATAATCTTTTAATTGCGATCTCCACTGATATAATTTATATGATCTTCCCCATAAATAATCTGCTTCTATAGAAATAATTTTTTTATTAGATATTTTTTTTTTTATTTGTCTAAATAAATCTGTGGTTCTTAGAACCATATTTGATGTGATCTTTAAATTTGTTTTTTTTAATAAACTATTTATTGAGCTAAGCTGTTTTTTGTTTAAACAAATTGGTTTTTCTACAATAATATTTTTTTTGTTTTTTATACACTTAAGTATTTGATTATAATGAAAATTATCATAGCTTGCTATTGAAACAATACTTATTTCTTTATCTTGAAATATTTCATTTTCATTTTTAACAAAATCGATATTTGGAAATTTTTTTTTAAAATTGAATTTCTTTAATTTGTCAAAATCATAAACCTTTTTTACAATACAGTTAGGATGATTTTTTAAGGCTTGAAAATGATGCATTCCCACACCTAAACCAATTACTCCTGCCTTAAATAATTTTTTTTTCATAAATCTTAATTAATTGATTTAAAGATAAATCATTAATATTGTTTTTATATTTTTTTGCTAATTTTTTCAAAAAATTAAAGTTAGTTTTATTATCTAGTGCCATTGAAATATTTTTTTTTTGTTTTGATGAATTAAGATTATGAATTCTAAATTTTTTTGAATTATCATAAAAATATTTTGTAAAATGTTCTCTTTGATCTGGAGTCAAATTTTTTTCGTTAATCTTATTTAGGGTACTCACCTTAATAATTTCAACAGTTTGTCCTTTTGGGTAAGATCTTGGAAATTTATTTGTTACAACGTCATAATACCCTTTTACAAATTTTTTCATACATTTATCAATTAATGTAGGATCAATTAAAGGACTATCGGCACAAACTCTTAAAAAATACTTCAGTTTAAATTTATTTGTAGTTTTTTTAATTCTATTGAATACATGATTTAATGAACCTTTAAAAACTAAAATCTTATTTTTTTTGCAAAAATGGACAATCGGATAATCACTTTTTTTATTAGAAGTTGATACAATTATTTTTTTTATTGATTTTGATTTTTTTAATCTCACTATTATATTCTCTAATACTGTTTTATCATTGATTTTAAGCAATGCCTTACCTGGCAACCTTTTAGAATTAAGCCTCACTTGTATAATTGCAGTAGTCAATAATGGTTTTAAATTTAATTTTTTTAAAATAGTATTAATGATTAAGACACAAGATGAATAATTTCAATAAAGAAATACAATTTAAAGTATCGCTATTTATCAATGGTGATAGAGGATATGAATTAACTAAGTTTTTAGAAAAAAATAAAATTAAGATTTGTAAAATTTATCTATCAAAAAAGTTCTTAAATAAATCGATTTTTAAAAAAATTAGAAAATTCAACATTCCTACACAAATAATTTCAAGTTTAAAAAAAAAAAATATAAAAGAAAATCTAAAAAAAATAGATTTAGGAATAATCTGTGGTTTTCCTTATATATTTCCAAAAAATTTTTTAAGCTTACCAAAATATGGTCTGATCAATTGCCATGCTGGTAAATTACCCAAATATAGAGGGGGATCTCCACTTAATTGGCAAATAATTAACAGAGAAAAATATATTGGTCTGTCAGTAATTAAAGTTTCTAAAGGAATAGATGAAGGTAAAATTATTAATGAGAAAAAATTTTTAAATAAAAACTACGATATTTTAAAAGTGCACAAAATAGCTAATTCGATTTTTCCACATCTAGTTTTAAAATCAATTAATGATTTAAAGAATAATAGAAAACTGAAAAATCAAAATAATGATGAAGCAAAATATTGGAAACAAAGGACAGGGAAAGATAGTTTATTTTTGCCTGAGACAACTCCTGTTTTAAGAGCTCTTGCAATGATTAAGGCTTTGAGGAAACCTTATCCACGCCCTTATTTCTTAGATAACAAACATAAAATAATTATAACTAAAGCTAAAATTTTTAAAAAAAAAATTAAATCAGGAACAATTAAATACAATAAAAAATCAATTATTTTAGGTTGTAAAGATAGTTCACTAAAGTTAATAAGTTTTAAAATAAAAAAAAATGAAAATTAAAAGTATTAAAAATTTAAAATATTCAAAATCAAATATTCCAAAATTAGCTAAGTACGAACGTATCAAAAAAGGATTAGAAAAAATAAATTTAAATAAAGTATATAAAATTTTGGATCTAGGTTGTGGTGCAGGCCAAGCTTTGTATGCTTTGAAAAAACTAGATTACAAAGGATATTATTATGGAATTGATAATGATATTGAAATGATAAATATGTCTAATAAATTTTATAAAAGAAATAATTATAAAAATTTTAAGTTTCATAAAGAAGAAATTCAAAAATTCAAAACCAAACACAAATTCGATCTAGTATTAATTTGGGGGGTGATTAGTTTTTTTGATAATTATAAACAATTTATTGACAAAATGGATCGTTGCTTAAATAAAAATGGAACCATTTCTTTATTTTCAGGTTTCAGCGAAAGCAATTATAATGTCTATGTAAAATACAAAATTGGAGATGGTAAATCACAAGCTGGACTAAACATGCATTCATTAAACGAAATAGAGTCTTATTTTAAAAAAAAGGGTTATAAAATTTCTAAACAAAAATTTATTCCTTCAGTAAATTTAATAAAATCAAAAAATCCATTAAGTTCTTTTGTTTTATATGAACAAAATAGAAATAAAGTTATAGCCAATGGTCTCAATATTATTAGGAAGTTTTATTTTATTAAAGCAGAGAAATTATAATTTTTTTTTTAATACAATTATTTTGTCAAATACCATTGCATCTAAATCCGAATTTTGGAGAATATATAAAGCGTCAATATGGTTTAGTGCGATTGGCATACCATGCAAATTTAAACTGGTATTCAATAAAGCGCCTATTTTAGTAATTTTTTTGAAAGATTTTATTAAATCATAATAACTTTTATTATCCTCTCTTTTTACAGTTTGGGGCCTTATTGTAAAATCAGCTGGATGAATTGCTGCTTTTAAATTCTTTCTACCAAATTCAGTTGTATTAAAAGCCATGCTCATGAATTTAGCATTCAAATTTTTATTGTTTTTGTAAAATTTATTTCTATCCTCAAATAATACAGATGGAGTAAAAGGCATCCAAAAATCTCTTTTCTTAATTTTTTGGTTTATTTTTGCTACGGTTTCGAATTTTCTTGGATCAGCTAAAATAGATCTATTACCTAGAGCTCTTAAACCAAATTCCATTCCCCCACAACATCTGCCTACTATCTTTCCGTTAGCAATTATCTTTGCAACTTTTTCGGGTTTATAATCTTTAATTATTATAAATTTTTTATTAAATTTATTCTTTTTAATATAGTTTTCTATATCATTAGAATTATTTTTATATCCAAGATACATGTTTTTTATAGGAAATAACTTAATCTTTTTTTTATTATCAAAATTTTTTAAGTGCATTGAGTGATAACAAGCGCCAATCGACAAGGTGCTATCACCAGCAGCAGGGGGCACAATTATCTTACCCAATTTTGTTGAACTATTAAGAAACATTGCAGCTTTAATATTTTGCGCCACACCACCTGAAAAATAAAATCTATTTAAATTTAACTTTTTTTTACAGCTCAAAAACCATTGTTGTAACTTTAATTCAATAAATCTTTGAACAGCTCCTGCTATGCCATCAAATCTAGCTCCATGAAAAGCCCTTTTGAAATGGAAATAAAGATCTTTTGGTTTTTTATTAAAAGTAACATTTAAATTTTTAATTTTTAATACTTCATCTAATAATGGATATATCTTATCTATTTCATATGATGATGCATAAGGTGCTAGTCCCATAGTTTTATACTCGTGCTGATTTGGCTTCATGCCTAATAGTAAAGTTATGTATTGGTAAATATGTCCCAAGTGATTTTTTTTCGTATGAGAAATAAGTTTATATCTATCGCTCTTGATAGTACCCACAGAGCCATTTGAAAAATCACCTATTCCTTCACTAGTAATAGCTATTCCATTTTTTCTTTCAGGATAAAAATAATACGAATAATAAATATGACAAAATTCATGAGTATAAAATTTAATTTTACTCTTTGGAAAATTCAAATTTTTAGATATGCAGTCTAATCTAATTTCTTTAAATTTTTTAATTAAATCCTTGTCATTATAAAGTGTTAATAAATTTTTAAAATCATAGTATTTATCAAGCTTCTTAAAGCTATTTTTAAAAATTTTATAATAATTAATTTTTTTTTTTTTAAGATAAAAAACTTTATACCAGTAATCTTCTTGTTCTTTTACCCAATCATTTACTGAAAAATTTGCATTCCTTTTAATGTAAAGCAAAACGGGATTGAGTGTATGACTAGCTACAGCTATTTCATCAATTTTAGCTAAAGATACATTTCCTTGTTTTAAACAACATTTTATTGCTTTAATTGGAAGACCATAGTCTCCTTTAAGTTTACTAAATCTTTCCTCCTGATTTGCAGCTACTATTTTGCCATTTATCATCAATGATGCAGATGCATCATGTCCATCATGAATACCTAATACTATCATATGTTCTGTTTGCCTTTATTCATAGTACCTGTAAGATTTATATTCATTTTAATTAATTCCTCATAGGTTCCTTGTCCTTTGATTGTCCCTTTCTCAATTAAAATAATATTATCTAATTTTTTTACTGTATCAATACGATGAGTAATCATAATAATTGTCAAATCACTTCTCATGTTATGCAGGGACTCCATTATTGCCTGTTCTGTAAAATTATCTAATGCACTTGTAGGCTCGTCTAAAATTAACACTTGAGGAGAGTGATATAGTGCTCTGGCAATTCCAATTCTTTGTAACTGACCGCCAGATAATCTAACCCCTCTCTCACCTACCTTAGTATTATATTTTAAAGGCAGCTCATTAGCCACAAATTCGTGTATACAAGCGATTTTGGCAGCACGTTCTACTGCTGTTTGATCAATTAAATCCGGATTTTCTCCGAAGGCTATATTAGCAGCAATAGTATCGTCTGCTAAATAAATGTGCTGTGGCACATACCCGATTGAACGCTGCCAAGCTCTAATGTTATTTTTGTCAATTAATTTATCATCAATTTTTAGACTACCTTTTTGAGCCTCTAGTAAACCAAGTATAATATCAACTATAGTAGTTTTACCACTGCCCGTAATTCCAACTATGCCAATACTTGTTTGAGCTGAGATATTTAGATCTATATTATTTAAAATAGTTTTTGAAGAATTAGGGTATTTATAACTTATATTTTTAAGAGTTATGTTTTTCATAAGTTTAATTTTATCTTTACTTATCTCTGAGCTTGATTTTTTGAATTTTATCAATTCGCCATATAAAGACTCAAGTGAAGGTCCTACAAAATGAAGTTGAGCCGCTGAATTGTAAATCCCTTGCAACAATGGCATCAAACGATATCCCGCATACACATAAAGAGCTATAATAGGTACAGCATTAATAAAGTTATTAGTCTTAACCATTAAATACAGCACTAAAAGCAATATGCCTCCAAACGCGATTATTTCTAGAGCATAACGAGGCAACAAGCTAACTACTCCAAATGATGCTTGGTTCTTTGAGACTTTTCTTGCTGGTTTAGAATATCTTTTAATATAAATATTTTCTAATCCACCTATCTTTATTTCCTTAATCGCACCAAAAGCCTCGCTAATAGCATTAAATCTTAGCCTGTTTGCATTAAGACGAGATTGACCAAGATTTTTTATGAAATTATTACTTAAAAAATATATTAATGCATATACTGTACCCAAAGTAAAACTGACAATAAAGGTAAGTTTTGGATCTACTACGATTAACAAAGAAATTATAGTAGCTGAAACAACTATACGAGAAATAAGATCCATCATTGGACCAATCCCCTTATTAACAACTGTTCCAACTTCATCTAGAATATTTGTACCGAGATCAGAACTATGACGATTTAAAAACCAACTGTAAGGTTGATTTAGATAGCCCTCTATCATTCGACGTTCAAGATTATATCTGCACAATGTACCGAACAATATTTGTACGTATACTGTAAGTGCCTTAAAAGAAAGAGATACAACTAAAGTTAAAAAAACAAATGAACCTAAAATAAATAAAAATTGTCTTGTATTTTCAACTCCTAAATTTTTGGACCACTCGAAAATTTTTTTTAAATAAGTATTAGTCTCTACTATTTCTGGGTTAGATAATACAGCCATGAAAGGTAATATAGAAATTAATCCGAGCGTTTCTAATATGGCCATAACTAAAATCATGGACATTAAAATTAACGCAACTTTACGATCTTTAGCTGTTAAGAGATATACAAGTTTTTTGAATGTTTTCATTTCTAATTTAAAGCAAATTTATTTGTTTAAAACTTGACGTGAACCTAACTATAAACAATCAAATCAATATAAAATTTAAGATATAAAAATTTTTTTCAGTGCATAAATCAAGCCAATTGAGCTATTAGTACTGGTCAGCTTGCACGCATT
>MDSZ01001880.1_pt1 | contig 11023 bp, 10 predicted proteins | sample 811201 | NCBI WGS metagenome assembly MDSZ01 (sample SAMN05326647, study PRJNA326480) | marine metagenome | isolation source: seawater | place: Indian Ocean: North | collected 2010 | reverse complement strand
CACAACGGAAAATATATTTTTTTTAGAAATAATAATTTGATAAATGTTATTTTACAAATTCAAAATCTTGGTCATGAAATAGGTCTTCATAACGATGCACTAGGTTTGTATCAAGGTTTCAATATTGACGGTGTAAGTGCGTTAAAAACAGAAATAAATTGGCTGAGACGGAACAAAATTTTTATTAATGGTACATCAGCACATAATTCTTTTTTAGTTTATGGAGCCTCAAATTACTCGATATTTAAAAATAAACCACTAAATCTGAATACACTTAATAAATATAAGGGAATTGTTAAAGGTAAGAATTGGGCTCCGCTAGGAATTCTAAGTGAACGCGACTTAAATCTAGAATATGAATGTAATGACTTTTTTTGGCAAAAAAAAAAGAAAGTTGATTTTATTTCATTATTGAGACAAGGACTATGGCTTTATTATAATGATCATTTTAATTGTCTTTATAAAAAAAAATTTAAAAAGGAATGGTGCACTTACTCTATGGTTATTAAAAAAATTGAAAGTTATAAATATAAAAAGTTATTTAATTTCTTAATCCACCCAATGCATTATGGATTTAGACTTTCAAAGTCATCAAATCCATCAAAAAAATTTAATTTTCTTCATTATCTTAAAGGTTTCAAGAAAGAATGTGTAATAAATAGAGAACAAAATATTATTAGAGAAATCTTTTGGCAACCTAATGAACTTGGAGATTATGACAGATCACTAGAGAAAATGAAGACGTATCGAAGAAAATTATTATTCGTTTACCAAGATGATTTTTTTATTGGTTCTAATAAAACTCTGTGTGATTCAAAAATAAATAATTTACTAACATATTTTTTAGCTTTTGAAGAGCAAAAATCAACTGGAGCGATAAGTTTAAATATTAAAAATTTAAAACACTTAATTAAAAATTATTTTGTGCCTGATATTATTTTTTTTGAAATACATAAATTCTCAAAATATATAAATCTTTGTAATGAAGATATTTCTAATATTAAATTTAAAAATATAATTAACCTTAATCAAAAAAGAATCGTCAATTCAAAATTTCATAACCTTAAAATTAATAAAACAATAAATTTTAATGATAAGTTTAATAAATTTAGGAATGATTATGAAAGGCACCTTTTTTTATCATACGAGGTTATTAAGTTTCTTAAACATCAATTATAGTGAAAATGTTTTTTAAAAGAAAAAAGATTATTAATCTTAATTGTTTATCTTATTCTGGAGTCACATGGATAAATTTAGTATTAGGTTCGAACAATAAATCACTTTATATAGGCCCTCCACACAGACTTTTTAATGAGAAAAATATAAAGTTATGCCTAATATGTGAAAAGTGTGATTTCTGGGAAAAAATAGAAATTAAAAAAAAAAAAATAATTTCTAATATTTTTAAAAATAACAATATTTCTCATATATTTACAAATAATGCCAATAACGATTTTTATGAAGAATGTGATAGTTTTTTTTTAAAAAAATATGAAATACTTTTAATTCGTGATGCAAGAGCAATAACTCTTAGTTATCTAAAAAAAAATAAAACAAAAATTAATTATTTTAACAGCATCCATCCTGAAGGTTGGTTTTACCATTCATTTCAAAATTTGCCTAACTTAGATGTATACAAGAATTTAGTGATAAAATATGAAGACATTTGTTTGCAACCGGTAAAATTTTTCAAAGTAATTTCTGATTATGTAGAGATAGATTTTAATGAATCTCAACTAAAATTTTGGGAATATGATCATCATCTTATAATGGGAAATAAAGGACCAATTGACGTTATTAAAAGTTTCAAGAGGAGGAATTTATTCCCTTACAATCTAAATAAAAAAATTAATAATTATAAAAAAACATTTGATATAAGTAAAAATTTTAGCAAATCTTGGAAAAAGGAAATATCTCATGAACAACGATTTTTTTTTGATCTTGTTCTTGGTGAAAAAAATAACACACTTGGTTATGAAAGAGATTACTTTTCCAAAAAACAAATCAATAAATATTTAAATCACTATAAAAAAAAAGTTGTTAGTGGTGACTTCAAAAAATTACCAAATAAATTTTTAGACAGATATTTATCAAATAGAAAATGAAAACTAAAAAATGATAAATAAATTTTTTAAAGTTTTTTTTAAATTAAATTTAAAGCTTTTTAAGAAAGTAGACTCAAAAATAAAAATTTATGATCTTAAGTATGATTTATATACTCTAGATAATGTAGAAATAAACTCCTTTTATAAAAAATTAGAAAAATTAAAGAATTCCAAAGATATAAAATTCATTAATGATAAATATTTTAATAAATCTAATAATTGGATAAAGACTTATTCAAATATTGATAATTTAATACAATATTTTTCAATTTTTTCATTTATTATTAGAATTTTTAAAAAAAAAAAAATAACTGAAATTCTAGATTATGGGTCTTTTTTTTGTTTTGGATCGATTGTTCTCAGTTTAATAACGAAAGCAAACATTGATGCAATAGATTTCTTTGATGAACGAGATGTTAGAAAGTTTCTTTCACTTGCTGATAAATCAAAAAAAATTAAATACATAAACATTCTTAAAATAAGTAAATTAAATATAGTTAAAAAGGATCTCATAATTATGTATGACGTAATAGATTCTTTAAAGTTACATAAAAGTACAGATGAACATAGTTATTTAGATAAATTATTTAAATTTTTTTATAGAAATATAGAAGATAATGGAAAACTTGTTATTTCAACATTTGAGTCATCAACCAAGATTGATCTTAATTCTATAATAAAAATACTTTCAGAAAATAATTTTATGAAAATTGAGTTGTTTTTTAATTTTGATAGAAAAAGATTTATTATTTTCGCATCAAAAAAGTAATTTAAGTTTCAATATATCTATAATTGATGTCTAAAAACATATCAAATGTAATTAAATTCCATATGAGAGATTTATACAAGATATCGTTCATCTTATTGTTTAAAATAATTTCAAAATATTTATCAAAATCTATTATACTCTTTAAAAATTTTGGTCTTTTAAGAAATTTAAGAATATTTTTTTTAAATTTGAATTGAGACTTATACCAATAAGAGTCGGGTCCTGCAAATCCCCTTTTTATCCAAAACGAATTTTTCATTTTCAATTTTTTTTTAATTATTTCTCTAAGAATATATTTACCTTGATTAATTGTTTTTTTTTTAATTTGTAATTTATCGTTTAATTTTAAGTTCCATCCAAAATCAAAAAGATCATTATCTAAAAATGGAACCCTTGTTTCTAGTCCATTAGCCATTGATAGTTTATCTTCTAAATTGAGATAACCCTGTAAAAAGTTTGCAATATCAAATTTTAAAATTTCATCAAAATAATCTTCTGGTGTATCATTAATGATTTTTTTATCAAAAAAAGAAACAAAATCATTTTTTATTTCATCAACATTTTCATTATTACACTCTAAAAAAATATTAGAAATTTGCTCTAGTCTCAAAACTCTTTGTGATTGATTTAAGTATTTCTTAATAAAATCATCAACTCCATTAGATTCGAAAATACATTTATATCTCCAAATATATCCTCCAAATACTTCATCACCTCCAGCACCTGAAAGTATAACTTTAGAGTATTTGGAAGCAAATTTTGATATTATATAATTAGGGTAGCTTTGACCCAACCTAGGTGTATCAATATGGTAAATAATTTTTCTTAAATATTTAAGATTGTCATCTTTTTTTATAAAATGAATATGATTCTTTTCACCTAAATCATTAGCTATAATATTAACCTTTTCTATTTCATTATATTCATAATGTTTCCCAATATTTTTAAAACCACATGAAATTGTGTTATGATTATTTAATTTTTTATTTGCGTAATGACAAATCAATGATGAATCAACTCCACTTGATAAATAGGAGCAGATATCAACATCTGAAACTAAATTTCTCTCAACAGCTCTTTCCAGAAAACTATCAATTAGTGAAGGTTTTTGTTTTTTATTAATTTTAACATTTTCTATATCCCAGTATTTGTTAAATTCTATTTTATCTAATTTTGAACATTTGAAATAGCTCCAACAACCACTTGGTATTAGCTTAATTTCTTTAAAAAATGTTTGATTATTTAATATATTTTGAAAAACAAAATATTGATAAATACTTTGAAAATTTAATTTTAGCTTTTTGTTCAAATACGCTAATATTGCTTTAATTTCAGATGCAATAATAATTAATTCCTTATCATAATAATAATAAAGAGGTTTAATTCCAAATCTATCTCTAGCAATAAAAACTTTTCTTTCCTTTTTATCATAAATTACAAAAGAGAACATACCGTTAAGCATTTTTACAAATTTTGTTCCCCAATAAATAAACGCATTTAAGATTACTTCTGTGTCTGAATTTGATCTAAATGGGATACCCTTGTTAATTAGATTTTTTTTTATTTCTTTATAGTTGTAAACTTCACCATTATATATAATTGTATATCTTTGGTTAAATGATTCAAAAGGCTGGTTAGCTCGACTACTTAAATCTAAGATCGACAATCTACAATGGGCCATTCCAACATCACTGTATATATTGATATCGGAATGATTGGGCCCTCTATGCAAAATTGTTTTTAAAGAAGTCGCAAGTCTACTTCGAGTTACTTGTTTTTTATTAAAATTTAAAGTAAATATTAACCCACACATTTGTTATTTAATTCTAGAAGCTAGACAAGATGAGAAAAAAAAATTTCTTTTTAACAATTGATATTGATTGGGCACCTGATTGGATGATAAAACCTTTCATTGATATATTAATAAAAGAAAAAATTTCTTCAACAATTTTTGTTACACATCAAAGTGATTTATTAGAAGAAATTGAGCGAGAAAAAACTTTAATTGAGATAGGTTTACATCCAAATCTTAATATTAATTCAACACAAGGTAAAAATACTGAAGACATTATTAATAATTTAAAACAAATTTATCCTAGAGCTAGAGCAATAAGAACACATGGTAATATTCATTCTACGAACCTCTCGTTAGATTTTTCACATAAATATAAATTCTTAATAGATAGTTCATTATTTATTCCATATAAACTTAATTTAAGACCATATAAATTTGGCTGGGATTGGAAAAATAAAATCATTAATACACCTTATACATGGGAGGATAGTTATGAAATATGTCAAATTAAACCAAAATTAAGTTTAACTAACGAGTATTTTAAAAATTCAACCTACCTAGTCTTAAACTTTCATCCAGTCCATCTTTACCTGAATGCTTTCAATTATAAAAAATATAGAGATATAAAAACAAAATATGGAGATATAAATTATTGGGATGAAGACGATATTAAAAAATATATTAATACTAAACAAAAAGGTGTTTTTGATTTTTTTAAAGAATTAATTTTTACTAAAAATATTGAGTTCCGCAAAATTAGTTACTCAAAAAAATTCTTACAATAATTTTTTTTCATTTTTTACAAAATCAATCAAATCTTGAAGGCCATCTTCAAGAGAAATCGTTGCCTTAAATTTTAAATCCTTTAATGCAAGAGCTGTATTACCTACTCTATTTTTAACAAAAGTTTTACCTTGTTTAATATAATTTATTTTATTTCTTTTACCTAATAATTTAATTATCAATCTTGTTAATTCATTTATAGTCGTTTTTTTTCCTGTACCAACGTTATAAAACCTATCTGATATATTAGATTTCATTGCTAATATATTTGCCTTAGCGCAATCTAAAACATTTATAAAATCATAAGCTTGCGTTCCATCACCATATATAACTGGTTCTTTATTTTCTAACAGATTATCTAACAACTTCATTATTACCGCAATATACGCTCCTTTATAATCTTGTCTTTTTCCATAAACATTCATATATCTTAATCCTACATATTCAAATTTTTTATTTTTTTCATTTTTGTATCTATGAAATAATGACTTAATAATTTGCTCTGAAGCAATTTTTGTAGCTCCATAAAAATTATTATTATTAAACGGATGATTCTCATCCATTGGTTCGGCTAAAGCGTCACCATAAACAGATGCAGATGAAGAATAAACAAGTCTTTTAACATTACTCTTCATTACTGCTTTTACTACATTAAAAGTACCCTTTATATTTACATCGAAAGCGGAATCTGGATAATCCCAGCAATGTAATAACCACAGAGCTGCAAAATGGAAAACCCCATCTATTTTTTCCATTGCACTTTCTAGGATATCTAATTGTGTAATATCACCTCCATTATCAAAAATCTTAACTCTTTTATCTTTAAGTGAGTGTTCCAAATTTTTAATTCTTCCCCTACAAAAGTTATCAAAAATTAAAATCTCTTTAACTTTTTCCTTGAGTAATAAATCAACGGTATGAGAACCAATAAGACCGGCGCCACCAATTACCAAGAATCTTTTATTTTTGATTTCCATAACAAATTTAAATTATATTAAAAAACTTCATATTTTAATATTTTTAGAAAAATAAATATTATTTTACTTTTATACTTTAAAATTTAATACTTTTTTTATGCTTATAGTTATTTTTGCCTTTATATTAAGCTTTATAATAAAATTTTTATTTATTTATAGATTTAGTAATGATGATTGGCATCATATGTGGTTAATTTCATGGCATAGCAAAAAAAAAAAATTAAATTATGAATTAAAAAATTGTATTCCAAGTGGAGAGTTTGCATACCCATCATTAATTTTTTTTTTAATTAGTAGGTTTAAAAAAAAATTTAGGAAACCAATTGCAATTATAACCAATTATATTTCAGATATTTTATCTTGCTTCATTGTGTTTTTGATTGGAATAAGAATAGAAAAATATGTATCAACAAATGAACCAATTTTTGATATTTCTTTACCTATAATAATATCAATAATTTATTATACATCACCTTCTCTTTCTCCTTATATTGCTAGAATAGGTGGTATTTCTCCAAGACCATTGGGAACTCTAATCTTTTTATCTTTCGCGCTAACAGTAATTATATCTTTTGAAAAGATTTCTTTATTTTTATTTTTTATATTAATTTTACTTAATATTCTTTCATTAATGATTTCAATGTTTTGTAGTCAAGTACTTTTATTTTCAAGTATTGGATTATCGGTTTTAATTAATTATCATTATCCATTACTTGCTCTAATTACTTCATATATTTTGCCTTTTATTTTAGATATCAAAGCAAAACAAAATATTTTATATTCTTTCAACTTCAAGTTATGGTATTTAGATAATTACAAGGATTCTTCTGCAAAAAACATAAATTTTATAATTGGTCTTCTTAAAGTTTTTAACCTCAAAAAACTTCCGTACGTTTATAGATATAATGAATTATTTGTAAATAACTCATTATTTATTTTACTTATTTTTCATCCTATACTTTTAATTTTGTTACATTATTTCTATAAGAATTTTACAAGTTTCTTAATTTATCCAAACGAGATAAAACTAATAATGATACTATTATTTTCTTGTACTTTTGGTTTTATATTAACTTCATTTTCTTACTTTAAAATTCTTGGTTCACCACAAAGGTACCTTGAATATTCTTTAGCATTTTATGTTTTACTTATTCCTTTTTTCTTTGGTGAAGATTTGAATCATTTTTTTTTAATAACAATTCTTACTTATAATATTATTTTATCTCTCATAATTTTACCTCATGTCCAATTTCAAAAATACAGTAATGATTTAAATATTAATCAAGACATAGAAAATGTCTCTAAATATATAAATAAAAATATCAAAAATGGAAGAATATTTGTCAACCCATTCAAGGAATCATTTATATATTTATATTTACAATCCGAGGGATATATTCACAACAGAATAAAGTTTTACAATAGGTTTGTATTAAGAAAGAATGAGAGAGCCTTTAGGTACCATACAGAGGATATTATTTATGAAAAGAATGAAATAATTTTTGAATCCTTTTATCAAAATTCTTCAAAGATTTTAAAAGAGAAGTATAATATTTCTCATATTGTTTTAGATAAAAGTTGGTTGAAATATTTACCGGATAGAGTTTCAAATAATATTAAAAAAGATCTAAAAAAAAACGTTGAATACATCTCTAATAATATTGTTATTTATAAAACATAGATATCGCCTAATATGAACTATTTAAAAAACTTATTCTATAAAAATTTCAGATTAAAACCTAAATTTTTTGGTAATTTTTGGGAACTAGATAAACATAATGCAAAATGGTATGATTGGATGCACGAATCTAGAATATCTGCTCACAAAGATTTTTTAAATTATTATAAAAAAGAGATTTCAAATAATAATAATAAAATCCAAATCCTAGAAGTTGGTTGTGGTAGGCATCAATTTTACAAAAATTTTTTTAATAAAAAAAAATATTGTGGATATGATATTTCAAAAAAAAATATTGATTGGTGTAGAAAAAATAATAAAAACAAATTACATAGCTATAAGTTGGGTGACATTATTGAAAAAATACCGGAGGATAAATATCACTTAGTTTTTTCACAAGGTACGATAGATAATACTTATAATATTAATAAATTTATAGATAATTGTATTCAAGCCTCATCAAAACATGTTTACATAACCGCTTATAGGGGGTGGTTTGATAAATTAAACAAACATAGATATAGCTGGAATAATCAACATAAAGTGTTTAATAATGACATATCTATTAAAGAAGTTAAAAATTTTTTAAGCAAAAAAAAAGGTTTGAGTTTTAAAATAGATAAACTTGAAATGAAAAATACTGATATTCCCTTTGAAACCAGAATAATTATTAAAAAAACTTTAAATATAATTTAATTTTATCAATAATCCTTATGTTAAAATCTTAATGATGAAAAAAAAATTTTTATTTATTGGAAGAGGAAAAAAATCTTTTGCAGTACTTCAAGCTTTTTTAGCTAAAAAAATATCATTTGAAGAGGTTTGGATAAGTGACAAATTTAATGAGGGTTGTGATGATAAATTTAGAGAATTAACAATAAAAAAAAAAATTAAAATTAAGTTTATTTCAGAAATTGGCAAAAAGGAAATTAAGGAGTTAAAAAAGTTAAATATAGATTATGTTTTTTGTTTATTTTGGAAATTTAAAATAAAAAAGCAATATTTATCAACTGTTCCCTTTATTAATCTTCATTTTGGTTTTTTGCCTTCTTATAGAGGAAATGCATGTATTAATTGGGCTATAATAAGGAATGAAACTCTTACTGGAGTTACTATACACTTTATGGACGAGTTTTTAGACTCTGGCCCTATAATTATGAAAAAAAAAATTAAAATTAAATTAAAAGATAACATAACTTATCTAGATGAAAAATTTTTGAATGAGGGTATTAAGCTTTTAATTAAATTTGTTCACAATCTACGTACCAAAAAAAAATGGTTTACAAAAAACAAAAAAAATCTTCTGGGTTTCGCTGCTACCCAAGGCTTCCCCAAGACGGAATGATAGAATGGAGGGATAAATCAAAAAATATTTATAATCTTATACGGTCTTTAGGTCCACCCTATCCTTACGCTTACACGTATACTGGGATAAAAAAAATTGAAATAATTGAAGCTGAAATTATAAATAATTTTGGCAAACTCATAGCTGTACCTGGACATATAATTTCTGTAATGGATAATGGTTGTATATTAGTAGCAACAAAAGATAAGCCAATATTAATAAAAGAAGTTAAAATTTATGGTCAAAAACATTCAATAAAACCTGATAAAATTTTTAAAAGTATTAGAGAAAGGCTTGGTTTAAATATTGAAATTCTGTTAAAAAGTATCACAAATGATCGAATTAATTAAAGACGAAAATATTTTTGAAATTAATATAATAGGGAAAAAATAAATAGTGATAAAATACAACCACTTTAATATAGATGAGAAGATTTTATCTAAAATTCGAAAAGATATTTATCATTCATCTGGTCCGGGGTACTATGTTTTTAAAAATTTTATTAATAAAGAATTTCTAATACATATTGTAAACCTATGGACGAAACTAGAAAAATATTATTTTCATGTTAATTTTGATGAGCTGACACCACCAATATGGAATAATATAAAGTATGGTGACGAAGATTTTGAAAAGAATACTAAAGAAGGAAATCGATTTTTTAATAATTTTTTTTGGAACAAACCTATCGATGAAGTAACAACTAGTGTTAGTCATTATATTTGTATATTAAGAAATAGAATCGAAGGGAAATATCCCTTATCCGAGTTATATGGATTTGAACAAAATGCTTTGACTTATAGAGTGATTCAAACTAAATTTGACGAAATTTCAGTTCCTTATCATAGTGACTGGAACAAAAAAACAATAAATGGTGAAGACGAGACATGGAGATTACAATGTACATTAATTCTTTCAGAAAATGGTAAAGATTATAAAGGTGACGGATTAATTTTTAGAAAAAATAACGGTAAACAAATTTTATTATCGTCAAATAAAATTTGTAAACCTGGAGACTTAATTATTTGGAGATACTCAAATCAACATGCTGTTATAAATATTAAATCTCAAAAGAAACAAATTGGATTTTTAAGAATAATCTATCCTCCTGTTAAAATAAGGGATTTACAATCAGAGATACAAGCAAAAGTAATAAAACGAAGATTATTGTATGATAAAAGCTTTAAAATAGAGTCTAACTCAGATAATAATTTATTAAACAAGATAAAGAATAGATTAAAGTATACCAAAATTGGAAAAAATCTCTTAGTTCCAATTTACAGAAAATTTAAGAATGATTAATAAAAGAATACTTGATCTTGCAGTCGAATCGAATTTAGTCCCATCACTTTATTTTCTTGAATGGGACATAAGTTCGGAAATCCAGTTCAGAATTGTGACTCAGGTTATGAAAGTAAAAAAAAACCACACGTTTCTTGATATTGGCTGTGGAGGATTAAGATTAGGGCATCTTTTAATTCCCATTTTAAATGATAATAAATATTTTGGGATAGATGCATTTTTACCTTATTTAAACTTTGGTAAAAAATTATTAAAAAAAGATAAAATTT
>MDSZ01250944.1_pt1 | contig 11025 bp, 12 predicted proteins | sample 811201 | NCBI WGS metagenome assembly MDSZ01 (sample SAMN05326647, study PRJNA326480) | marine metagenome | isolation source: seawater | place: Indian Ocean: North | collected 2010 | reverse complement strand
TATTGGTCTTGTAGAAAATGGTAAGGAGGTGATCCAGATGAAAACGTTACTTAGTTTTATTTTTGTTTTTGGTGTCCTGATGACACTTGGTTGTATGGACGGACAGCCTGTGGCTTGCGGTATTTGTGAAAACGAATGTCCTTGTGTGGAGGCTGAATGTATCTGTGAGATAGAAATATGTAAATGTTCCAACTGTATTAGTTAATTAGAGGTGCAGTATGCTTAATTTATCACGTAGAAGTTTTTTGTCTGTAGGAGGTCTTGGTCTCCTTTCAATGCCACAGGTGATCTGCGCCCAAAAGCAGGGTGGTACATCTCATAAAGCTGTTATTAATATATTTTTGGGTGGTGGCCCTCCACATCAGGATATGTGGGATATAAAAACAGAAGCACCTTCGGAAATTCGTGGGCCATTCAAGCCGATCTCGACCAATGTGGCGGGAGTATACATCGGTGAGTGCTTTCCACAGATAGCATCTATGTTTGATAAATTTACAGCTATACGTTCCGTAGTAGGATCTGATGGCTCACATGATGGCTACCAATGTGTCACTGGCTGGAGCCGTAAGGATATGGTTTCAGGCACTAGCTATCCTGCCATCGGAGCGTGTGCCTCTAAGATACTAGGCCCTGTTGACCCTGCCGTACCAGTTGCGGTAGGGTTAGCTGAGGCTACCCAGCACATGCCTTGGTCAGAAGCTGGCGGTGCAGGTTACTTAGGGGATACTCATAAGCCATTTAAGCCCAATGGGGAAATGATGAAAGACCTCAAGCTTAATATGGAAGTAGAAAGATTTAGAAATCGCAAGGATTTACTAAGTGGTTTTGCAAATCTAAATAGAACAATAGATCAGGCTGTCAATGTGGATACATTTACAGAAGAAGCATTTGGAGTGCTAACATCAAGTGCTTTAGTAGACGCTTTAGACTTGTCAAAGGAAGACCCAAAGATTAGAGAAATGTACGGAGACGGAAAGCCTTTCAAATTTCAATATGATGGAGCACCGACTGTTAATGAACACGTTCTCATGGCGCGAAGGCTTGTCGAAGCTGGAGCTCGTTCTGTTACTCTTTCTTATGGGCGCTGGGATAGTCACGGGTCTAACTTCGATTTGGTCAGAGATCACGGAGCTAAACTAGATCAGTGCGTATCAGCCCTTGTTAAAGACCTTGACCAGCGTGGTATGCTAGACGACACTCTCGTAGTTGTATGGGGCGAATTTGGTAGAACACCTAAGATTAATCCAAAAGGAGGTCGTGACCATTGGCCTCAAGTTTCTGCGGCTCTGCTAGCGGGAGGTGGTTTTAATCACGGTCAAATTATAGGCTCTACAAATAGACTTGGTGAAGTGCCAGAGACAAGACCCGTACACATTCAAGAAATTTGTGCAACGATGTACAGAGGTCTAGGTATTGACACAATGTCAACAACCCTATTGGATAACACAGGAAGGCCTCAGTACCTTCTGGATCACAGAGAGCCATTAAAGGAATTAATATAATGAATAGACGAAGTTTTTTAGCTGGATTTTCTTCTCTTCCGTTTGTGAACTTGTTAAGTGCTAACGCAGAAGAGCTAAGGAAGAAAAATAAATCTGCAATATTACTATGGATGGGCGGTGGCCCTTCGACGATGGATCTTTGGGACTTAAAGCCAGAAGCGCCGACAGGCGGGCCATTTAGACAAATATCCACGACTGGAGATGTACAAATATGTGAGCATTTGCCCATGATGGCAAAGCAGATGCATAATATGTCAATCATCCGATCCATGAGTACCCGTGAAGCTGACCACATGCGTGGGCGTTATTACATGCACACTGGCTATGTTCCCAACCCAAGTATTGAGCATCCTAGCTATGGTGCTGTGTTATCGCATCAGCTACACAGAGATAATCTAGATATACCGCAATTCGTTTCTGTAGGCGGAGGTAGTGTTGGCGGAGGCTTTCTAGGTATGAAATACGCACCATTTTCTGTTAACAGCGATGGTCGTGTAAGAAACCTAGACGTTAAACCAGACGCTAGATTCCTCCAAAGAGCATATGCGTTAGATGTTATAGAGAACAGCTTCATCAATCAAAGAAGGGGCTCTATAGCCAGTGACCACAGAGACGTGCTAAGACAGGCCTTTAACTTGCTCACCAGTGAACAAATGGAATCGTTCAAGGTGGCAGGCGAGCCTGAAGCGGTTAAAGATAGGTATGGAGACAACAACTTCGGCAAGTCGTGCTTAATGGCAAGAAGGCTTGTCGAGGTTGGAGTCCCTTTTATAGAAGTCAACTTGGGAGGCTGGGACAACCACCAGAATATATTCCCAACATTAAGAGACAACAAGCTGCCCATGCTTGATAGAGGCATGAGCGCGCTAGTAGAGGATTTAGAGCAAAGAGGGTTGCTGGAGGACACAGTTATAATCTGGATGGGTGAATTCAGTCGCACACCTCGTATCAACCAAAACGCTGGTCGTGACCACTGGGCACGAAGCTGGAGTGTCGTTGTTGGTGGTGGTGGCATGAACGGCGGTATTGCCGTTGGTGAAACCAACTCGGATGGTACTCGTGTTGAAACAGAGCCGTATAGCTCACAAGATGTGATGGCCTCTGTGTGTAAAGCTCTTGGCATATCCTTGACAACTACATTTACGAGTAATAACGGAAGGCCTATGAAAATAGCTAATTCAGGAAAAGTCATTACTGATCTATTTTCTTAAGATATCAAAACAAATCTTTAGGAACAATTAATATTAAGGACAGGAACAATATGTTACAACAAAATACATTAGACTACATCGCCTCGGTTAATGGACACCTTAGCGTAAAACAAGCGGAATTTATTGTAGAAAGATTGCAGAACCACAAGACAGATAACGTCTTGGAGATAGGATTTGCGGGAGGTCGTCATACCTACACTATTTTGAGTTCCTTTAACCCTGACAACATGGTTAGCCTTGACATCAACTTTGACAACAAGGATGCCAGACATAAGATAGAAGAAATCAAGAAGGAGTTTGGGAACTGTAAATTTGTCGAGGGGAACTCCGTCGTAAAGATTAATCCAGAATTTTTTAAAGAGTACTTTCCGAACGGCGTTGACTATGTTCTTGTAGACGGGGGTCACACGTACAATGATGCAATGAGTGATATGAAAAACTGCTTTCCATTCATCAACGAGGGCGGCATTATGATCGTCGATGACTACGAAAGTAAGGTTTGCCCCATTCAAGAAGTTGATGATGCGGTAAGAGATTTTTCTGAGGAATCCGGCATTAGTTTCGAGAAGGTTAGTCTTGAGGACGGAAAAGGGATGGCAATATTCATAAGCTAGGATAAAATAATGACAGATAAAAAGACTCTAATCTTAGGGAACAAGCATTATTATAATTTCAAGCTGGACAATATCATAGATAGTTTTGACGTGGTTTATAGATTTAACCTTGCTTGCCCCGGCAAAAATAGCGGCACTAAGTTTGGTATATTGGCAATGTGCTGCCATGTACATGAAAACTTTGTAGCAAAGCCTATAACCAAAGAGGAGGCTATAAGGAAATATGAACATGACTATGACATTTCTTTTTTAAGTGATTGGTATGATTTTTTTCAGGAAAACAAAGGAAACTTTGACAAAATATACCATGAGACTGAAAAGCACTTTGGAGACTGGAACCGTGTGCTTGAAGAGCATGGTAGCCCTCACAGATTTTCAAGGTTGTTATCGACAGGCTATTCTGTTATTTTGAGAAACTTGGTGGAAGGCAACGATAAAATATATGTGTCGGGCTTTACTTTATGCCCTGAAGAACTGAGAGAGTCAATAGGGGATGCGGATGGGCGCGCTTTAGAAAGAAGCCAAGGGAAAAGCTGCCACGACTTCTCTGAAGAGTCACGCATCTTGGCTTGGCTACATAACAATAAAAAAATTGACGCCTCCCTGTGTATGCTGGAGGATACCGAGGAACTTAACCTAAAGACCAATGAATATGGCACAGAACCTTCGGAATTTATACTTGGTTTATTAAATAAGGAGCATGAGGCATGAGGACACAAGGCAAGGTGTGGGGAAAGACTAAAGATATATTCAAAAATGCCAACTTTGAGCTTCATAGGATTGAGGCCAAAAAAGGGGGATTCTGCTCTAAGCACCAGCACAAACATAAATACAATGCATTTTATATTGAGAAGGGGAAGCTAAAGATAACAGTATATGAAACGGACTATGATTTAGTTGACGAAACAATCGTATCTACAGGTGAGTTAGCAATAGCCAAGCCCGGAACATACCATAGATTTGAAGCACTTGAAGACACAATCTGCTATGAAATTTATTGGGTAGAATTAAACCACGATGACATAGAAAGGGAAGACGTTGGAGGAATCTAAAACAAAAATGAAAAAAGGCATGAAGGACAACATAGAGAGAAAAAAGCCCTCTATTAATAATGTAGTAATGCATGGGGATATCCCTTTGTTCAGCTTCATTGAGTTGAATATTAATGAAATATGCAACAGAGTATGCCCCTTTTGCCCCAGATCTAATCCTGAGCAGTACCCTAACCAAAATATTCACATGAGTGTAGAGCTAGCGAAGAATATTTCTGAGCAGCTTGCGGATATTAATTTTACCGGCATTGTTAATATAAGTGGGACAGGAGAGCCTCTGCTAACAAAGCACGTTGTGGATATAGTAAAACAGTTTGGCAATAAAGGAATACATATAGAAATTGTAACTAACGGAGATATGCTAGTCAGTAAAAAAGGGACTAAGTTGATTAAGGATCTTTACTCAGCAGGTCTTTGTCAGTTTGTAGTCAGTATGTATGACGGCCCCGAACAAATAGAACAATTTAATACGCTCTTTGCTTCCTGCGGTATAGATAAGGGATCATACTCCTTAAGAGATAGGTGGTATGATGAATCAGAAGATTATGGGTTATTGTATACAAATAGGGCTGGAAATATAGGGTTTGAACATCTGTCTGATATATCCAAACAAAAACTAATGGAGTCAGGAAAGTCTGCTTGTTTTTATACTCACTATTCCATGATGATTGATTGGAATGGCGACGCTCTATTATGCTGCCAAGATATGTACAATCGAACAGTAAACTTTGGAAATGTCAAAGATAAATCCCTTGTTGATATATGGACAGACGCAAAATTAACGGAGTTTAGAAACAAACTTAAAAATGGGGATAGGTCTCTGTCTCCTTGTAGTAACTGCAACGCTAATGGTCAAGTTTTTGGGGTTAATCACGCAAACAAATGGAAATAAAAACAGCAAACAAATGCTATGTAACAGATACTGAAGACAATACATACATTGATACCACTATGGGGTCTGGTGCTCAAATAATAGGCCACAACAACGCTTTAATCGAGAAGATCGGTGAACAGATAAAGAAGGGGACTATCTACACAATTCCCAACTGGCACACGAGCACTGTAAATTCTTATTTAAAAGAGTACATAAATCCAGACTTCAGCGAGCAATATATATATTGCAACTCTGGCACAGAAGCCAACATGAGAGCTATACGGTTGGCGCGTGCATACACAGGAAAAAGTATAATTGGTAGGTTTCATGGCGGCTGGCATGGCGGCTTAGACGGCTTTCTAGAAGAACATCCTAGCAATAAAGGCGTGCCTTTGGAGACCAACAGATTATTTAGAGTTTTATCATATAATGAAGATAGCTGTTTCGAGAACATTACTTCCGATATGGCAGCCGTGATAATAGAACCCGTGCAAGGATCAAACCCCAGATCTGACATCAAACAGTTTTTGCAAAGATTAAGAGAGCATTGCACTAAGACTGGAGTGCTGCTAATATTTGATGAGGTAATGACGGGTTTCAGGTTATCCGCAAAGGGAGGTTCCGGAGTCTTTGATGTGAGGCCAGATTTAGTAACCTACGGGAAGGTTCTAGGAGGAGGGTTTCCAATAGGGGCAGTTGGAGGCAAAGATAAGATCATGAGAACAAAGGATGTTTTTTATGGGGGAACCTTTTCTGCAAACCCACTAAGCATGTGCGCCGCTAGCTTGATTCTCAAAAGTATTGTCGAAGAAACGCATATTCAATATAACAAACTAAACCACGCTGGCAAGCTATTTAGAGATGGGCTAAATGATTTTTTCATTGCTGAAGATAAAGAAATGAGAGTCATAGGATGTGGCCCAATCAATAGGATTATTTTTACAGATAAGTTTATCAGAAACAGAAAAGACCGAGACAGCTTTGAGCCTGAAAGTGCGCAAGAATCGTTCTCTAGCAGGCTAAAAGAATTTGGGGTGTTTGTGAATGGTAATGGCCTATATCACCTCTCGATGTCACACACGCCACAAGTTATAGAAAAACTTACCAACTCAATTAAGGAAGCGTCAGTATAATGTCAACCATAAGAAAAGAAGATATTGGAATTGAAGGGGCAATAGAAAAACTCAACATAAAAAAAGATGACGTTATACTATATTTGGGTGGAAGAATTGATGACGACAATCTATACCCTTTCGGCTATATTCATTATTTAAACGATAAAATAAAAGAACTAAATCCTAAAAAAATATTATGTCACTCGCACTGGTATGCTTGGAAGTATTATCAAAAAGGAATTTTAGATGAATCCACTAATATAGATATGATCTTCTGCCATTTCAGTTATCTAAAAAGAGAGCAGTTTGAGCCCATTGATCCAGAATACTATGGAGGAGGCCATATAGAATATATCGAATATATGATAGAAAAAAACCCTGACATAATCTTTGCAGGATACAACACTCACGCTGGCAAAACGGTAGATTTTAAAGAGTCTTGGTTTACTCCTGAGTATAATCTGGACAACCTTGTATGCTTTGACTTAGACAGACAATACAGCCCTGAAGATTTTAACGAGACAAGACATGGAGACCACCCAAGAAATGGTACTGATGGCTTTTGTATTATTAGTAATTTTTTAGAATTAGGATTTAAAAATCTTAATATTTTGGGGTTTACTGCATTTGGGTCTGACGAAGATGATAGTAGATTCAGTAAATATAAATCTGGGCCGATTCAGGGTCATAAATATTTCAGTCTTCCAACTTCAGAGGATCAAAGGGCAGAGGCAGATATACTGAAAAGCCTTGTAGAAGATAAAAAAATAAATAACCTTGAGATTTGTGAAGAAACAAAAGAAGATAAAGGACATTATAAAATGGAATTAGAATACAACGGACAGGCATTGGCTGATAAATTTGTGGCGCACTGCACAAACTTTAAGGAAGATTGGTACTTTTTAGAGTTAGGCTCTAGACATCCTAAAGAAGATAATAATTCTTATGTGCTGGAAAAAGGGCTTGGTTGGAAAGGTATTATGGTCGAAAAAGAAAATACCTATGAAGAAGATTATAAAACCCAAAGGCCTAACAGTATAGCTATTATAGAAGATGCAACTCAAATAGACTATCGCAAACTTTTTGAAGAAAACAATGTCCCGCACGAGCTAGGCTTTCTTCAGATAGACTTAGAGACTAGAAATAATACTACCTTGGAGACCCTGTTGAAAATTGATGATGAAATACTTGACGATTATAAGTTTGCAGTGATTACAATGGAGCACGATATTTACACTGGACTATCAAACTCCGTAGAGACAAGAGATAAGTCACGAAAAATATTAGAGAACAGAGGTTATTATTGCGTCTTCAAGGACATCTTAGACCCCCCAAAGGTTATAACTGACGCTCCTTACGAGGATTGGTGGGTTCACCCTGACTTAGTAGACATGGACTACATACGACATCTTCAAGAGAAAAATCGAGGTAAAAGATCCAAGATTCAAGTCGAGATAAAAATTGAAGTTGATTCTTTCAAGTCATACGAGGTAGAATACTAATGCTAGAAGACATTTTAGAAAAAATACAAAACACACAGATTCAAACTGAGCCATATGAGCATTTGATTGTAGATAACTTTTTACCAAGCGATTTTTACCAAAGATTAGCTTCTGACCTAGAAGCCGAGCATTTTACGAGTTTGAAATATGTAAGGGGGGAGTATGGGCCCAGAGAACGTTTTGGAGTAGACATAACAGACTACAACGCTTGGGACAGCTCTAAGCGAGTGAATGGTAAGTCTATTGCTGAGTGGAGAAGAGAGGCCCCAAGAATAATCGACAAACAAGGCGTCAAACGCCAGAGAGAATGGAATACATGGAAGACAAGTCTTCGTACAAAAATACACCACCACAATTACAGTTCATTACCACAAGACTCAAGCCTCAAAGTATTCTTTGACCTACTAATGGAAAACAGAGAACATTTTTATTCCGCGCTTTACAAAAAACTAGAAACCTCAAAGCACGAGGAGGATAATTACTTCTTCCACACAAGCATGGTCAAAGATAGCTTAGGTTATGAAATAGGAAAACATACCGACTCTGGAGAAAATATTTTTACAATTTTATTTTATGCCCCGCAAACGGATATAAATAAAGAGTATGGTTTACACATATATAAAGATGCTAACACTGAAGCTGGAGCCAAGTTACTAGATTTTATACCAAACAGAATGGTGGCTTTTGCGCCCTGTGAACAAGGCAAAGATAGGCCTCCAACTTGGCACGAAGTAAAACGGTTAAAAAACAATCTAGTCGGCACAAGAAATTCATTCCAAATGTTCTTTTACAGGAATCATGGTGAAGTTAGTCGATAATAAATGGGGATAACAAGATGGTCATTATAAAGGAAAGGCAACATTCATATTTATTTTTAAGGTGTAAAAATGAACTTCTTCAAGAACGCTGTTTATGTACTCGTATTTATTAATTTAGTAAGTTTAGGTTTCAATGGTTGGATGTACAAGGAACTACATGAGCCTGATATTATCATGGCCTCAGACCCTACGCTCCACACTCTAATAGAAGAATGTAGAGCTAGAGATACTCATATATTAAAGGCTATACTTCTAACACATCATCGACTTGGGATACACCTGCCCGGACAGCAGGACATGTGCCCAGCGTGCGATGAACTTAAAGATAGTACGGAAAAAAATGAAGGAATTAAAACAATAACTATTCAAGCGGAATGAGGGATGAAAAAAGGAAAAGGATATATTAATACACATAAGAAGCGATTCCAAGCGTCTATCCAGTACCTAGTTACTAATGGAATTCTCAAAGACGGAATGAGAGTTCTCAACATTGGCGCGTGCGATTACTGGAGGGAAATCTTCTGTTCTGTAAAACAAGACATAGACTATACTGAGTTTACTGGCGACATACGATTGCCTGTTGATAGTAATAATTACGACCTAGTTTTATGTATGGAAGTTATTGAACATTTGAAAGACCTAGAGTTGCCAGTTGGTTCTCCTGAGTTTGATGAGTTTAATGGGTCAGGTATTAAAGGAATGTTAAAGAACTGTAAGGAGCTTTTAACTCCCGGCGGTCACTTATTTATTTCTACACCCAATACTCACTGCTACAGAACCATGTTTAACTGGGTGATGGGTAATGATCTATTCACATATTCACCTCACCCACGAGAGCTTAGCTGGGCTTATATGAAGGACGTAATAAAGAGGCATTTTGACATAGTGCATACTGAGTGTTTTAGTAACTGGAACTGTCACAACACGCCTAAGCCCTTCATGAAGGCAATGGAGAAGTGGTTACTAGAACGTGGATTCTCAATTCAAGACCGAGACAAAGGAAACAGATTCATTCTGTGTAGACCAAAATAAAAGATATAAAGGAAGGATTACTAAAGATGTTATTTCTAAACGATATAAAAAACAAATTTGCTAACTTAGACAACATATTTGAAATTGGAGCGCACATAGGGATGGATATTCCCCACATGAGAAGCGCTTGGCCTGAATCGAATATCTACGCATTTGAAGCAGACCCCCATAACTACAAGGCTTGCTATAATAATGTAGGCAAAGACAAGGACACTCATCTGTATAATGTTGCAGTCACTGACTATACGGGTACTATATCCTTCAATAGATTTTTTGACGTAGAATCTGTTGCACACGAAGACCTAGACAAGGGCATGAATTTTCAGTATACTGGTCAGGGTTCTGTTATGGGACTTGGCGTGGGCATGCAGGCGTTATTTGGTGTGGTTGAGACCGTAGAAAAATTAGATGTTCCATGCACAAGCCTTTCTGACTTTTGCGCATCAAATAATATATCAAGTATAGATGCTTTATTTATGGACGTTCAAGGGGCAGAGCAAAATGTCCTTAACGGCTGCTCTGACATGCTGCTTGAAACTAAGGCGATAGTGTTTGAATGGTCTACAAACATATTGCTGTATGAGGGGGAAACAGACTTCTTGGTTATCAAACGATTCTTAGAAGGGTTAGGGTTCTATGAACACAACAGGGAGTATCAACTACAAGGCATAAGTGGAGATTCTTTGTTTCTCAGAAAATAGTGTGCTTAAAAATCACTACTACGCTATAATATAATAGCATCATTGAAATTTATATATTGAAGGAATAATTATGGACTGGGCTCCTCTGTGTAACCATACACACTACAGCTTACTCAAGGGTTTTTCTAAACCCGATAAGCTCGCAAAGAAATGTGCCGATAATTCTTATACAGCATGCGGCATTGCTGACTACAAAACGGTTTCAGGCGCGGTTACTTTCTTTAAAGCCTGCCAAAAGCACGGCATCAAACCTATTATTGGCTGCTCTTTTGATGGCTTTGCGCTATTTGCCAAGAACAAACAGGGGTGGTCAGACTTAATCAAACTCGTATCTTCTCTAGACCAAGATGGAAAAACAAACCCTAAAGTGCTTAGGTCTGTTTGTGACAATGGCAATTTGTTATCAGTTGCTCTAGATGAATCATTATCACCAATTAAAGGGGAAAACTTTTATCGCAAGACATCAACGTTAATGGACACATTCTATACGGATAAAGATGAAGCAGAGCTGCATAGGATTTTGCTATGCTCAAAGATGAAGAAAACTATGCCAAAAGTTAAGAAGCTACTTTCTTCCGGCGAAGACTTTGACGATAGAAAGTTT
>MDSZ01249344.1_pt1 | contig 11025 bp, 6 predicted proteins | sample 811201 | NCBI WGS metagenome assembly MDSZ01 (sample SAMN05326647, study PRJNA326480) | marine metagenome | isolation source: seawater | place: Indian Ocean: North | collected 2010 | reverse complement strand
GCCGGCCATGGCACAGTCCGCTCCCGATAGCCTTGTCGTTCTTGGCGTGCAGGATGGCAACCTCGCCGCGAACGCGATTGCGTCCGGGCAATTCGACGCCGCGATCGAACGGCTGGAGCCGATGTGGCCCTACAGCGCCAACGACCCGGCGCGTCTGATCAACCTGGGCAACGCCTATGCTGGTGCCGGCCGCATGAAGCAGGCGCGCGAAGCCTATCGCTCCGCACGTTTCGCGCCGGAAATGATGCTTCTGCTGGCCAATGGCGAGGAAGAGTCGTCGCGCGTGATTGCACGTCGCGCCATGGGCCGCCTGAATCCGAGCTTCGCTGCCCGCTAAGGGCGCGGCCCGGTCAAAAGCCATTCATGAGGGGAGGGTGCCGTCCTGCGGGATGGCGCCCTTTTTTCGCTCCACTTTTCAACAATGTCTTTTCCCTGACATGATTGTCATGTTTCCGTCATATCAAAGACGCTCCACTGTCATCGAAGCGGAATGAGCCTGTCACTTGCCCCCCCTAGTGCCCCGCAAAGAGGGCGACAGGGGGCGTTGTCCGATTCGTAAATTCCCCTGCGCTCCGCAGTTCCACAACGCCGGCAAAGCCGGAGCGGAGATGACATGGCCAAGATTAACCGTATCCACACGATCCTGATGGCGAGCTGCGCCTGCGTAGGTCTGAGCGCCTGTGGCGCTGACGACATTGCTTCGCCCGGCGAAGGCACCATCGTCATCCCCGCGCCGACGCCTACCCCGACGCCGACGCCGACGCCTACCCCGACGCCCACGCCCACCCCGACGGCGGTGACGCCCGCGGCGAGCTGCCCGTCGATCGCTGGCCCGAACCAGCTGAATGACCTTGGCACCATCACCGACGGCACCAACACCTGGCGCAATTGCGGCTTCCCGACGCGTTTCACCGCGACGACGGCGATCGCCAAGGCCACCGGCGTGATCTACTCGCTGCCCGGCCGCGTCGATGTCGGCACCGATCAGGGCGCCGGCACGAGCAACACCGACGTCACGCTCAACATCGATCCGGGCGTCGTCGTCTTCGCCAGCACGGGTAACGCCTATCTGGCGGTCAATCGCGGTAACAAGATCAATGCCGTTGGCAGCGCCACCGCGCCGATCATCTTCACCAGCCGCGAAAACGTCACCGGCGCCGCCACCGATCAGTCGTCGGGCCAGTGGGGCGGCATCGTGCTGCTGGGCCGCGGCAAGATCACCGATTGCCAGGCGCCTGCCGCCGCGCCCGGTACGACGGCGTGCGAGCGTGACACCGAAGGCACCAGCAACGCCCTGTATGGCGGCGCGAACGACGCCGACAGCTCTGGCCGCCTGTCCTATGTGCAAATCCGCTATTCGGGCTTTGTCCTGGCCGACGGTAAGGAATTGCAGGGCCTGACCCCCTCGGGCGTCGGCACCGGAACGGTCATCGATCATATCCAGGTCCACAACAGCTCGGACGACGGCATCGAAGCCTTCGGCGGCTCGGCCAACATGAAATATCTGGTCCTGACCGGTAACGAAGACGACAATCTGGACACCGACGTCGGTTTCCGCGGTACGGCGCAGTTCCTGATCTCGGTCCAGCGCGCCAACAACAATATCGGCGATACCTTCCTGGAAACCGACTCGAACGGTTCGACCAGCAACAGCAACGCGAGCGAAGACGCCCTGCCGCGCCACTATCTGAAGGTCGCCAACTTCACCCACATCCAGCGTTCGAACACTGGTGACGACGGCGCGTCCATGCTGCTGCGCGGCGGCGCCGACCTGGCGCTGGTCAACGGCATCATCGTCAGCCCCAACCAAAGCTGCCTGCGCATCAACAGTGCCGCGACCGTTCGCGACGCCGACGATGCTCTTCAGGATGCCGGCAAGCCGCGCTATATTTCGGTGGTCATGCAATGCAACAGCGAGCCGTTCAAGGGCACGGGCGGGGTAGAGGCTTCGGTCGTCCAGTCGATCTTCGAAGCTGGCCCGAACAGCAGCATCAACTACACGCCGTCGCTGACCAGCCTGTTCATCAACGGCGCGACCGAAACCGCTGTGACGGCAACCGATCCCAAGACGATCGACAGCGCCTTCGCCACGACCAACTATGTCGGCGCGGTCAAGGACAGCAGCGACACCTGGTATGCCGGCTGGACCTGCAATTCCGTGACGGCCAGCTTCGGCAGCGCCAGCGGCAATTGCACGGCCATTCCGACGACCTGATCGGCACCTGACCTCAATAGGGGCGGGGGAGCGTGAATCGGCGCTTCCCCGCCTTTCTTGCACACTGCATATTCCCAAAGGGGGACCCCTAGCATGTCGAAGCCGCTGACCTTGGCGCGCCTGCTCCTGATTTCCACCGCGCTGGTCGCTCCCGTGGCGATGGCGCAGACCGACACCAGTTCATCGTCCGCCGGCGACGCCGGCCTCTCGACGACGCCCAGCGCCGCCGATGAAGCCGCCGCCCAGTCGGGCGACGTCGATGTTTCCATTCCCGGTTCCGACATCGTCGTCACCGGTCGCCGCACCAGCAACATCTCGCAGGCGGCGCCGCAGGTGGTGAACGTCCTGTCGGCGGCCGACATCAAGCGCACGGGTGAGGGTGACATCGCCGGTTCGCTTCAGCGCGTCACTGGCCTGTCCGTGGTGTCGGGCGGCTATGTCTATGTCCGCGGCCTTGGCGATCGCTATTCGCTCGCACTGCTCAACGGTTCGCCGCTGCCCAGTCCCGAGCCGCTCAAGCGTGTCGTGCCCCTCGACATTTTCCCGACCAGCGTGATTGCATCAACCCTGGTGCAGAAAAGCTTCTCGGCCAATTTCCCCGGTGAATTTGGCGGCGGCGTGATCAACTTGACGACCAAGGCGATCCCGACCGAATCCTATCTGGAAATCGGCGTCGGAAGCTCCGCCAATACCGAAACCTCGGGTCAGCTTGGCTATACCTATTATGGCAGCAAGTCGGACTGGACCGGCTTTGACGACAGTTCGCGCGACGTGCCGCCGCTGCTCAAGGATGCCTTTGGCGCGGGCGTGCCCTTCGCCAATATCGATCGCTCCGACCAGCAAGCGATCGCCATGCAGTTTTTGAACAGCAAGACGTCGGTGCTTCAGCGCACCAACAGCCTGCCGTTCAACTTCTCCGGCTCGATCAACGGCGGCACGGCGTTCGACGTTGGCAGCGATGCGCGGGTCGGCATCATCGCCACGGCGGGATATAGCAACAAATGGCGCACGCGCGACAACTTGCAGCAGGCGTCGCTGACCGTCGAAGAAGGCGCGGGCAAAAGCTATAATCAGGTCGTCACCGACAATCAGGTCACCGTTAACGGACTGCTGGGTGTCGGCGTTGAGTGGGGCGAGCAGAAGCTGCGCTGGACTAACCTCTATATCCGCGACACGCTCAAGCGTGCCTCGCTCGCTATCGGCCAGAATGACGGCCAAATTCAGGGCGCTGATTATCTGACCCAGCAGACCGCCTGGTATGAGCGGCAGCTGATCGACACGCAATTTGTCGGCGAATTCAAGTTCGACGATGCGCTGAGCCTGGACGTGCGCGGCGGCTATGCCAATTCGCAGCGCGAAGCCCCCTATGAACGCGAATTCGTCTATGTCCGTTCGAACCGCGATCTGGACATTGATCCGGTGGGCGACCGCTTCATCAATGCGCTCAATCGCCAGCGTGGCGATGCATCGGTCACGTTCAGCGACCTGAACGAAGACCTGTGGTCGGGCGGCGCGGACCTGAGCTACAAGATCGCGCCAAGCTTCACCGTGACGGCGGGCTATGCCTATACGGATACGAAGCGTACATCGTCGCGCTATGAGTTGCATTTCGATGCCGTGAACCTGCCCGTGCCGGTGCAGCAGTTGCGGCCTGATTATCTGCTGTCGGATGCGACCATCCAGCTCTACGATCTTGGTCTGCTCGACTTCTCCGGGCCATATCCGGTCTATGACGCCGCGCTTCGCGTTCATGCCGGCTATGGGCAGGTAAAGGCAGAGCTGTTCCCGGGCCTCAGCATCGATGCTGGCGTCCGCTACGAAAATGGCCGCCAGTCGGTGACGGGCGTCGACGTCTATTCGACCGGCGAGACGCCGTTCAACCAGGTCAAGAATGACTATTGGTTGCCGGCCGTCACGCTGACCTATGACGTGGGCGGCGGTTTGCAGTTCCGCGCCTCGGGGTCCAAGACGATCGCTCGTCCGCAGTTCCGCGAACTGATCGCCCAGCCGTTCATCGACACCGAATCCAACCGCTTCTATCGCGGCAACCCGTTCCTGCAGGACAGCGAATTGTGGAACGCCGACATTCGCGCGGAATGGTATATGGGGCGCGATGAGAGGCTGACGGCGTCGGCCTTCTACAAGAAGATCGACAATCCGATCGAAACCTTCACGACCATTACCGATACCTATGCAGTGACCACCAGCTTCGCCAATGCGCCGGAAGCGACGCTGTACGGCTTTGAGGTAGAAGCGCAGAAATATATTCCGCTCGACGGGATGGATTCAAACTTCTTCCAGACCCGCCGCGTGGTGCTGATCGGCAACTACACCTACACTCAGTCGGAACTGAAGGTGAGCGATGGCGACACGACCATTCCTTACACCTACACCACCGGCGACCTGCCGGCCGCGTCCGACTATTTCGTCGACGGCGCGCCGTTGACGGGCCAGTCGGACCATCTGGTCAACGTCCAGATCGGGCTCGAGGATACGGACAAGCTGTCGCAGCAGACGCTGCTGCTCACCTATGCAAGCCCTCGCGTCACCAGCCGCGGTCCGAACCTGCAACCCGATATCAAGGAAAAGCCAGGCCTGACGCTGGACTTCGTCGCCCGTCAGGGTGTGACGCTGCCGGGCGGCATCAACAGCGAATTCAAATTTGAGGCTCGGAACATCACGGGCCGGAAATATCAGGAATTCCAAGAGGCCGGCGGCACCAAGATATTCTATAACCGCTACAAGATCGGCACCACGATCGCCGCGTCGTTGACGGTGGCGTTCTAAACCTTGCCAGTGGGGGCTGATCGCCCCCCGGATCGTGCGGCCGGCCCGTCATTCGACAGGCCGGCCGTTGCGATTCTGGAACGACGCCCCGGGTCCACGCGTCCTGCTATGCATCCGCCCCCTTGCGGCGTATGATGGAGGATCTATGGGCCACGAAATCGAACTTAAGCTGGACCTTTCGCACGATGGCGCCAGCCGTCTGTCGCAATGGGACATGCTGCCTGAGCGCGAGGATGTCGCCCGTCTGCGCGCCATTTATTTCGATACGCCCGATACGCAACTGGCGAACAAGGGGATCAGCCTGCGGATTCGCCAGTCCGGGCGGCGCAGGGTGCAGACCGTCAAGGGCGACGGGTCGGCTGCGGGCGGGCTGTTCACGCGTCAGGAATGGGAACGACCCGTCCGGTCGAACAGGCCAGTGCTTGATGCGCAAACGCCAGTGCGGGACGCATTGGGCGAGGCTGTCGACCAGATCGAGCCGATGTTTGAAATCGATATCGAACGCATGCGCTGGCAGATCGAAGAGGGCGATGCGAAGGTGGAGATGGTGATCGACCGGGGCGTGGTGCGGGCGGGTGCGCGCGAAGCGGTGCTATGCGAAGTCGAACTCGAACTGGTCGCTGGCGCACCCGCCGCGCTGTTCGCGATCGCGCGCCGCATAGATGCCGAGGTGTCGGTGCGCCCTGCGGTTCTGAGCAAGGCGGAGCGCGGCTATCTGCTGCGGGGACCGATAACGGAATCGGTCAAGGCTGAGCCGGTCCTGCTCGACGCCGATATGACGATCCGCGATGCGTTTCTGGCGATCGCGGGCGCATGCTTGCGCCATTATCGCCGCAACGAGTCGCTGTTGCTGACCGAATATAGAGAGCGGGCCCTGCATCAGGCGCGTGTTGCGGTACGCCGGTTGCGCAGTGCGCTGACCCTGTTCAAGACGGTGCTGCTGGAGGCAGACGTCGCACGCTTTCAACAGGAGTTGCGCTGGCTGGCGGCGTTGCTGGGGGAGGCGCGCGATCTGGATGTGCTGCACGGGCGGTTGGACCCCGTTGCCCAGGCGGCGATTGCGGAGGCGCGCGCGGAAAGCCATGCGCGGGTGCGCGAATGGCTAGAATCGGCGCGCGTTCGTGGCTTGCTGCTGGATATTGCCGAATGGCTGGCGCTGGGGGCGGGATGCAGTGGTGCATCGGATGCGTCAGTTGCGGATTTCGCGGCCAGTCGCCTTAAAAAACTACACAAGCGAGTCGCCAAGGGCGGAGATGATCTGGCGAGGCTGCCGTCGGATTTGCGGCACAAGGTCCGTAAAGATGCCAAGAAGCTGCGCTATGGCTCTGAATTTTTTGCGGGTCTTTATCAGGACACGCCATCGCAGAAGGCGCATGGCGCGTATGTCAAGGCGCTGGCCAAATTGCAGGATCGTCTAGGCGACCTTAACGATCTGGCAACGGCGCCAGCGCTGTTCGCACGCTACCATCTGCCCGATAATATCGGGTTGGATATCAAATCGGAGAAGCAACTGCTGCGTAAGGCGGGCAAAGCCCATGACCGCTTCGCGCAGGCTCCGCGTTTCTGGCGCTAGGCATCAGCCCCAGGGCCGCTCGCGATACCATTTGGTGATGACATGCTTGACCCCGCTGCGCACTTTCATACCGTGATGGATGCTGGCTGGGTTGGGCGCGCCTGATGGCAGGCGGTTATTCCACGCCAGAAGCTTGCCGGTTTCGGGTTGAACCGTCTTGCCGATGCGGGTGAAGCGTGTGGCGCCGCCGGCGGTGGGCTGATCAAGATAGAGCATCACCGTCCATGTGCGATTGCCGGCCACTGCGCAGTAACGGTCAAAATCGGCGCCCTTAGGATCGAAATAATCGGTATGAGCCTTGAACTCCTGCCCCACGGAATAGCGTTGTCCCTGAATGGGTTCGCCATGTTCGGTCGCGATTCCCGTGAACGCGTCGAGGCGCGCATTGACTGCCGCGACGAAGGGATCGCCATGATCCAGATCACATGTCTCGCTCGTCCGGAAATAGCCGTCGCCATTATGATCGGCGATGGTTGACGGACGGCGTTGCGCATCGATCCGGTCGATCAGCCCCGCACAATCGCCCGCGCTCAGAAAGTCACGCAGGATGAAAAGCGCGAGATCCCTGTTGGGGACTCGTTGAACGCGAGGATGTGCCGCAATCCAGGCCGGATCGGCGTCAACGCCGGCAGGCGCGGGCGGTGAAAGGGTCTCTGGGGTCATGGAGCCTCGTGTCGATGACATGCCTTAATGGTCGCAAATGTTGACCTTCAGCCGTAGAAATGCTCTGCATGCAAGCCTGTCATAATAAAGCAATATAACCGTCATTTTGATGTAAAGCGCCGCGCCTAGCAGGCTCGCATATTTCGGGGGGCTTGTCGGACATCATGCGCGTTGCGGTAGGTGACAGGATTGACCGTTGGCGGCGGGCGCGGCCTGTTGCCCGCGGTATCGACTGGCTTGGTCTTCTGGAAAAGACATTGCTGGTCGTTCTGGCGCTGTTGCTGGTGCGCTTGGTGTGGGCGGTCGTGACCCCGGTCGGCAGCTTTGGACCATGGGAAGGACGTCAGGCTCAGCTATTGTCGCCCCAGGCACGTGCGCTGTTGTTTGGAAGCTTCGATCCCTTTTTTCGCGCTGAAGCGCCGGAGCAATCGGGCGGTGTGGTCACTTCCCTGGCGCTGACGGTCTATGGCATACGCCTGAACGAGGGCTCCGGCCTGGGGTCCGCCATCATCGCTACGCCCGACGGCGTCCAGAACAGCTACGCTGTGGGTGATGAGATCATGCCCGGCGTGGTGCTGAAAGCCGTGGCGTTCGATCATGTCACGATCGATCGCGGCGGAGCGGAGGAACAGGCGTTTCTCGATCAGTCGACGTCGGCAACAGACGCTGAAGCCCCACCGGCCGGCGGCGCGGGCTGGACCAGCGCCGCTCCGCCGCCTCCGGCAGCGCCCGGAGGCGGCGTGACCGCTGATATGCTGAAACGCGACATCGGTTTTGCCCCCCGCATGGAAAATGGGCGGGTGACCGGCCTCGTCGTGGCGGCCAAGGGACCGGGCTTCGCTACCGCAGGCTTCCGTCCCGGCGATATCGTGACCCAGGTCAACGGCCAGTCGGTCGGCGACCTGCAAAGTCTCCAGAACCAGATCGCGCCCGGTGCGCGCCTGTCCCTGACCGTCGAGCGCGGCGCGGCCGTCGCCTCGGTCAACCTCATAGTGCAAGGCCAATGACCCGCAAACTTCTCCTCTCCGCCGCCATGGCCCTCGCTTTGGCGACGCCGATCGCGTCTGTTCGGGCGCAACAGACGCTCAATGTGCGCGACGCCGACATTCGCGCTTTCATTCAGGATGCGGCGCGGGTGACGGGCCGCACCTTCATCATCGACAACAAGGTGCAGGGGAAGGTGTCGGTCGTCACCGACCGGCCACTCAGCCGATCGGAATATTTCGAGATTTTCCTGTCGACCTTGCGCGCTAACGGGCTGGTGGCCGTGCCTGCGCCGGGCGGCGCCTATCGCATCCAGCCGGTCGATGGCGCAGCGGGTCAGCCAAGCGGCGTCGGCCGCGCCGCCAACCGCAACAGCTTCGTGACGGAAGTGTTTCGCCTCCGGTCGATCGACGCGGCGAGCGCACTGGAAACCCTGCGCCCGCTGGTCAGCAAGGAAGGGTCGGTCACGGCCAACCGCGCCGGCAACAGCGTGGTCGTCGCTGACTATGCCGACAATGTCGCCCGCATCCGCCAGGTGATCGCCCGCATCGACCGCGACACTGCCGCCACGCAGATGGTGGCACTCAAGAACGCCGGCGCGCGGGAGATCGCGACGTCGCTTCAGGCCTTGGTGACGAATGGCGGCGGGGGCGAGAATGCCGCGCCGTCGGCCGCGACCGTGGTGCCGATCGACAGCAGCAATTCGGTGGCCATTCGCGGTGACGCCGGGACGGTGGCCCGGCTCGCCAATATGGCGCGCGAACTGGACCGCCAGGCGGCAAGCGGCACGGAAATCCGGGTCTACTGGCTGGAGCATGCCGATGCTGAAAAGCTGTTGCCAGTCTTACAGCAATTGGTGGGGCAATCGACCAGCGAACCGGTAACATCTGCAACGCCCGCGTCGGGCGGGCAGGGCGGCGCACCCGCGTCCCAGGCCGCCGCACCCGTCGCGGCGTCTTCGTCCGCATCCTCATCCGGCGGCGGTATCAATACGCGCGGCCCGGCAATCGTGACTCGCTATGAAGGTGCGAACGCCATCATCGTCGCCGCCAACAGCGATGTGCAGCGTATGCTGGGCGAAACGATCCGCCAGATCGATACGCGCCGCGAGCAGGTGCTGGTGGAAGCGATCATCGTCGAAATCAGCGATGCCGCCGCCAAGAAACTGGGCGTGCAGTTCCTGATCGGCAGTACCAAGACCGGGTTTGCCGCGACCAACTACAGCAATGCCTCGCCCAATCTGCTGACGCTCGCCGGGGCCTATGGCGCGAATCAGCTGGGCACGACGACGACGACGGTGGTGGCGCCTGACGGCACCCGCACCACCACCGAAGTGCGCGAAAACAGCGATCTTGCCAGCACGCTGCAACAGGCGGCGATCAACAGCCTGCAAAGCGCGACCGGCGCGATTGCCGGCCTGGGCGGCAGCATCGGCAGCAACGGCATTTTCGGCGCGATCATCAATGCGGTGAAATCCGACACCGAAAGCAACCTGCTCTCCACGCCTTCGGTCATGACGCTGGACAATCAGAAGGCGTCGATCCTGGTGGGGCAGCAAGTGCCCGTCACCACTGGTGAGGCGCTCAGCCAGAATTTCGACAACCAGTTCCGCACGGTCCAGCGCCAGGATGTCGGCATCAAGCTGGAGGTTAAGCCCCAGATCAATACCGGCGGCGCAATCAAGCTGTTCCTGCGCCAGGAAGTGTCGAGCGTGGCCGGACCGGTCAGCAACGATAACAGCGACCTCATCATCAACAAGCGCGAGATCGAAACGACGGTGACCGTTGATGACGGCGAAATATTGGCGCTGGGCGGCCTGCTCGACGACAATGAGCGCAAGACGATCGAGCGCATCCCGCTGCTATCGGACATTCCGGGCATCGGCGAGCTGTTCAAATCGCGCAGCCGCAGCCGGACGAAGACCAACCTCATGGTCTTCATCCGCCCGACCATCCTCCGGTCCAAGGAAGATGCGCAGAAGCTGACACAGCAGCGCTACGGCTATATTCGCGGCATGCAGTTGCAGCGCGATCCGGACTCCGAGCCGACGATCGACGAGCTGGTCCGCGATTATATGGGCGCAGCGCCCCCGATCGCGCCGCCGCAGCCCGGCGATATGGTGGTACAGCCGCAGGCAGGCTTGCAGCCCGACGTCATCGAACCCACCGTCCGTCAGTCGAGCGGCGTGGTGCGCCCAGTCGAAATCCCCGCGAGCGGAGAGCAGCGATGAGCGAATTGGAGAGCGTCGAGGCCGCGATCCCATCGCCGTCGCGGCCGATCGACATTCCCTATGTCTTTGCGCGCAAGCATGGCGTCGTCCTGCTGCCGCAGGAGGGTGATCGGATCGTGATCGCGGTGCGGGCGGGCAGCGATCCGCGCGTCCTGCTGGAAGTGCGCCGTCATCTGGCGCGCAGCTTCGATGTGCGCTTTGTCGAGCCATCCGAGTTCGACCGCCATCTGTCCAACCATTATGCGATGGAGGGCAGCGCCGCTGCGATGGCAGGATCGCTCGAGGTGGGGGCGGATGAACTGGACATATTGGCGGCCGACATTCCCACCGCCGACGATTTGCTCGACAGCGCGGACGACGCCCCGGCGATCCGCCTGATCAACGGCATCATCGCCGAAGCCGCGCGGCAGGGCGTGTCGGATATTCATATCGAGCCCTATGAAACCGGGCTGATCGTGCGGATGCGCGTCGATGGCGTGCTGCGCGAAACGCTACGGATGCCGCCGCACGTTGCCCCGGTGGTGGTCAGTCGCATCAAGGTGATGGCGCGGCTCGACATTGCCGAGCGCCGCG
>MDSZ01033499.1_pt1 | contig 11025 bp, 6 predicted proteins | sample 811201 | NCBI WGS metagenome assembly MDSZ01 (sample SAMN05326647, study PRJNA326480) | marine metagenome | isolation source: seawater | place: Indian Ocean: North | collected 2010 | reverse complement strand
GCAAGAAGTATTTGACCAAGGTACTGACTTACTACATATGAATATGCGTATTATTGGTGACATGAGTTATATACAAAGTAAAGATATGAGAAGTGTAGCCACAGGTATCCAAGAAGATTATTATCTGCCAGACGGTAGTTTAAACACAGATAAAGAATGGCATATATTTGTTAAGTTTAGAAATCCAGTAGATTTAGATTCTAGTACAGGTTTAATGAAAGGTTTCAATGTTAATGTTGATGGAGTTACAGATATCAACACTCCTAGTATAAGTGGACAGTATAGAATTATTAAAGTAACAAGTAATTTCAGTGGTGGTCAGTTTACACAAAATTTAGAAACTATTAGAGAACGCAATCAAGAACTTAATACATTAAAAGAAAAAGACAAAAAGAAACCAGTTAACGAAAGAAAGAATAAAGATGTTGTTAACTCCAGAGGTTTAACAACGGCTCAAATGAAAGCCATGCAGAGTATGGGTACACCTACAGTTAAACAAGCAACTGGCACAGGATTAACTGGTGATCAAAGAAATGCATTTAGTTCAATGCAGACAACTGGTATGTATACACCAGATAGTTATATGTCAGTTGAAGAAAGAGGACAGTTACAAAATATGGATGTGGATGACATTGGTGGCGATTATGATTCATCAGGTTGGCAACCACCGCCACAACAAATTGGTAACGACTTTGGTCCAAAACCGAGACCATTTAATTTAGTTAAAAAAGGTCCAGGTACTTTTGCAGGTGGTGGAACACAAGACGCATTCAAATAAGGAAATATAAATGGCAACATTTGGTCAATATTTAAATAAAATAGATCCCAATCTAGACGTACAGAAAAAAGGTGCGATTGTAGATCCGGGTCCATACGAAGGCATCATTAAGAACAATAGTGATGTTAGACGTACTGGACGCATGGACATTTTTATTCCTACATTTGGTGGCGATGAAACAGATGCAAGAAGTTGGATTCCTGTTGCATACATGAGTCCTTTTATGGGACAAACAAACAAAAGATTATTAGATAAAAATGAAACTACTGGACTTTATAGTTATGGTATGTGGGCAACTGTTCCTGATGCAGGAACAAAAGTTGTTGTAACATTTTTAGAAGGTCGCAGAAACAATGGTGTAATAATTGGTTGTTTGATTGATAATCAAAATAATCATATGGTGCCAGGATTTGCTAGTAGTAAAAATTGGTTAAGAGATGAAGAAGTTGTTGCACTATTACCTACATATGAACCAGGCAAAGATTTTTTACCTGTGTTAGAATATAATACAAGTGTTAAAAGAGATTCTAATCAACCTACTGATATAAGTCGTCCTGTTAATATTGAACTTGTAAAAATATTAAAAGAACAAGGACTAATAGCAGATCACAAAAGAGGACAAAGTTTTAGTACTTCACAACGTGAAGGAAACAGTGCAGTATATGGAATTAGTACACCAGGTAGACCTGCAAATGATCCAGCAATAGATGAGCCGTTAAAACAAAGAATGGCAAACGGTGAAGCAACTGCTGAAGATTTAGAAGTTAGAAAACGTATGCCAGGACATTCGTTTGTACTAGACGATGGAGATATAGATGGCAACAGTAAGTTAGCAAGATTAAGAACAAGTACTGGACATCAAATATTATTAAATGATACAGACGGCATGATATATGTTGGTACTGCTAGTGGTAACGCATGGATTGAAATGACCAACAATGGCGACATTCATGTTTACAACAAAGGTAGTTTGAATATTCACAGTGAGGGTAATTTTAATGTACACGCAGGTGGCAATATAAACATGGAAGCAACAGGCGGTATCAATGTAAGTTCAATGGGTGCTGGTGGTATTAAAGTACAAGCCGCTGAAGGCGGAATAGATATTTACAGCGAAGCAGGAACAAACAATGAAAGTGCTGGACAAAATCATATCAAGTCTGGTACTAATATAAGATTAACAAGTGCTGATGAGAACATAGAACTTAATGGTCCAGAAGCCAACGCCGCAGTTAAACCTACTAGAAATGATTTGGTTACTGGCAATGGAAATAGAGATGTGACTAACAGCACAAGTACAACAGTGCCAGAACATGAACCATGGAATAGAGGAGATTAATTATGCCTTTTAATTTTGGAGGTAGAGCATTTAATTTTGATTTAGATACTGTAGTTTCTGATAATTTAAGTAAAATTAATACAGGAGCATCTAATGTTTTAAGTTTAGGAACAGATGCTTGTAACGTTATGGGTACAGTTGGATCTATGACACCAGATCAAAAAACGGCAGTAACGGCGGCTGAAACAGAAGAAAAAACAACAGAAATGTTGACAGCAATGGCAAATGCATCAGGACAATTAACAGAAGCCATTGCCGAAGTAAAACAATCACAAGATACAGCAACATCTAAAATTGCAACAGTAAATGATTTAATGAATAGATTGAATGCCGCAGGCAATTCAGTGTTAAGTGCTAAACTACAAGAAGCAATGATAAAGTATATGGATGCAGTAGAAAACAAAGCAACCAAAGTTAATAATTGTGCCGGCGATGCCGCACAAGTTGGTGGTAAAGATATTGGAACTTTATTAGAAGAAAATATTACAGAAGCACAAACTAAACTTAATAGTTGTACTGCACAACTTGGAAACTTTGTTACAGCAAGTGGTGGACTAAATTGTAAAAAGATTCAAGAAGCATTACTTAATACAGAGTTCGATGCTGAAGGAGATGTTGGTGCCTTATCAAAAAATACTAAAAGTAAAGTACCACGTCATACTAGACGTATACAAAGTAGTAACTTGGCATTAGTAAATTTTAATATAGACCGTAAAAAACCTTTTAGAGATGTTTTAGAAAATATTCAAGTGCCAACAGGAAATGACAACGAAACAGAAGTTAAAGAAGTTTTAGTTCGTGTATATGCGGACCAGGCTTTGTTAGATAAAAAATACGGCAAGAAGGTTGAAACAAATCCTTTGCCAGATACGATTGCGATATAATAGATGAAAGAATTAATGATAAAACCAAACATGGGTGTTGTTAACTTTAACATCGATAGAAAACTTCCTAGTAAACAAGTTAAGTATCTTGGTTCAGACGGAGTTGAAGATATAATCATATATGGTAGAATTGTAGATATTGAAAAACGTTTTCCCAATGGCGAAGATAAAAATATAAAAATACAAGCAGAAGCAGGCACACCAGACCCAAGTGCAGACATTCCAATATTTGATACTAACTTAATACCAGTAAGTTTAGCAGGTGCTTTGAACAATGCAACCAATGATTTAAAAGCGGCATCAGATGTAATGTTAAACAGTGTGCAAGGAATGGTATCTGGTTTAGATAGTTTGGCAAAAGGTAATGCAGATGAAATTATTGCACTAGCAGAACTTGATGCAGTTATACTTGAAGCAAAAGTATTTTTAGGAGACATTGGACAAGGTCAAATGGATGAAATAAAGCCAGGTATAGACAATAGTATTTTAAAAGCAAGTGCAGTTACAGATAAAGCAAGTTTAGGAAAACTAAAAGGCATAACTGGACCTGATGGAATCAAAGTACCAGATGAAGTTAGAAGACTTGACGGAAGTAACATGGTTAACTTTAATGTTGATAAAACAGGCAACTTTAGAGATGTGTTGACTGAAGTTGATGTACGAGTAGGCGACGGTGATGATGCAGTTTTTGAAAAGCAAAATAAAACAGTAAGAGTATATGGTAGTGAAACAGATTTAACTACAAGGTTTGGAGCAAGAGATCCTGTTGAAGAAGCAAAAGCAAAATATACAAAACCAAAACCTACTAATATTAAAACACCAACTATCAGTGCGGCAGTGTATAAACCAGATAATCCAACTGCTGGTGGCTTTAGTGCTTTACCAAGACTTGTTACATATGATAAAGTAAGAGGTAGATACAATGTATTAAACCCAGCAACAAATGTACGCAAACAGTTTAAGACAGTTGCAGAAGCAACAGCATATGCAAAATCATTAGGGATAAGAACATAATGGCAAGACCAATAGCAAGATTAGGTGATAGAACACATGGAGTTTGTTACCACCCATCACATATTCCATTAACAACAGGAGGCACAATTATTACAGGCAGTCCTGATGTAATTACCAATGAAAAGAATACTGCAAGAGTAGGAGATTTAGTTTTAACAGATTGTGGACACATTGGAATGATTATTACAGGTAGTCCAAAAGATATAGCAAATGATAGATTAGTAGCAAGAGTAGGAGACGCAATAGCAAATAAGGCTCCATATATTGCAACAATAGTAACAGGAAGTGGCGATACATTCGCTAGTGATTAAGGCAGGTAAATAATAATATGGCAATATATAAAGGTTATACATCAGTCAATAGACAATTCCAAGGTACAGAAGCAACGGATTCTGAACTAGTCCGTGCTGACTTATTGAATCATTTTAATACAAGAGTTGGCGAACGTCTTATGCAACCAGAGTTTGGTTGTTTAATTTGGAACTTTCTATTTGACCCATTCACTGATGATGCCAAATTTGCTGTAATCGAGAACCTACAAGAGATAGTTGATGCTGATCCTCGTGTAGTTTTGAGAAACATAGATGTTACAGAATATGAACATGGTTTATCCGTAGAAATGGACCTAGTATATGCTGATGGAAACCAATCAGAAACTATGATTGTTAATTTTGATCAGCGAAGTGAGTCCGCTTATCAGGCATAATATGCCCATATAATTTTACGAATAAATACTAATAATATAAGCGTGGTAATAAAATAATGAGCACCAGTACAAGACAAAACAGTTTATTTGTATCTGAAGATTGGACAAAAATCTATCAGACTTTCCGTGACGCGGACTTTCAGTCATATGACTATGAAACTTTGCGTTCAACAATGGTGCAATACCTACGCAATAACTATCCAGAAGATTTTAACGATTACATAGAAAGTTCAGAGTTTGTAGCACTTATGGACTTGATTGCTTACTTTGGACAGAGTTTAGCATTTAGACAAGATTTAAATGCTAGAGAAAACTTTTTAGAAACTGCACAAAGAAGAGACAGTGTTTTAAGACTTGCAAAACTTTTAAGTTATCAACCAAAAAGAAATCAACCTGCTAGAGGTATGCTGAAAGTTGTAAACATTCAAACTACAGAAGATGTTTATGATAGTTCAGGACGTAATTTAGCAGATAGTTTTATTGTGTTTAATGATAGCACTAATCCAGATTACATGGAACACTTTGCAGTAATTTTAAATGCGGCAATGGCAAGTGCTCAAAGTTTTGGCAATCCAGCATTATCAAAAACAATAAGTGATATAAAAACAGATTTATACGAACTAAACATTTTACCAAATACAATTCCAGTATTACCTTTCTCCGCACAAGTGGCAGGTGAGACAATGACTTTTGAAGTTGTAAATGGAACTTTTAAAAACAAAGAATTTATTTACGAACAAAGTCCTAAACCAGGTAATACTTTTAATATGTTTTACAGACAAGATGGTAAAGGTGCTAGTTCTAATAACACAGGTTTCTTTTTCTACTTCAAGCAAGGTGCATTAGAAACTGTAGAATTTAATTTAAACAATGCATTAAGTAATCGTATTGTTAGTATTGACAAAAATGGTGTCAACAATGAAGACGTTTGGTTATACAATTTAGATAACAACGGAAACATAAGCACTGAATGGACAAAAGTTCCAGCAGTAACAGGTGCAAATGTAATTTACAATAGTTTAAGTCAAAACATTCGTAGTTTGTATGCTATTAATAGTAAAGCAAATGACCAAATAGATTTAATTTTTGGAGATGGAGTATTTGCAGATATACCAGTTGGTAACTTTAGAAGTTATCAAAGAATCAGTAACGGTAGAACTTATAGAGTAAAACCTGCAGACATTAGAGGAATTAAATTAGATTTACCTTATGTAAGTAGATCAGGACAATTAGAAACTTTAACAATTGGTTTAAGTTTACAATATACTATTGACAATGCTACAACAAGAGATAGTATTGAAGATATAAAAACAAAAGCACCACAACAATACTATACACAAAATAGAATGGTTAACGGTGAAGACTACAATATCTTTCCTTTAACAAATTATAACAATGTAATTAAAAGTAAAGCAATTAACAGAACAAGTTCTGGTATTAGTAGATTTTTAGATATTAAAGATGTTACTGGAAAATATTCAAGTACAAATATTTACAGTAATGATGGTGCAATTTACAAAAACGAATTCTTAAAAAATAAAACATTTAGTTGGTTAAATGACAACGACATTTATGATTCAATTAGAAATATAGTAGAACCAATTCTTAGAAGTAAAGAAATGGAACACTTCTATTATAAAAATTATAATAAGGTAAACCTAAAACCACTTTCAACTACTTGGGAAAGAGTAAGTGTTGGTGTTAACAAAAGCACAGGTTATTTTAAAGATTCAAATGGTGATGTAGCAAGTGTTGGTACAGCAAGTAGTAACAATTTACAATATGTCAAGACAGGCGGACTTGTAACATTTGATGCACCTGACGGACAACACTTTATGAATAACGGCACACTTATGACTGGTAGTGCAACACATTCAGGCAGTGTTGATAACCTTTATTCTGGTATGGTAAGTATTAACAATAATGGCATAGGAGTTAATGATGGTAAAGTTACAACATTTACAGGTGCTGTTAGTTTAAATGAAAATATACCAACAGGTGCAATACTTTCAAGTGTACTACCAAAATTTATTACAGACTTACCAGGATCAATTGAAAGTTCTTTATTTACAAATATAAAACAGTATAAAAACTTTGCAATAGGTTTTGATCATTTGGCAGGTACTTGGTATATTATTGATAGTAGAGATATTAGTACAAGTAATGTATTCAACAATGCAAATGCAAAAGATACAACAAATGCAAATTTAGATGCTAGTTGGTTAGTGAAGTTTACTACAGACGGTGCAACTTATAATGTAGCATATAGAGGATTAGAATACTTCTTTAGTAGTGTAGAAGAAACACGTTTTTATTTTGATACTGCAAGTAAGATTTTTGATCCTGTAACAGGATTAAGTAAAAAAGATAATATTTCTGTTTTAGGTATTAATACAAAACCAGATGCATCTGTGGCGTTAGTAAGAGATATTCCTTTTAATGTATACAATGTTGTTACAGATTCAGATGGCTATAAAGATAACACAAAAATTTTAATTACTTTTGCAGACAATGATGACGATGGTGTTATTGATAATCCAAATGCATTTGATGAAATAGTTGGAGATGAAAGTACAGCATTAGATCCTAGTTTAAGAAAATTTGTTTTCTTAAAACGTACAACTGATTATGATAATTTTGACAAATATGTAACAGTGGCTAACAATGTTGTTAATCATTCATATACAACAAAAGCAAACATTGAAAACATTATTAATAGTTTAAACACAGGCACAGTTTTGTATGCAGTCAACGACGAAAAGTTTTATGTTGTAACTGAAAGTAACAATGTAAAATCATTAACAGAAAGTTTAGACTACAGAGTATTTACAGGTAGAGATGGACTTAAATTTCACTATACGCACAACGCACCAAACGATAGACGTATAGATCCAAGTCCAGGAAATATTATTGACATTTATGTATTAACTAAAAATTACAGTGATGCATATTCAGAATATATAACAGATTCAACCAATACAATAGTTGAACCAACTATGCCAACTATTGATAGTTTAAGAACACAATTTGGAACACTAGAAGGTTTTAAAACTTTAAGTGATGCATTAGTTTTACATAGTGCTAAATTCAAACCATTGTTTGGTAATAAAGCAGATACAAATTTACAAGCAAGTTTTAAAGTTGTGAAGAATCCAGGATTTAGTATTAGTGATAGTGAAATCAAATCAAAATTAATTACTGCATTGAATGAATATTTTGCAGTTGAGAATTGGGAATTTGGTGAAACATTTTACTTCTCAGAATTAAGTGCATATTTACATACTGCATTAACACCATTCTTAAACAGTGTAGTACTTGTCCCTAAAGATAGTTCACAAGCATTTGGTAGTTTATATCAAGTAAGTTGTGAGCATGATGAAATATTTACAAACTCTGCTACTGTTAATGATGTAGAAATTATAGATGCAATTACAGCCGCAGGTATTAAAGCAAGTGGCAATGTATTCACAGGAACATCAACAACTTCAAGTGTGTCACAATCGTTAACACCTACTACATCAGGCGGCGGTTATAGTTCTGGCGGTGGCGGTGGCTCCGGTGGAGGAGGATCTGGTGGCGGTGGCGGAGGCTACTAATGGCAAAACGTAAGTCGGCATCATTTTTACCCAAGTTTTTACAAACAGATAAGAACAAAAAGTTCTTACACGGAACACTTGACCAACTTCTAAACAGTAAAAGTTTAGAAAGAGTTGACGGCTATGTGGGTCGTAGATTTGGTCCAAGTTACAGTACAAAAGATCCTTACATTTCTACAGTTGGTCAATTCAGAACTTCATATCAATTAGAGCCAAGTATTGTTTACAAAAACTCAAAAAAAGAAGTTGAGTTTGTAATTACATATGATGATTTAATTAATTCTATAAAACAAAATGGCGGTAAAGGTGACAAGCATGACAGATTGTTTGAACAAGAATCTTACAACTGGGACGGCTTTGTTGATTATGATAAACTAATAAACTTTGGTGAGTATTACTGGTTACCAACTGGCCCTGGTACTGCTACAGTAAGTGCTAGTGAAGTTCCTACAACTGCAACATACACATTAACAAGAAGCACATCAGAAAAAGAATATACAGTGTCACCAACTTATGGTGTAACTGCTAATCCAACAATTTATTTGTTACGTGGTGGTAGTTATACATTTACAGTAAATCAAGACACACCATTTTGGATACAATCAGAATTAGGCACTAGTGGTAAAAGTGCGATTAGTTTTAACAGAGGTACAAGAGAAATTTTTGGCGTATCAAATAATGGAACATCAAATGGTAATATTACTTTTAATGTTCCACGTTCTACTGCACAAGAATTTTTTACACAAACAGTAACCAATGTTGCTAACGTAGATTTACTATGTACAGAATATACACATGAAACATTAAATGGTGCAACATTAAGCACTGTTGTTGATGCAGGTGGTATTGATGGTCAACTATATTTAGAAAACAAAACTATTGTGTTCAGCGAAGACACAGGTACATATGGTGCATGGCCCACTACATTTAGCACAGACGATAAGTTTCGTGTTTTTAGAATTCTAGTTACAAGTGGAACTATAAGTTTATTACCTATCACTAATATTGGTATTAATCAAAAAGTCCAAATACAAGAAGGTGAAGACTTTAGTACATTTGAATATTATAGACCAGCCGCTGGTACTGTATTAGAAGTTGTTCCAAATATAACAGCACCAATGACTACATTGTACTATCAAGATGGTACAGATGAAAGTAGATATGGTGTAATTAAAATTTTAGATGCTACAACAAAAACTATTGATGTAGATACAGATATAATTGGTAAAGCAAATTATACAACACCTAATGGAGTTGTGTTTACAAACGGTATACACATTCAAACAGATACTACTTTTACTCCAGCAAAATATCAAAACAAAACATTTATTGTCGACGGTGTTGGTGACAGAATTAAATTAATTGACAAAACAGAACACGTTGCACATGAATTAACTAGCAACGAAACTAAAGATTACATTGTTAGTAGAAGAGGTAGTGCTGACAGAAATGCTTGGGCCAGAAACAACAACTGGTATCATAAAGATGTAATTACAAAAATTGCAGGATACAATAATCAAAATCCTGTAATAGACCAAGACAAAAGAGCAAAAAGACCTATTATAGAATTTAAGCCTGACCTTGCTATGATGAATTCAGGTACTATTGGTTTTGATGCAGTAGACTTAATTGATACTTCAACTACAGATGCATTAAGCACAATACAAAACAGTAGAGGATTTTCTGTTGATGGTAAAACAGCAACTAACGGAATGAAAGTTGTGTTTACTGCTGACACAGATGTTGAAGTTAAAAATAAAATTTATACAGTAGAAATTGTAAACTTTCAAGAAGGTACTAATCCAACAGAGGTCCGATTAGTACCAAGTACAACAAATTTTGTTGCAGGTGATCAAGTTGTTGCTAAAGATGGAACAACATTAAAAGGAAAAACTTTTTGGTTTAACGGAACTAATTGGACACAAGGACAACAAAAGACACTAATAAATCAAGCACCTATGTTTGATATATTTGACAGTAATGCTAAAAGTTTAAGTGACCAATCAGTTTATGTATCAACAAACTTTGTAGGAACAAAATTATTTTCTTATGGTGCCGGTGCAGGTAATGTTGATGCTGAATTAGGATTTGCGTTAAAGTATAAAAACTTTAGTAACATTGGTGACATTGTATTTGATAACAAATACAGTACTGATTCTGTAGCATATACAACTTCAACAGGTAGTGCATCAATAAATGTAAGTGCAGGATTTGTTAAACAAACTAACAAAGATAGAGTAGTAACTTACATAGATGGTTGGACAAAAATAGAAACACCAAGTACGCAATATCAAATTGTTACATATATTGCTAACGGTTCAGCAAAACAATTTGAAATTGGTGTCGCACCTAATGTAGGATCTTTGCCTGGTAATGTTGTTTATTTAGATAGCACAGAAGTTAAAACAGGTTGGGAGTATAAACTTGATAGTGATAGACACATAATTGAATTTACAGATGCTCCAGCAATAGGCACACAAATTACAATTAAAGTTTTATCTGATACACAAACTACTTTTGGTTACTATGAGATTCCTAGTAACTTGAGTAATAATGCATTCAATAAAAACTTTGATGATATTACACTTGGTCAAATGCGTAATCATGTAAGTGAAATATTAAACACTGCAAAAGATTTTGAAGGTGTTTATCCAGGTGCAGGTAATTTAAGAGATTTAAAAGACACAGGAAAATACAAAGGAAAAATT
>MDSZ01229273.1_pt1 | contig 11027 bp, 11 predicted proteins | sample 811201 | NCBI WGS metagenome assembly MDSZ01 (sample SAMN05326647, study PRJNA326480) | marine metagenome | isolation source: seawater | place: Indian Ocean: North | collected 2010 | reverse complement strand
TATGATGGGATTGTTAGACTCGTACATAGAGAGTTTCCTTTGTTGAGATATTGATTCGACACCATTATCAAAACGGGAAACACTCTTCTTTTCAATAAGAAGTGTCAGATCAGGTCTGAACTAATTCACATCATGATAAATCCACTGATTACAAAAAACACATCCACCCCAGCAGCACCAATCAAAATAAGCCAATCTGGAGCAACCCCAAATAATGCTGCCTTAGACATTTCAAGAGTATGATGAACAACAACCATAAAAGCTGCTAAAGCCCTCAAATATTGAATTCCTTTAAGATTCTGACCTTTCATTTCTATCCCTCACATCCTGTAACGTCAGCATCACTACCTAGCGCGCTTAAATAACAAATTTAAAAATCTATTAAACAACAGTCGAAACCCACTTATTGGGGACAAAGAAATAACATATACAACACCAAAAATCATCACAAATGGTCTTTTGCCATTAATCCTATTGATTGCATGCCTAAAAAAATAACTTTGCAAATAGGTAGCCGGAACATATTTAACAGCCTCCGAAAACCAACTTAGGGTGTTTTTCAAACCATTCGCAGACAAAGATATTCGACTCCTTGTCGTATCAATATCATACACAGATAAGGCATCATCTACATAACAAAGGGTTGCTCCATTAAAAACAAGCCTTATAGTCAAATCCCAGTCCTGATGTCGCTTAAGTCTCTCATCAAACCCGCAACGCTTTAATAGAGCGGCAGGTGCAATCAAAGTAGACGTTTGCAACATACCATCATCAATTAGGAGGTATTTAGCGACATCGGAGCCTGGAACATTCCCCCCGTTTGAGCGCCCCACTACCCCTTCCTCATTTCTCATCACCGTATCGGTAGCAGAAAACCAGTTATCAGCAAATTGTTCATTCCAGTTGCTCAATTGCGACAATTGGGATTTTATTTTACTAGGTAACCATTCATCATCAGCATCAAGCAAAGCAATCAAATCACCTTTTGCTTTGGATATACCAATATTCCTAACTACTGGCGCCCCAGACCGTTGATTTTGACGAATAATAGTCACTTTATCGGATATAAGAGAAACGTTGTAGAACTTTGAATCTGCATCCTCTTCACTAGAGCAATCATCAACTACTATAATCTCCAAGATACGCTCACCTTGAGAAAGAACACTATCAATTGCGCGAGCTAAAAAAGAAACTTGATTATAGCAGGGAATGACGACAGAAATCGAAACATCAGACATAAACAAACTCCAAAGGCTACTCACCCATTGGTATTTTAAAAAAATAACTGAAACTCACCATTCTCTGGATACATCCTTCTTCCAATCATCGAGCGAGGTTTTCAAGTCGAAATTATACGTATAGCCACTATCAATCAAGAATTTCGGAATAATTGTATTGTCAACTTTTAGCTTCTTAATACGAGCAGGATGAACTGGCTGTTTTACCCCAAACACAGAGCTCAAGGATTGAACGATATAAGATGTTATGAGTAATGCCCGGTATGGTAAGGTTGGCACAAAGCGCTTAACACCTGACACTTCCTGAATAGCATTAACGTATTCTTCCAGTGTCGGCGCTCAGGTAAGCTGAAGTTATAAAGTACATATTGCTTGTTGTTAACCTCAAGCCAATCCAGCACCCAGATAAAAGTATTCACCAATTCCTTCACGTAGCCACCGGATTTACGTACAGATTTATTGCCAACGTAGCAGAAGTAGCCTTTTTTAAGGGCATTGCGCAGGCGTGGTACATTACCATCTTCATGGGGGCCAAATATCACACCTGGGCGGGCGATAACCAACTGACGGTTATTGCGATCAGCATGTTGCCAGCCTTCATGGATTTTCTCTGCTGCGAGTTTTGATGAGCCGTATGGTGAATAAGGCACAACCTGAGATTCTTCAGTTCGGGCAACATCAGCATGACCATAGGGCGCAATACTGCTGGTAAAGACGATCTTGCTGCAGTGTTTGTCTTCTGCGAAGGCGATGACGTTGTCTGCACCTTTAATATTGGTTTCGAAGTATTCATACGCTTCGTGACCCGGCTCCCGATGGACAGCAGCAAAATTAAAGATAAGGTCAACCTTATCTTCATCCAGCATCAGACTGTCTCTGACATCCATGTACTGGTAAACCACAGTGCCGGACTCAAATGCCTTATGCACTTCAGGTGTCCAGACCTCTTTACGCGGAGGTTTAATATCAAACAGATAGATCTTATCTGCCAGGCCATCTTCGATTAATCGATTCAGGGTATAGCCACCGATATAGCCGCTCCCCCCTGTAATAACAACAACCTTAACTCGTTCCATTTTTAACCTCCCACACGCTCTAATCTCATAACATAACAACCACTAACACCCACCACCGCCACCAAAACCGAAGAATTCTGGCTGCTTCTGTTACAAATCCAACTGCCTAAACTTTCGACCACTCAAATATCCAAGCAAAACCACCGATTTAAGCATGTATACAGCCACCATAAAGTAACAGAAGTCCGAAATCGACATGTCATATTGATAGACTAACAACCCAACGAAAGCTAACAACAGTGAGTTAAAGACTTCCATCAGTATAAAACTTCTGTACTTTTTATTTGCCACCAGATAGCTACTAAGCACAACAAAGACTACATTTGCAGGCAAGATGTAGAGCAGTATGGATATCAACTCAATAATTGGCTGCCACTGCGAAGATAAAAAGCGTTCAAAATAGTGCATCATCGGCACCATTATGGAAATAAGAATAACAATTCCTATTGCGCCAATAAGGGTTTTAGACCTCACACCGCTCAATTTGATTGAATAGCGTATAAAATATGGAACCAGTATTGTTCTGGAAACAGCCCCCATCGATTGCATAGCAACTTCGATGGCTTTCTTGGCATAGTTGTAGATGCCAAGCGACGCCGTACCAAAAACCAACAAAATAGTCTGTTGCTCTATATAGTAGAATACCAGCCAGCCCCAGTTTGTTGTCAGGGAATATTTAAAGCCTTCTCCCACCCAACGGCGATAGACAGAGAAATCAAACTGATAGTTAAGAAGACCCGGCTGCATTAATAACACAAGAAAAAAACCTGTGACATTACCAATCAAAAAGCGTATAGCTAATGACTCAAATGCAAGCCCTAGACTTGCTGAAACTACTGCCGCTACTGCTCCGGCAATAGCTACGACACATTGCAATACAGCCATTTTCTCAGTCTGGAAGTTCACCTTCCACCAACCTGTAGCAGCAGCTATACCAAGCCTCGGAATAAGTGAAACTGCCAGAATTAGCACGAGTGTTGCCACATCGGTTCTGTCAAACAGATAAAAAACATAACTGAGCGAAAGTTGAACAAGCACCCAGACGCTAGCAACAATCAATATATATCCATTAAAAAGACTTTGACTATTTTTGGTTATTTCTTCACGAAAGAAACCAACTCCGCCACCAAGGTCAAAAAAAGCATCTGCAGCCACAAAAGCCATCCAGGCAATGGCAAAGACACCATAGTCTTCTGGCACAAGCCATACAGCCAGTAACGCAAAACTGGCAAAATTAATCAGCTTACTGATCAGCTCTGACGCAGCAATAATACTGGTTTTTTTAGCCAGAGATTTAGCTTCCACTCAATACCCCAGTTTTTCTTTAAGACGGGCAATAAAGACTTCATCACCGTACTGCTGAGCATGCTCTATACAGTTATCCTTCATTGTTATACACAGTTCTGGCGTCGCTTCAACGACCTGTCCAACCAGAGCATCTGGTATAGCCTCCTGCATCAGCCATCCGGTTTTGCCATCAACGATCGTTTCTAACAAACCACCTTCGGCCACACCAATGCATGGCTTACCTGCCGACATCGATTCCAGTGGTGACATGCCAAAGTCCTCATCCACCGGGATATAAATGGTTGCTATGCAGTTACCGACCAAATCAAATAGCTCTTCATCCGTTGTCCAGTTAGTAAAACGTATATTGTCGTAACCCTTGGCAAGTTCCCGCAGTGAGTCATAATCTGAACCACCGGAAGCAACAACCAGGTTTTTATCCGGCATGTTTTTGAATGCTTCAACAATGGTCGAGATGCGCTTTGCAGGTTCCAGCCTGGCCGTCGACAGGTAGTAATCTCCCTGACCAATCCACTTAAAACGTTCAGTATCAATCGGCGGATTTATCACAACAGAATCCAGGCCAATGTATTTTTTGATACGTTTTTTAACATTCTCTGAGTTAGCAATAATCAGATCGACATGCTTAAGCGAAGGACCGTACAGCAAACGAATTAACAGGCACATCATCTTAAATGCCAGCTTCTTCAGACCTTTAAACTGCTTTACCTTGAATTCATACAAATCGTATGGTGCACGGGGAATAGTATGGCAATACAGAAAATTGCGTTTAGCACGAGCTTTTTTGCGTAATAATGCCATGGGAGCATATTCACCACTGTATATAGCGTTATCGTAACCGCGCATATCCGGCGGATTTAACACAAAGGTCAGCATGGTCTTCAGGGTTTTCCAGCCCTTACTGTCATTGTAGCCGGTAAGAACTTTAAGTTTGCCACCCTGATTTTTCAGGTCATCATCCGGGAATAACTCAACATCCCGCATACCGACAATTAAATCACAACCTTCCACGCCACGGGTCAGGGTCATAGACAGTTTCTCTGCCCCGCCGCGGGAAAAGAGATAATCGTAAAGTAATGCAGTTTTTTTCTTCATTTTTTGGCAAACTCCAAAATGCGCGTAGGGTGGGCTTTACCTGTGAGTAAGTCTTTAATGCCCAGTACATTGCCCTTCAGTCGGCCAAACCGATCAACCCACGGCTCTGGCTTGAAGCTACGAAGCGTGTTCGCAATAACACGGCGAAGAATCGATATAACAGCTAATTTCCATGGCATGGTCCCCTTTTTGGCCAGATACCAGGGGTTCACAACCTGTGAATACCCCAGGCGCAAGCCCGGGCTGCGACCGGTCTTGGTGCCCAAATGAACACCCAGGCAATAATCCGAATTAACCACCGGAGCAAAGCGATCAACGGATGCGCTGAAGTCCAGATCTTCAAACCATCCATACAAAGGGAGCTGCTCATCGAAGCGGACATGATTATCTAGGAGAACGGATGCACGGAATGCCATATTGCATCCGTAAGTAGTACCGTGATGCCAATGTATCGGTTCATCGGGCAGCTTCGCGCCTTCCAGTACGGTAATGGCATCGGCAATATCGATCCCCCCGGAATTAACACCGTCTGCCAATACCTTTCCGGAGTGCCCGCCCACCTCAGGGTTACGTTCAAACAAGGCAAGCACCTGTTCGCAATAGGTCGGGTGCATCAGAAAGTCGTCATCCAAAAACAGGACAATATCGTCATAACTCAACGCATTGATAATGGTATTACGTTGTGCAGATGATCCAGCCGGCCCTGACAGCACTGTTACTCTTTGCAAAATAGCATCTGGTAAGCCAGTTAAGTTGATATCCTTTTCAGCCTCTATCGGGCTGAGATAGATCGCATCCGGCATTCTGGTTTGATTAACCATATAAGCCAGAGCCTCTGCGAGTATCTGAGGTCGGCCGCAGGTTGCAATACCGATTACAATATTAGCCATTATTTGTCCTTCGTCCTTATATTAGCCAGTGCTAACAGGATATAGAAAAATGTTCCCTGAAACGGTGCGGTTGCGGCTGCCATTGCCGGTAGTAAGGCGACCAGCACCCCTTTTTTTGCTGCACTGCCAATAACAGCCTGCTCAGAGTCCTGCGCAATGAAAGACCCCTTCATCACATGGAAAAAAGCCATGCAATACAAGGTGAAACCAATCCAGCCTACGTTAGACAGTAAAACAATCAGAAGACTTGATGCTCTGTTGCCGCCAAGACCAACACCAAAACCGTAGGTTTCAAGGAAGTCGCCCCAGGCCAGCGAATTCCAGCTGAAACGTTCCATGCCAGAATCGCTTCCCAGTTTATTAAATACTGCAGCATCCAAAACCAACATTATCTGCTCATAAAAAAGAATGAACATCAGCAGCGCAACCGAAAGCCCGGAGATAGCTGCAAAAAATACGACCTTGCTGAGATACCCCCTGCGCAACTGGCGCATTTCTGACAAAGCCACCAGTAGAGCAAACATCGCCAGCCCCACATATCCTGATGTGGAGGTAGCCAGCACCACCAGTAACAGAGACGCTGCTGCTACGTTGCGACTTAACTGTGATCGAAAACCAGCTCGATAGAGAAAAAAAGCAAAACAACCCACAGCAGCAGTAAACGAGCTGAAAGCCGATGTCTCCGGGAAGATACCTGCCACACGGCGCACGCTGCCGAAGGACTGATCCAGCATTGCATATTCGGCATTTCTGAAAACACTGATAATATCCGGAAACCCTATATAAAAATTTAATAAGTCCGATACTGCAAAAAAGATATTAATCACTCCCATCCATAGGATGGCTGAGGCAAATACGCTCTGGAATGATTTATTCGTTTGTATTATGAAACTGACGGTCAAAAAAATAGTCAGCGCCGCAAGCGCATAAATAATCTGTGCAATATGGCCGGTATTAAAGTTTAAGTCTCCGACAAACACCCCTTCCGCTGAGAAGGTCAGAATTTTAACCTGACCAGCAAAAACTGTGGGTGCTACGACGCTTACAATCACCGCAAACACGCAGTAGGCCGTAAACCACTTTATGGCCTGATTATTCTGGATCAGATACCAGACTCTGTGTAAAAACCCCGGTGTGCGGATCAGGTAAAGCAAGAGAAAGGCTAACAGCAGAAATGCAACCAGAATTGGTTTACCTGCCAGACTGATGGCAGAAGTTGCAACAAAAAGCGAAGAAATAACCAGGCTGTATACAAGAAAGCGCACTCCGGCTAACTGACCCCATATTCCCAGCAGGGCCGTTATAACCCCCATGATACTGATGCTCATGGCATCACACTATCGATGTAGGCTTTCAGTTTTTTCTCGAATTCTGAGGTAGCAAAACTCATTGCGTGGGCACGCAGTGCTTCCGGTTTAAAGTCGTATTGGCCTGCTTCGTAAGCAGCAACCGCCTGATTTAAGGATTCTGCTGTTTGCTCGTTGAAGTAGATTCCGGTTTTGCCGTCTACAACTGAGTCCAGCACCCCACCGCGACCATAAGCTATTACCGGGCGACCAGAAGCCATAGCCTCCAGCGGGACGATACCAAAGTCTTCAACTCCCGGGAAAATTAACGCCTGACAACCGGAATACAGTCGAACGATTTCAGAAAATGGCTGACGGCCCCGAATATCGATATTCGAGTGACCTTTGGCCATTTCCCGCAGTTCGTCAGCTTTTTCACCATCGCCGACGATAACGAGTTTTTTGCCGTTGGCTATAAATGCCTCTACCGCCAGATCAACCCGCTTGTACTGTACCATCTGACCCAGTACCAGATAGTAGTCATCAACGTCTTCAGAGATTGAAAATGCGTCAAACTCTACTGGCGGATTAATCACTTCAGCATCACGGCGGTATATTTTCTCTATGCGCTTTGCGATGTAAGAAGAGTTCGCGATAAAGTGATCGACCCGGGCACCGGTCGAGTAGTCCCACATTTTAAGGTAGTGGATCAAGGGGGCAGCAATCAGCCGCTTAAGCTTACCTGCGCCTTTGAAGTATTCGTAATACATATCCCAGACATAGCGCATTGGCGAATGGCAATAGCAAACATGCACTGCTTCCGGGTTTGTAATCACACCTTTTGCTGGCCCGGATTCACTTGAGATCACCAGATCGTAGCCAGTCAGATCCAGCTGCTCGAGGGCTATTGGCATAAAGGGTAAGTAGCTTTGGTACTTCTTCTTACCGAAGGGCAGCTTGCTGATAAAGCTGGTGTGGACAGTATGCGAATTGATCAGATCGGATACTTTTTCAGGCTCATACACGTGAGTATAAATATCTGCCTGAGGATACAGGCGACACAGAGACTCAAGAACCTTCTCGCCTCCGCGCATGCCATTCAGCCAATAATGGACGATTGCTACTTTCATTTATAACTTAATTCCTGTGTTCCGTTAGTTGTCTGTACCTACTGCCCAACCAACATTTTGCCCATCCGACATTGACCGTACACCAGCTAGCAGACTCAGCGCTTCGCTATGTTCGCTGGTGCTGTAATCATTTCTGAACAAACTGCATACCGATAAATCAACGGGCCGAATATCTGATGCACAGGCCTCTGCCTGTAAGTACTTTACGGGTATCCGGAAGGATTGAGGGGGAATGATAAAAACAGACACAAGAAGCAGAACGCTTTTCTGACTGATTTTTATACTACCTGATCTGAAACTGAACATTTTTCCCTGTTGTTCAGGATGTATCCCGCCCTAAAATCCGTCTATCTACGGGTTTTACAACTTCAATGCGCTAACTTTACTAAAACTTGTGTTTCAATGAAATGAATCACATTTTAACAATGTCATAATTAGTCGATACGTTTGTACCTGAACGTCTTACCGATGCATCACTCGGGCAAGAGGCTCTTTCCAGGCTTCCGCCGCTACATCCCACAATTGACTGAGCTGTGCAGACATCAACCCGCCTATACCAGCCGCTGCCCTGCGCCCGCCACCAGCAAACTTTACAGCTATTTCGTCTGCTCCCTGCATTCTCGCTTTTGGTGACCTTAAACTGACCTGATAGGTCAGCGATTCTGCGCCGGATGCCTGATTTTCAGTGAGTATAATGTGGCCAAGATGCGGATTGCGGTTGGCCAGTTCATTACCTAATACACCGCTGATGCGTCTGGCCCAGGGTTCGTCAGGTAACGCTATCATGGTCAGATGGCTGTTCTGTTTCATCGGCGCAATTGCCAGGCCTTTATGCAGATCGGCCTGATAGCCTTCTGACAATGTGTTGAATATTTCGGGCTTATCACTGATGAAGTCAAAGGGCGATGGGTATTGAACGGCTTCTTTGTACAGATATTCAGGGGTATAGAAGAGGTCATCCAACGACTCGCCATAGCCGTTGTAGTTTAAAGCTATGCCGAGGTCATGCAGTTGCTGGCGTTGAGTTGCATTCATACCGTGGCGCTTTATGTAGCTGTCAGCGACCGTGAGCATATTATCGCCATACGCCGCGACGATGGCCCACTCCCTATACTGGCCTTGCAGGTACTGATCAACAATGAGCCCGGTGCAGGTGTTAGCAGCCATGTGCAGATGCGCATGTAATAACGGGTGTTCAGGTACGTCGCCGGTTTGGTGATGATCGGCGTAGAAGACTTCCGCCCCTGCTGCCAGCGCCTGATTTAGTGCATCCAGGTTCTTAGTCATGGATACATCTAATACGGTGATTTGATCGCCAGGCTGCAGGGTTGCCTCGGCGATAAGACGATCCATCAGGCGGATATGGCGCTTTATGCCGGTGATCAGTGTTGATTCTTTCGGCTCTGCCAGGCGCAGCTGAATTAAAGAGCAGATACCATCGGCATCACCATTAAACAGATCGTAATTGGCCATGATTCAGCCTGCCCGCTCTGATGGTTTGCCAGAGCCTGCGGTTTTGTTTGCAGGATCAGGATCAGCTTCAGCCTTATTACAACCGCCACTATTAATCCCCGCTTTCATGCGCGCGCGGGCAGAAACTGCGGTCAGGATGCCGCGTTGTATCAGGTGATCAAGGATATGGTCGACGCAGCAATCCACGCTCATGGATGAGGTATCCAGCACCACATCCGGGTGTTCCGGGGCTTCATAATCGGAGTCGATACCGGTGAAGTTACGGATCTCACCTGCGCGTGCCTTCTTATATAAGCCTTTCGGGTCGCGTTGCTCGCAGGTACTGAGCGGCGTGCCCATATAGACTTCAATGAATTCGCCCGCCTCTACCAGCTGCCGCACCATGCGCCGTTCGACTTTAAAGGGAGAAATAAACGCGGTGATGACGATCAGGCCGGCATCGACAAACAGCTTTGCGGTCTCGCCGATGCGGCGGATGTTTTCAATACGATCCTGATCGCTGAAACCGAGATCTTTGTTCAGCCCCTGGCGCACGTTATCGCCGTCCAGCAGGTAGGTGTGCTGACTCAGATCGGCCAGCCGTTGTTCCAGCGCGTTGGCGATGGTGGATTTGCCAGAGCCGCTTAAACCGGTAAACCAGATGATGCAGGGGATCTGAGCCTTGTGTGCGGCCCGGTGTTGTTTGGTGACAGCGGCATCATGCCAGACGGTGTTTGATGTAGTCATGAGAAGGTCTTGAAGCCGCATCCTGAGCACTGGTTTTTCGATACTTTCATGGCAGTCCTTTTGCGAAAGTATGTGAATCCGGCCACCTTACTAAAGATGGATGGTCAGGGGAATGGCAGAGGTAGGTTAATTGACCAATTGGTAAGTGGGGTGTGTAAAGGGATTGGCGTGAGGAGCCGTCGGATTTGAATTGCAGGGTGCCGCATTGCGCACCGTTTTATCTCAGGATCGGTATTGAGGTATTCCGGTATCGGTATCGCGATAACGAACGTGATTTTTCTTGAAGGCATGAGAATTATTGTAGGCGCGGGTTCGGCCGCGAAGATTGTGCATGGGCCTGCGGCCATCGGAGCTGAAGCACCTCCTACAAGTACAAGGAGAATCTGCATAGGCGTTTTATTGTAGGCGCGGCTTCAGCCGCGATATCTGTGAATAGGCCTGCGGCCATCGAAGCTGAAGCACCTCCTACAAATCCTGTGATTTCAATTATCGCGGCACATTGTAAGAGCGGGTTCACCCGCGAGTTCTGTGAATGGGCCTGCGGCCATCGGAGCTGAAGCACCTCCTACAAGTACAAGGAGAATCTGAATAGGTGATTTATTGTAGGAGCGGGTTCACCCGCGAAATTCGTACATGGGCCTGCGGCCATCGGAGCTGAAGCACCTCCTACAAGTACAAGGAGAATCTGAATAGGTGATTTACTGTAAGAGCGGGATCACCCGCGAAAAAACAGAATGGGCCTGCGGCCATCGGAGCTGAAGCACCTCCTACAAGTACAAGGAGAATCTGAATAGGCGTTTTACTG